>WBZN01000212.1_pt1 | contig 73001 bp, 61 predicted proteins | sample 5204281 | NCBI WGS metagenome assembly WBZN01 (sample SAMN12344347, study PRJNA552823) | activated sludge metagenome | biome: Activated sludge suspended growth; feature: Nitrification reactor; material: Wastewater; isolation source: activated sludge from nitrification reactor of wastewater... | reverse complement strand
GTGCTCGTTCACGATCTGGGTGCGCTCAGCCGCTGCCCTTCCGCTCTGCATTCGTAGTTTGGCGACCGACGATGATACCCAAAGGAGAGGACCGGCAAGTCGAGCACGTGGCACGGGCACGGGCACGGGCACGTGGCACGTGGCACGTGGCACGTGCCACGGCGAAAGATGATCCACGGCCAATGTGAGATTGTTTAGCGTCGCAGGCGGTGACCCGTGCCGGGTTGGTAGTCGACGATCTCCATCTTGACGTCGCCGTAGTCGGTGCGCGCGACGATCTGGAGCGGCACCCGGCCATCGTCGTCGCTCACCCACAGTGAGAAGTCGCGCTCGTCGGAGTTCGGGAAGCGTGCGCCGTTCCGGTCGAGCTTGTAGGCGTGACCGTCGAAGCGGAGCGCCGGGAAGTCGCCGAGCTCGGTGGTCAGCTTGTCGTTCCCGCGGATCTTCATCACGACGTGCCACAGGTAGCGGCTCCGGAAGACCTCGACGGTGGCGGTGGTCCCGGCGGGGCCCTCCCAGCTGCGCAGCGCGATCACGAACGCGTTGTAGTCCCAGACCTCGGGGAGGCTGACCTTCTGCGGCTCGGGCGTGGGGGGCCCGTCGTTGACGTGGAACGTGACCGGGACCGAGTCGCCGGTGCGGTTCGCGAAGTCCGCGACGACGTGCTCGACATCGGTCTTGCTCTTGGTCGCGTACTCGTCGGCCTGGAACCGCAGCGAGCGACCGGTCGCGACGTCGATCCACGAGGTGAAGGTGTCGTCGATCGCCGCGACCATGCTGGCGAGCCCGACGGCCTTGGCGTGCCCCTGGACGATGATCGTCTGCTTGCCGTCGAGCTCGGCGAGCTCACCGACGCCGAACGTCATCGCCGCGAGCTCCACTCCCTGCAGCTGGAGGCGGTACGACATCCGCTCACCTGGGGTGGCGAGCGGGGCTCCTGCGGGAAACGTCGCGCTGGTCGCGGCGTTCGGGCCGGTCGCAGTCAGGGAGCTCTTGGGGCCGCTGCACGCGGCCAAGAGCGAGAGAAGAACGAGGCTTCGCACGGGCGCGAGGGTAGCTCAGATGTCCGGGTGCCTGCCGGTGGTCCGCGGATTCCCGCTTCGGGGTCCCCGGGGAGTCGCGCCAGCGCGGTTGAACGAACCGGACAGGTCACGCCTTTGGTTCCGAGAAGGAGGCTGGTAAGGTCCCCGGCACGTTCGCCCGGTGGCGGGCGTGAGAGGTACTCAGATGGAAACGAAGCACCTGGACCGAGTCGTCATCCGGTTTACCGGCGATTCGGGCGATGGCATGCAGCTGACCGGTTCCGAGTTTGCCAAGGCAGCTGCGGACGCTGGCAACGACATCTCGACGTTCCCGGACTTCCCCGCGGAGATTCGCGCACCGGCCGGTAGCTTGTTCGGCGTATCCGGATTCCAGCTGCACTTCTCTTCATCGGAGATCTACACGCCGGGCGATGCACCCGATGTGCTCGTCGCGATGAACCCTGCGGCGCTCAAGACCAACCTCAAGGATCTGGTCGAGAACGGCACGCTGATCATCAACACCGGTGCGTTCATCGAGGCCAACCTCAAGAAGGCGGGGTACACGTCGAGCCCGCTCGAGGACGGCAGCCTCGACAAGTACAAGCTCCACGCGGTCGACATCACGCAGCTGACGCAGTCGGCGCTCGATGGCAGCGAGCTGTCGAACAAGGAGAAGGGGCGCGCGAAGAACTTCTTCGCGCTCGGCCTCGTGTTCTGGATGTACGGTCGCGAGACCGAGTCCGAGGTCCGCCGGATCCACCAGCAGTTCGCGAAGAAGCCGCAGTTCGCCGAGGCGAACGTCAAGGTGTTCAAGGCTGGCTACCACTACGGCGAGACCGCCGAGGTGTTCCAGACGGTCTACAAGGTCCCGCCGCACATCTTCGCGCCGGGGATGTATCGCAACATCACCGGCAACGAAGCGATCGCGCTCGGCCTCGTGGTCGGTGCGGAGCTCGCCGGCAAGAAGCTGTTCTACTCGGGCTATCCGATCACGCCCGCGTCGACGATTCTCCACACGCTCGCGAAGTACAAGAACTTCGGAACGATGACCTTCCAGGCCGAGGACGAGATCGCCGCGATCGGCGCCGCGATCGGCGCGGCGTACGGCGGCTCCATCGCGGTGACCGCCTCGAGCGGCCCGGGCATCGCGCTCAAGGGCGAAGCGATCGGGCTCGGGGTGATGACCGAGCTGCCGCTCGTGATCATCAACGTGCAGCGTGGCGGTCCTTCGACCGGGCTGCCCACGAAGACCGAGCAGTCCGACCTGTTCCAGGCGGTGTACGGCCGTAACGGCGAGTCGCCGATCCCGGTGCTCGCCGCCAAGAGCCCCGGCGACACGTTCTACTGCGCGATCGAGGCCGTGAAGATCGCGACCCGCTACATGGTCCCCGTGATGCTGATGTCGGACGGCTACATCGCGAACGGGAGCGAGCCGTGGCCGCTGCCGAACCTGAACACGTTGCCCAGGTTCGATGTCGTTCACCGCACCGACCCGAACAACTACTTCGTCTACGAGCGCGACGAGCGCACGCTCGCCCGCCAGTGGGTGATCCCCGGGACCCCGGGTCTCGAGCACCGCATCGGCGGCATCGAGAAGGACGCGCTCACCGGCAACATCTCGTACGCGCCGGACAACCACGAGAAGCAGACCCACGTGCGCGCCGAGAAGATCGAGCGCGTCGCGCAGGAGATCGGCGAGATGGATATGTACGGTCCCGACGCTGGCGACGTGCTGGTGGTCGGCTGGGGCGGGACCTACGGGTCGCTGCGGCAGGCCGTGCAGCAGCTCCAGGCGCAGGGCAAGAAGGTCAGTCACGCGCACGTGCGGTGGATCTCACCGCTCGAGCCCGGCCTCGCCAAGGTGATCCACAACTTCAAGAAAGTGCTCGTCGCGGAGCTCAACACCGGCCAGCTGAAGACGGTCCTTCGCTCGACGTTCCTCGTGGACTGTGTCGGCCTCAACAAGATCCAGGGTCAACCGATGAAGGTGAAGGAGGTGGTCGATGCGGTCGAGGCACAGCTCGGCGCGACGCTCACCGCACCCACGGTGACGACGCAGCCCCTGCCACCCTCGGCGAACGCATAAGGACGTCATGAGCGAAGCCATCAAGATCAAGCTCAGCAAGAAGGACCTCGAGACCGACCAGGACGTCCGCTGGTGTCCCGGGTGCGGCGACTACGCGATCCTCGCGACGGTGCAGCGCACGCTGGCCCAGCTCGCGGTCAAGCGCGAGAACACGGTGTTCGTCTCGGGCATCGGCTGCTCGAGCCGGTTCCCGTACTACATGAACACCTACGGGTTTCACACGATCCACGGCCGCGCGCCGGCGATCGCGTCGGGCCTCAAGATCACGCGTCCCGAGCTCGACGTGTGGGTGATCACCGGCGACGGCGACGGCCTGTCGATCGGCGGCAACCACATGGTCCACGCGCTCCGCCGCAACATGGATCTCAAGATCATCCTGTTCAACAACCAGATCTACGGGCTCACCAAGGGCCAGTACTCGCCGACCTCGAAGCCGGGCACGCGTGCGCCGTCGACGCCGACCGGCTCGGTCGATCACCCGCTCAACCCGATCTCGCTCGCGCTCGGCGCAGGCGCGACGTTCATCGCGCGGGCGATGGACACGGACGCGAAGGGACTCGCCGCGATCCTCGAGCAGGCGTATCGCCACAAGGGCGCCGTGTTCCTCGAGATCCTGCAGAACTGCCCCGTGTTCAACGACGGCGTGTGGGAAGGCGTGAAGGAGGATCCGGCGAATCGTCAGATCCTGCTCGCCGAGGGCAAGCCGCTGCTGTTCGCCGGCGGGACCAAGGGCATCAAGCTCGGAGCGGGGATGAACCCCGAGGTCGTCGACGTCGGCGACGGTCCAGGCAAGACCCCGGTGAGCGAGCTCGTCGTCCACAGCGAGAACGGGTCGCTGTTGTACGCGCACCTCCTCGCGGGGCTGACTCAGCCCGATCTGCCGATGCCGATGGGCGTCCTGCACCGGATCGAGAAGCCAACATACGGCGACCTCGCGAATCAGCAGGTGGACGATGCCAGGGCCAAGCAGGGCCCGGGCGATCTCAACAAGCTGATGTATTCGGGCATGGTCTGGGAGGTCGGCGCCGACGGTAAGCGGCACTGATCGTTCTCGATCAACTGCGCGCCCGCCGAGCTTGACGGCCAGCATCCACGAGGCAAGATCGGCCGCCATGGCTTCGCATGTCGTCAGCGCCGAGGATGTCGAACGAACGATCACCGCCTTCACGCGCCTCGATCAGCGCGGCGACCGGAAGGCGATGAACAAGCTGGCCCAGCGGCTCCAGAAGGAGCAGCCGTTCCTCCTCCAGCACGCCGCCGCGGTGCGCACGGAGCACGGCGACGCCGTCGGTGAGGCCGCGGTGTTCTACGCCACGCTGATCTGGGCGATGTTCGATCGCGGGCGTGACGCCACGCTGCCGCGGATCACCGCGCAGAACCTCAGCGCGGCCGACCAGGTCGTCACCGAGGCGCTGTCCGCGATCGAGGGCCTCGCGGACAAGCCGCCGCACGAGCGCGTCTCGCCGCGGCTCGTCGAGGGTCAGCCGCACATCTACGCGAAGTTGTCCGAGCTGCTCGCCGAGGATGTGCAGGAAGCCGCGATGACGGCCGAGACCGCGTCGACGATCATCAAGCCGACCGAGGTCGTGATCGAGGCATTCGATGCCGCCATGAGCGGCCGCCGGCCGGGCGAACAACAGGGCACGATCGTGGTCGAGAACAAGGTCGGCCGGAACGAGCCATGTCCGTGCGGCTCGGGCAAGAAGTACAAGAAGTGTCACGGCGAGGCGGCGTAGCGCGCGGCGCCCGACCGCCCGATCTTCGTCAGCTCGCCCGGGCTCGTTACGTTAGTTGCCGAGTCCTTCGATCTTGACCCACGGTCCCGCGGTGTATGGGAACGACTGGTCGAAGTGCACGTGCGCGACGTACCACAGGGTCACGTCATCACCGTCGAGCTTCTCATCACCGACGTACGCTGCCGGGAACGGCTGGTTGCCTGCCGCGCTGCGCGGTGAGAACGGGGCCCACTCGCCATCGTGGTACCGGATCGCGAACACCTCGGCGTCGTCCCAGCTGTGTGGGCGGATGTTGATCGCCGCGCCCGAGCCGAAGTCGATCTGGCGCCACACGTTGCCGGCCTCGTCGGCTTCCCCGCTGTACGGGAACCAGCCCTCGGTCTCGACGCGCTGCCACCGCGCCTCCTCGAACCGCTCGAACGCATCGTCGCGTGCGCCATCGAGGTCGAAGTCGAACCGCCAGTGCGGATGGTACGTGTGCTGATCGTGGACCCCCGGGCCGTAGATGGTCAGCCACGGGCACATCCGGCCATCGTCGTGGAACCGCCACAGCTGGGTGTAGTGGTACGGCCCGGCCTCGAACGCCGCGGACAGCTCGACGCCACCTCGGAACGACTGTACGCGCACGGGCCCCTGCAAGGTGCGCGTGCCGAGCGGGACCCACCACGGGCCGTGGACCTCGCCGGGATCCGACTCGACGTCGAGTGACTGGCGCTGGTGATCGATCGTGACGTAGGGCAGCGAGCCCTCCCACAGCACTCGCCGGCCTTTGAAGTCGGCGAGATAGATCATGATCCCGGCAGACTCGGTGAGCCGCCAGTGGAACTTCCAGTTCGCCTCGTTGATGACGTTGGACATCATTCCGCTCGCTTTCGCTCGCTGGCCATCACCACAGCTCCGCTGGGACCACGTGGGTCACCATGTTGTCGAGTAGATCGACGACCGCCACGAGCGTGGCATGGCCATCGGTGCGCCCGAAGATCACCGCCGCGGAGCGTCGCGAGTACGCCGTGTCGATCACCGAGCGTCCCCAGTAGTGCATCGTCGACTGTGGCGAGTCGCCGAGCACGAGCTTGCTCCGCACCCGGTCGTCGACCATCGCGATCGAGACCGCGAGCGCTTCCTCGTCCGGCGACAGCATCGGCTGGCTCCTGGTGAGCTCGAGGTGCGCGACCACACCGGCATCCAGATCGACGCACGCATCCACGGTGCGATCGCTGGCGTAGTCATATGCGACCACGCGGGCGAGCCGGTGGCCGGCCATCCAGTGCGGTGGCTTGACCACGAGCGGCTCGGTGCAGATCACGCGGTAGCGGCCGACCTTCGACATCGAGCTCAGGCGGCGGTCCTCCGTCAGGGTCCGGAGCGCGTCGGCGATCTCACCCGGCGTGAGCGGATCGAACAGGGTCGGATCTGCGCTGACGACATCGGGCGGCCGACCTCCGCGCACACCCTTGCCAGGCCGTGCCTTCCCGGCTCCCCTGGGTGGTTTTGCCTTCAGTTTAGGCACCTTGGCAGCCTTCACACCCTTCTTCGACGAGGCCATCGCGCCGACTATACACGCGTTTAGATCGGCAGCTTGGGTCGACCGTCTCAATCCAGATGCTCCGCACGCGCATCCTCTTCGCCTCTCTCCTGTTCGCCGGTGCTTGCTCGGTCGCCCAGGCTGATCAAGTCGTTGCTCCCTCGATCGCTTCGCGCATCGCCATCGCGATCGCGCCGGCCAAGGTCCGCGCCCCGTACGACGTGCAAGTGATGCGCGAAGACGGCGAGACGCTGCCGACCTACGCGCTCCGGGATCGGTTCTACGTCCAGGGCAACGCCAACGAGCGCTACATCATCCGCGTCACGAACCCGACCGCACGTCGGATCGAAGCCGTGGTCAGTGTCGATGGTCTCGACGTGGTCGATGGCGAGTCAGGCGATCTCCGCAAGCGTGGCTATGTCGTACCTCCGTACGGCGAGGTGCGCATCGAAGGGTTCCGGACGTCCTCGGACGACGTCGCGACCTTCCGGTTCTCCGCCGTGAGTGATTCGTACGCGGGCAAGAAGGGCAAGGCGCGCAACGTCGGCGTGATCGCCGTCGCCCTGTTCGAAGAGGAGGCCTCGGTGTACGAGCAGCAGATCCTCGTCGAGCCACCTCCTCCCCCGAACTATCGCCAGCCTTATGACGGCGAGGATGATCTCGATGCGAGCGCGTCGCGCGCGACTCGGGGTGGCGGTGGCCGCGGCGTCGCATCGGCGGACAAGGCGCCGGCGAAGTCGGATTCGTATCGGGAGGGCGTCGCAGCCAAGCGCATGGCGCCTCGTGCGGAGGCCACGTCGACCACGTCGGCGCCCGCGGTAGGCGCTGCTCCGACCGGCATGGCGCCGCGGGCGCGCCTGGATCGCAACGGGGATGAGGCGGAAGCCGGCGTCTCGCGGCACGAGTCCGAGGCACCGCGCAGCCGCCCCGGTCTCGGCACCGAGTTTGGCGAGCAGCGGTACTCGGCGGCCTCGTTCACCAAGTTCGTTCGCGCCCCGGGCCGCCCGATCGCGATCGCCGAGCTGCGTTACAACGACGCGCCGGGCCTGATGGCGCTCGGCATCAACGTGACGCCGCTGCCCGATTCCGGCGAGCTCATGACCCGCGAGACCGCCGATCCGTTCCCCGGCGACGGCCGCTTCGCGACCCCGCCCATGCGCTGATCCGCCCCGCGGATAACGCCGCCGCACTTGCGAGGACCGCGAGCGCGGCGTTGTTGCGTCACGGGTCCGGCGGCCCGCTCGACTTGCTCGGATCGACCTCGCAATCATCGAATGGATTCTTGATGTTGTGGATGCAGATCTTGATCCGCTCGAGCACGCACAGCACGACCTCGTGCTCGGGCTGGCCATCGAACACCACGGCCACCTTGCCGGGCTTGTAGCCGGGGCTGCGGCACGTGACCTCCAGCTTGGTATGGAGTGGCTCCTCGAGCTGCGCACCACCGGGCCCGCGATAGCTCGTACCGACGTAGAGGTTGGCGCCCTCGGGCCTGGTCAGGACCTGGACCATGATCGTGCCGCGGTGATTCGGCGTGTCGGAGAGCAGCTGAGCCGCGCTGCCGGATCCCGCATCGCGCGTGCGTGGGACGCGGATCCGCACGCCGGCGTCGCGCTCGATCACGACGATGTCGGCCGCATCCACCGGCGCATCGCGGACGCCGGCATCGCTGATTTGCGCGACGATCGTCGCGTCGGCGAGGGGTACCCGGACGAGGCCCGCGTCGGCGGGAGCGTTCGGTGAGACCGAGCGCTTGCTCGCGAGCACGAGCGCCACGACCCCGACGGCCCCGGCCGCGATCATCACCATCAACATCGCGAGCGGCCAGCGCCGCCGCGGGATCGGCTCGTCGGTGTCGCTGAACACGTGCTCGAACGTGGGCGGCTTGTCGCCTGCGGTGACGAACTGCGGCTCGTGCCGGTTGGTGGGAGCCTTCGAGCGAGGCGGCGCCGCCGGCGTGACCGGGGCATCGTGCAACAGCGGGACTGCTGGCACGGGTGGGACGATCGCCGGATCGGCGCCCGGCGGCAACGCGGCGAGCGCATGGATGGGACCGCCGGTGATGCTCGTCCCGACGGTCATCCGTACGCGGTCGAGCGCCGCGAGCAGCTCGCCCATCGTCTGATAGCGCTGCTCGCGGTTCTTCGCGAGCGCGGTCATGATCACCTGCTCGAGCTCCGGCGGGATCGCGAGGTCCGGCCGTACCTTCGACGGCGGCTCGATCGGGTCGAGCATCTGCATCGCCAGCGTGCGCACCAGGGTGTCGCCACGGTGCGGAACCTTGCCGCAGATCATTTCGTACAAGATCACGCCGAGCGCATACACATCCACGCGGCCGTCGGTGTCGCCGCGCCCGGCTGCCTGCTCCGGGGCCATGTACTCCGGCGTGCCGAACACCGAGCCCACGCGGGTGAGCCGTGGCTCGGCGACGGAGCCCGGGGACGGCGCGACCTTCGCGATCCCGAAGTCGACGATTTTCACGAAGTCAGGGCGACCGTCGCGATCGATCAGGAACACGTTCTCGGGCTTGAGATCGCGATGGATGACGCCCTTGTCGTGCGCGGCGCCGAGGGCGCGCGAGATCTGCGCGGCGATCTTGATCGCGCGCAGGGGCGGGAACGGCGACGTCTTCCGGAGCGCCGCACCGAGCGTCTGGCCGTCGACGAACTCCATCACCGAGTAGGTCATGCCGTCGGAGGTCGTGCCGAAATCGGTCACGTCGACGATGTTGGGGTGGCCGATCCGCGATGCGGCCTGGGCTTCCTGCACGAACCGCTTGATCGTCGCGGTGTCGCGCATCACCTCGCGCTTGAGGACCTTGATCGCGAGCGGGCGCTCGATCACCGCGTGCCGGGCGGCGAACACGACGCCCATGCCGCCCTCGCCGATCTTCTGGTCGACGAAGTACTTGCCGTCGAGGGTCTGTCCGACGAGCTTGTCGTAGTCGTGCTCGCGTGGCGCGCGGTAGGCCGCGAGCGCCGCTCGGTCCCCGTCGGATGCGGACACCGCGTCGAGCTTCGGACCCGCGGCGGCGACCGCCCCGAGCTGCGTCCGCGCCGCCGTGAGCTCCTCGGCCGGTGCCACCGGAGGGGGCGACGGCAGCGGGAGCGTGCCGCGGCGCGGTTCGTGCGCGGCGGCCTCCGCGGGATCGGCCTGCGCGGGCATGATCGCCGAATAGATCGTCGGCTTGTCGGCTTCGCGTTCTCCCGCGCTCAGCGGAGTCCGGTCGAAGGGGCAGAACCCAGGCTCAGGGAACGAGCGCCCGCACGTCGGACACAGGTGCAGCACTCACTGTCCCTGCCGCGTCTCGTCGTATAGCAACGTACGGTAGTAGACGAACACCTCGTTGTCTGCCCCGACCGCGATCGTGGGCTGGCCGTTGAACGTCATCACCGCGATGGCGCGGCCGAAGGCCTGATCCGCCTCGGGCTCGGCATCATTGAGCGTCATCGCCGGGGTCTCGGCGATCCCGGACGTCGTCGACAGCGGGAACACCAGGACGCGGCCCGCCTTGACGCCGTCGAACGTCGACGTCGGGTACCCGGCGACGACGAAGCGACCCTTGGCGCCGAGGTCGAGGACCGCCGCGGTGCGGAGCTCCGGGATCGTGATCGGGTTACCGATGCGCGCGGGGGTGCGTGCCCCGGCGGTGCCGGCGGTGACGTCGTACACCGCGAGGAAGCTCGCCGCGTCGCCCATGTCGCGATGGCCGACGAGCAGCGCGAACTTGCCGTCGACGACGATCAGCTGCGAGCCCTTGCCGGGCGCAAACCCGGTGTCGACCGCCGTCGAGCCGGTGAGCGGACCGGTCATCGTCACCGCGGGGTCCCAGCCCGCCTTGCCATCATAGAGCGCGAGCTTGCCGGTCGCCGTCCACACCACCAGATCGTCACTGGCGACCTGGTTAATGCGCGCGCCCGCGAGCGCGCGGATCTGGATCGGCGCCCCGAGGTCATCCATCAGCTGCGTCTTGGGCTGCGGGTTCGGTGTGTTCGCGAAGTACGTGCCATAGACCGTGTCCACGCTCCCGATCAGCGGCTGGAGCGGCTGCGCCTCACCGGCGTGGCCGACGTCCGTGCGATTCGGCGGCTGAACGTAGGCCGCCGCGTCGGGCGAGGTCGGCCCGAACACGTTGTGCGGGACGAGCCCACCGCTGCCGGTCAGCACCGAGATCGTCTGGCCACCCGCGTTGACGACGAGCGAGACCTCGTCGTTCGACGGATCGGCGAGCAGGATCGGCTGGGACTCGAGGTTGCCGATGCCGAAGTTCACGTTGAGCTTGAGCGCGGTCGGTGCCAGATCCGAGTCGCCGTTGGGCGCGTACACCAGCTCCGTGTACTGCGCCTGCCCGGCGCCGATCACCACGAGCTTGCCGCCGCTCGCGCTCGCCTTGCTCCCGCGCTGGATCGCGACGCCGTAATCCGACGAGTCCCCGTTGGGCTTCCCGGTCGAGCTCACCCACGCCTCCTTCTCGAGGTCGTCGAACTCGGTCCACTTGCAACCGCCCGCGAGCGACGCGGCGGCGAGCACGATCATCGTGAGGTTGCGCATCACCAGTGCATCTCCATGTCGAGGCCGGCATAGCCAGGGCCGACTTGAGGCTGCAGCGCGACCGCGCGCACGTCGATCAGCGCGGTCGACGGCGCGCCCTTGTCGCGGAACGTGTAGTAGACGGCGGTCAGCGCCGTGATCCCGGCGATCACGAAGGTCGCGTCGGCGGCGATCGCGAAGGCCTTGCCCTTGGTGAACCGTGAATCCTTGGTATCTGGTGGGGGCGTGCCGGCGGCGATCTCGGTGTTGAGCTCGTCGCGATACTTCTGGGCCTGGAGGCCGAGGAACACGCCACCTCCGGTGAAGGCGGCCGCGAGCACGTACGCGACCACCGCGTCGCTGCGGCTGGGCTTCGGCGCGAGGCCGACCTTGATCTGCATCTCGGTCTTTGCCTGGACCGTGATCCGCCGCGTGTAGGGCTTGAAGCCGGGGCGCTGGACGCTGACGGTGTGCTCGCCCTGCTGGATCGCCTTGAGGCAGGGGCCGCGCTCGCACGCGATCTTGCCATCGACGTAGATCACCGAGTCCTCGATGCCCAGGCCGATCACGTTGATCTTGCCGACCGGCTGGCCTTTGAGCGCCGCCTTGACCGTGTGGGTCTCGCCCGCGATCACCTCGACCTCCTCCTTGTACTCGCTATAGCCATCCGTGCTGATCCAGAACGTGTGCTTGCCCGGCTTGATGTTCTGCGAGAGCGGGGTCTTGCCGACCGCACCAATCGACTTGTCGTCGATGAAGATCTCCGCGCCGGGCACGTTCGACGTGATCTCGACCCAGCCGAGGTAGTCCTCTTGCGCCATCACCGCCTTGAGCACGAACAGCTTGCTCGGGTCGGCCGAGATCGTGCTTTCGGAGATCTTGTAGCCGCGCTTCTCGATGATGATCTTGTGATCGCCTTCGACCGAGCCAGACCACGGCGTGGTCGCGAACGGGCCCTTCTTCTTGTCGTCGAGGTAGATCGTCGCGTTCGCAGGCTCGCTCTCGACGACCACCAGGCCGCGCACCTTGACGTCGCCGAGCTGCTGGACCTCCGGCGACGGCGCGACCGCCGGGGCCGCGGCGCTCCCTGCGCCAGATCCGCCAGGAGGGCCGGTGCCCACGGCGGGCGCATCCTTGATCCGCTTGATCTCGGCCTCGAGGACGCCGATCGCCTTCTCGACCTTGGGCTTGTCCGAGGCCTGCGGATCCTCGGAGAGGTACTTTTTGTAGAACTCGACCGCCTTCTGGTACGAGGCGACGTCCGAGGCCTTCTTTCCCTTCATGTGGAAGCTGGCGCCGATATTGTAGAGGAACTGCGGGAACTGCCGGGCCGCATACGCGTCCTGGAAGCCCTGCGCGGCTTCGTCGTACTTGCCCTGCAGGTAGTCCAGCTGGGCGGTATCGAAGGCGGCCTGGGCCTTCTTCAATGCATCCGCGGGCTGCCCGAACGACGGCGTCGCCACGGCGCAGAACGCCATCCAAGCCACGAAGACAACACGTAAGCTCATGGTCTCTCCCCGAAGCCGTGGAGCTTATCATGGCTCACAGGCTGCTCACGAACGTGAGGTTCGCGGATACCGGCGCGCGGGTCGTTCGGCACGTATTCGCGGGGGCGGCGTCGTCCGCTTGACCGAGCACGAGGCCAAACAAGATCACGTCGGTCTCGGCGATCGGCAGCTGCGCGCGGAGCGGCTCGGGGTAGGCGGCGATCGACGCCATCGGACAGGTGTCGACGCCGAGCACGGCGGCCGCCGACAGGACGTACCCGAGCCACACGCCGACGTCGACGTACGCGTACGGGCCGAGGCGGCGATCACACGCGACGACCGCGAGGTGCGGGGCGTCGAACAGGGCGTAGTTGCGGAGCCATGCGTCGTAGCGGCCGGCCTTGTCCTCGCGCGCGATCCCCATCGCCCGGTAGAGCGCGGCGCCGCACGCGATGCGCTGCTCCTTGTACGGCGACGGATACTCGAGCGGAAACGCGATCTCCGGATGAGGGAGCCCGGACTTCGCCGCGGCCTGCAGCGAGATCGCGAGCTGGGCCGTGACCGGCGGCTCGGTGAGGCAGACCCGCCACGGCTGGACGTTGCACCAGCTCGGCGCGTGCTGCGCGGCCTCGAAGATCCGGGCCAGCGTCGGGCGTCCGATCGGCTCGGGGCGGTAGCCGCGCTTGCTCCGGCGCTCGGCCCACGCGGCCTCGAGCCCCTCGATCACGTCGCCCTCACTTCGCCCTCGCGAGCTCGCGGAACCGGAAGATGCCGGTGGTGTGGCCATCGGAGAAGTGGATGCCCACCCCGTAGTTGCCGACGAGATGCATCTCCTTGATCGACAGGTCCTCGGGGACCTGCTTCTCGTCGAGGAGACGCTCGCCGGTCACCTCGGACTGGCAGAGTGCGCACGTGCACCGGATCCGCAGCTCGCGGGCGCCCCAGACATCCTCGACGCCTTCGTCCCAGACGAAGCGGACCTCGCGTTTTCCGAGGCCAATGATCTCGAGCGGCATGGGCATGGAGGGAGTCTTAGCAGCTTTGGTGCTCGTGACGGCGGGCTCGCCTGGCCAGGTTCCCACGGCGTGTGGCTGCTGTTTCACCGCCACGCGGAGCCCCGGTCCGGGCGTGATGGCCACCGCGTCGTCGATCCCCGAGGCCACGGCCGTCCGGATCGAAGCCGACTCGCCGAGCGCGACAAGCGGCTCGGCCGCCAGCGCGCGCGGCTCGACGATCCCTGGTAGAACTCGCGCGTGCCACCACGCCAGCGCCGCGCCTTGTCGATGCCCCGAGCGCCGGGGATGATCTACTCGGACGGCGTGCGCGAGCTGGCCGAGGGCCTGATGGCGGCCCTGCGCGCGCCCAACGTCGACGTCGATGTCGCCGAGTCGCTGACGCACCCGCTGCACAGCTACCCGGCGCGCCTGCACCCGGCGACCGCGCGCGTGCTGGTCGACATCGTCGCCGCGGGCAGGCCCGGGACCCCCCTGATCGTCGACCCGTTCTGCGGCTCGGGCACCACGCTCGTCGAAGCACGAGCCGCCGGGCTGCGCAGCGTCGGGGTGGATCTCAACCCGCTCGCCGTGCTCGTCGCACACGCGAAGACGTGGACGGCGCCCAACCGGCGGCGCTCGGACATGCGCGACCGCGGCCACGAGATCACCGGCGCGGTGCTGGCGGCGGGCAAGGCCGCGCGGCGATCCGGCGCCCAGGCCGCGCCCATGCGCAAGCCCGCCGGCTTCGATCCCAACGGTCGCAACCGCCGCCTCGCGAGCTGGTTCGCCCCGCACGTCCGCCGCGAGCTCGAGCTGATCGCCGGCCACCTCGATGACCTGCGCGAGGACGACGCCGAGATCGCCGACGTGCTCACGGCGTGTCTGTCCTCGATCCTCTACAAGATCTCGTCACGCACGTCGGACACCAACGGGACCTGGATCGATCGCAACGTCCCGCGCGGCGCCGCGGCCCGGAACTTCGCGCTGCGCGTGGATCTGCTGTACTCCGGCCTCGCCGACCTCGCGCGGATCCCGCTCGGGCCCCCCGATGTGTTCGAGCTCGACGCCCGCCAGCTCGGCAAGGTCGTCCCCGACGGCCAGGCCGACGGCATCATCACGTCGCCGCCCTACGCCGGCACCTATGACTACGCCGAGCACCAGCGGCTGCGGATGGACTTCCTCGGGCTTCGCCACCGCGCGCTCGACGCGGGCGAGATCGGCTCGCGCCGCAGCTTCGAGGCCGGTCCCCAAGCCGAGCGCGCCTGGCGCGGTGCCCTCAGCGACAGCCTCGCGGCGATCGCGGCGGCCCTGGCCCCCGGTGCCGCGGCCGCGATCGTGATCGGCGACTCGGTCGGTGGCGGCCGGGCGATGTATGCCCTCGACGATGTCCGGAGCGCGATCACCGAGGATCTCGTCGTCGAAGCGTGGGCCTCCCAGCATCGGCCGATGCTCGGGGCCGGCGAGCGGCGCGCGTTCGGCGATCGGCCGAAGGCCGAGCACGTGATCCTGCTGCGCCGTCGCTGACGGCGGACGGACCGGCATCCGCACGGAGCGGCCGCCGTGTTCGAGGCCGTCCCCGCAACTCGCATGAGCATCGGATCTGCTGCCTCGTCGTGGGTACGAAACGAGGAGTGCCAATTGAGAAAGTGCAAGAACTCATGCCGGCGCACCCGCGCGTACCGGATCGCCGTTGCGGACCTGCTAGCTCCAGCGCCTAGTCTCCTGCGTTCTCAACTCAACGTGTCCGAATCGTCCCGTTTGGCTCGAACATCGGTGATGCGTGCGTGGGACTCAACGTAGGGGTCACGGTCATCGGCGTGTACGTTTGGAAGTACCCCATGCTCCCTCCGCCCCCACCCGCCTTGGCGCCACTCGCTGTGGGCGCCAGACCGTTGCCGGGATTTCCTCTTACGTAGCCACCGGTGCCACCACGGCCAGCACCTGTCTGGGCAAAACCACCTGCCGCCGGGGAGACATCGGATCTCGATCCGTCCTCGCCGTTCGCGCCTAGCATCTGGCCTGCCGCAAGACCGGCTCCACCGCCGCCACCGTTCGCGTACACCTCTCCGGTCACGGTCACGGCCATGCCTTGCATGATCACGTTGCCTCCAGAGCCGCCTCCGGGCGCTCCGAAGAAGTATAGAGACCCGCCGCCACCACCGGCATCGACCATGCCATGGACCGAGACGGTGCCGCGGCAAGAGATCAGCATCGCAGCGCCACCACCGCCACCACCCGCCGCGCGCGCTCCACCAACCAATGCGGACAACAGCGCGGGATTCAGGGAGGCGGCTCCGCCGTTCGCAGCGCCGCCATCCGTCGTCGCATTTCCCCCGGCGCCACCAGCAGTCTTGCCGCCGGCACCCCCGGCGCCGGCTGAGCTTGATTGACCACCACCAGACGGTACAGTGCCCCCGCCCGGACCGCTCGTCATTCCATCCGCGCTGATGTCGAGCACACCGTCGATCGTCACGGCCCCATCCGCGACGATCGCGACAGCTCGACTCGCGGCAGGATCGATGGACGAGCTGACAACTTTCAGCGTCTTGTTTGCCTGGATCGAGAACGTCGCGTAGCGAACCACGCAGATGCTCTGACCACCGGCTTGTGGGACGACCCCTCCGGTGCAATTGGAATCAAGCTCCGTGTCGAAGGTCCCATTACTCGAGACTGCGAAGTCACCAAGCGCCGCGGGTGCGTCACATATATCAGGTAGGTATTTTGGTTCGAGATATGCGCAGTGTGGCGAATCCCCATCGACGCACCCAAGTTGACATGTCTCCGGCGTGGTCGGGAGCCCGTTCGCGCCGCAGTGATTCACGGTGGTGGCGCCGCACGTCGTAATGCTCGGGGAGCATTCGTTGCAACCGTGATTCGCCTCGCTGCAACCATGGTCGCACGTGCCCAAATCGTAGTCAGTTCCCTCGGCATTGCACGCCACTACCTGGTCTCCCCGGCAGGCGGCAAACTCGAGAGATCTGCACGACACTGCAATGCAAGTATCCGGTGAACCGTCTAGGGCCCCATCCGAATCACAGAACGGGAACGCTTTGTCCGAGCAGATACCGTCAGCGCAATTGAGCGGGTTCGGCGCAGTGCATCCAGCTGGAACAACCGGGAACAGCAAGGCGACCACCAAGCAATTCACCCTACCCACCATCCTCCAACGGTATCTGCGTTTCGGATGCATTGCGAGAGGCCCCACCTGCACGGTTGTCATTCATGCCTTATCGGCCAGATTCCGTGGCTGTTGCGTCGAACCGAAGGCTTCCTGAAGGAAAAAACTCCCGCTCGTATTGGTGCTGAGGCGCGATAACGCGCGCCCGTCAAGGGGTTGGTATTTGCCCTCAGTTCCGGCCCGAGGCGAGAAGCTGCCTGTGTCCCGGTCCCCGTTGACATCAGCCGATCCAAGATCGCAAAGAAACGTGAGTCATGTTGCAAAGTTCGCCGTGGAACTCACGTTCAATTGGGTGTACGACCGTGCCCATGGGGAACATCCGCGCATTCGCCTCGGTCGCTGTACTCGTGCTTGGCGCGTGCGGCGGCGGTAACGACAACCCCGACGCCTCGATCATCATCGTCGCGGACGCGCCCGGTCCGGATGCGCCGAAGGCGATCGACGCTCCACCAGCGCCGACCTATGACTTCTCGTGCATGACCAACCCAGCGCCGACCACCGCGACGACGAACGTCGTGATCTCGGGCTTGGCGCAACAGGTCGTGCTCGCGAGCGGATCGCCCACAGTGCAGGCGGCCGAAGGGGCGACGATCAAGGCGTGCAAGGGGGACTGCAACGGCCAGAACCTGCTGGACACGCTGACAGTGCCAGCAAGTGGCGCCTTTGCCACGGTCGCGATCCCGACGATGAGCCTCCCGTTCGACGGATATCTCGATGGGACCAAGACCGGCAATCGCCGCACCCTGGTCTATCCGGCGGCTCCACTCATCGCCAACACGCCGAACGTTCCGATGCTGATGTTGTCGAACGAGATGTTCGCGCTCGTGCAGACGATCGGCGCCACCCAGGAGCCCACCAAGGGCGTGATCGGGCTCTCGGTGGTTGACTGCGCGATGACGCCGATCGCATCGGGGGTCACGCTCAGCATCAAGCAGGGGGGGACCGAAGTGGTGGGCACCACCGCGACCGATCTTGGCTCGCTCGCTTCGCAGGGCGCCGGGACCTACCTGGTGTTCAACGTTCCCGCTGGTGCCACCGAGGTTGGCGCGGTGTACATGGGAATGACGCTGCGCGCGCACGTGGTCGATTCTCTCGCGGGGGCGACTACGACCACCATCATCCGCCCCGGCTACTGAGCCGTCTTGGCCGACGGTCGCGGCGGTCGTCAGTGACTACTTCGTCGCGTCATAGATGAACGTGATCGCGGTGCACACCACGCCGCCTGGGCCGTCACTGCATCCGAAAATGCCGAACGGCCCTTGGCACCGGGTGCCCTCGAGCCGTTCGGTAAGAACCGTTCGATAAGATAAGCGAGGTCGTTACAGCTTCTTGCCTTTGAGATCGAAGGTGGAGGTCGTCGCGTATCCGCGCACCATCACGTGGATGGTCGATGGCTGGGCGAGGGTGACCCGGCAGGTCTCGTTCGAGCCGGTCTTGTAGGGCCGGCAATCGAACTTGGTGGTCGTCGGGGCGCTGCCGACGCGGACGTAGAGGTCGGCGTCGCCGGTCCCCGTGAGCTCGAACTGGTAGTCGCCGGCGTCGATCGTCGGGGTCGCGAACGCCTTCTCGGCGTTCTTGGCGAGCGTGCCGGCGCCGGTGAGACCGGTCCACGGCTCTGGGGTCCCGCCGCCACCCGGGGTGAACGTGTTGTCCTGCTCACCGACGACGAGCACGACCTGCGAGCCGTCGACCTTGCGGAAGATCTGCTCGTAGGTCTGCGGCGCGTCGTAGGCGAGCAGACCGCGGAACATCGACATGGTCGCGCCCGCCATCGAGGCGAAGAACGCGGGCATGCCGTTGGTGACGATGTCGATGTACTTGAAGCCGGTGGTGTCGTCCGGGTTCTTGGCCTTGTGCGCCGAGAACAGCGAGCCATCGACGTACGCGAAGGTGTCGCAGCCGTTCATGAACACCACGACGTACTGGCCGGCGACCCACTTGCCCGCCGCGGCGAGCGCGCGGATGTTGCTGCCGAGGCCGGCGTGGCCGTTGTAGACGATGAAGTCGGCGCGGGTCGACAGCGCCTCGTAGCGGGCGCGGAACGCGGGCTGCGTCAGGCCGGTGTTGACGTTGTCCGTGAGGAGCGCGACGACGTGGACCTTCTTGCCGTCCGCGCGGGTCGCGTTCCACTCGATGTCCGTGTTCGCGACTCCCGGATCGGTCGGCACGGTGGCCGGGATCGTGGTCGCGCTCGCGCCGAGCTCGGCCTTCATCGAGGCGACGAAGGTGTTGTAGGCGGAGATGCCTGCGTCGGCGCCGCTGGTGGCGCCGTCCTCGTACTTGCCGAAGATCGCGACGACCTCGAGCACGCCGTCTTCCCAGACCTTGTTGTACTCGGGGAACTTGCCGGTGGTCTGGATCGGGCTCGGAGAGATCGTCGCCGTCGCCTTGAAGATGTCGCCAGCGGCGATGTTGCAGCCCGAGTTCTTCGGCCGGAAGTAATAGAACATGCTGCCGGCATCGACGTCGTGCGCGCCGAAGTCGACGCAGTCGTGCTTGTACTTGGTCGCGAACGCTTCCTGGCCGGCGCTCGAGATGTCGAGCGGGAGCGAGAGCTCGATGGTCTGCGGGACGTTGTCGCGCTTGCCCCACACCACCGGAAGCTTCGCGGTGTACGTGATCTGGACCTTGCCATCGACCGTCGTCTTGACGACGTTCGAGATCACGGCCTTGTCGACGCGGCCCACGGCGGTCATGCCGTTGAGCTGACCGACCGTGAACATCAGGTGATCGGAGATCGTCTGGTTGCTGTCCCACGAGAAGTCGGTGACCAGCTTGCCGGAGAACTCGGCATCGACGAACACGCCGAGCGCGCTGGAGTCCGCCTTGCCGTCGTCAGACTTGACCTGCTCCCCGTCGTACGGGTCGTTGTCTACGCAGCCAGGGAGGACGGGAGCGGCGAGCGCCGCGGCGGCAAGGAAGGTAGCGAGTCGGTTCATGGATGCGAGCTTCCTCGCAAGCCCAGTGCCGGCCTCGAAACCTATCTAACCACCCGAGATCATGGGATGACGCGCTGCAACTGGACTAGCCACCGGCAAGCGCTCGAGCCGCTGCTCGGGCGTTTCACCAGGGGAGGACATGCCAGCCGCCGAGGGGCGTCACTCCCAGCCGATATCCATCTCCTCGTCGTCGCCGATGCCTTTCTCCAGGAGCGCGAGGAGCTCCGGGTCGGCTCCGTTGTCGGACAACAGCTCGAGGGTCTCGCGATCGATGTAGTAGTCCTGATCCTCCTCGTGATCGTCCTCGAGTTGCTCGATCAAGAACTCGAGCTGCACATCGCTGATGGTCCCGATGTCAGCGCCGGTATCGATCCGGATCAGACGAGGCATGTGCTGAGTCTGCCCAGCGGGGGCCTCTGTGGTCAACGGTCGGCGTGCTACAAGCCCGGAGTGGAGCAGCTGCCTGCGAGCGTCGACGTCGCGATCATCGGCGGCGGACTCGCGGGCTTGGCGACGGCGTGGGCGCTCGGTCGCCGTGGCGTGCGCGCCCTGGTGCTCGAGCGTGAGGCCCGGCTCGGCCGGTTCGCCAGCGGCCGCGGGGCCGGGCTCGGGCGGCAGCTCGCGGAGGACGACGAGACCAGCGCGCTGACGATCCACGGTGCGGCGATGCTTCGTGGCCCGTTCGCGGCCGCATGGCGCCCGACGGGCGGGATCCTGACCTTCGACGACGCCGCCGCTGCGCAGGCCTACCTCGCGCGAGCGGACCGGCTCTCGGTAGGCTGCGAGGTGATCGATCCCCACGCGGTGCGCGCACGCTGGCCGGCGCTCGACGCGCTCCGGATCGCGTCGGCGTTGTGGGTCCCCACGGATGGCGTGATCGACGTGCGCGCGCTCCTTGCCTCGTTCGCGGCGCACGCCCACATCGTGCTCGGCACCGGTGTCGAGCGCGTCGAGGCGCATGGCGCCGGGGCGCGCGTGACCACGACCCGCGGGGTGATCCAGGCGAGGATCGTCGTCGATGCCGCAGGCGCATGGGCAGGCGCCGCCACCTCCGATCCCCCGCTCGACGTGTACAAGCGCCACCTCTACGTGCTCGAGGCGAGCTCTCCGGAGGATGGGCCGTACCTCTGGCATCTCGGGACCCACGAGGTCTATCTCCGCAGCGAACACGGGGGCACGCTCGCGTCGCCGTGCGACGAGACCGCCGAGGCGGCGGGAGATGCGATGCCGGATCCGAGCGGCGTGGCTCGCCTCCGTGCGCGGCTCGAGGCCGCGAGCCGTCCGTGGGCGGACATCCCGATCGTGCGGCAATGGGCGTGTCAGCGCACGTTCACGCCCGATCGCCAGATGCGGCTCGGCCGTGATCCCGGTCGGCCCTGGCTCGTGTGGGCCGCGGGCCTCGGTGGCCATGGCGCGACGGCCGCACCCGCGGTCGGCGAGGCCGTCAGCGCCGCCGTCGCGGACGCGATCGCGCGGGTTACTTAGCGGCGTCGTCGCACTTCGCGACGGCGTCGAGGTCGGTGGCCTTCAGCGAGCACTCCACGCGAGCCGTGTTGGTGGCCGCGGTGCACGTGGTGATGAACTCGGTGGTCTTGGCGTCCAGGACCGATTGCTTCGCCGTCTCGTTCTTGGAAGCATCCGCGGTCGGCGCCGCGCCCGTCTTCTTGAACTCGAGATCCACGAGATGATCGAGCAGCTGCTTGCACTGATCCTCGGATGGGCCGTTCTTGCAGCCGGCGCCGGCGAGGGCCGCAGCGACGAGGATCCAGCGGTTCATGCGATCATCGTATCATCGAGGGGCGGGCAAGGTGGCACGCAGCGCATCGATCCGGCGCTGCACGGCGGGCGCCGGATGGAGCTTTGCCGCGCGATCGAGAATGTCGGATGCGGTGCGAGGCGCGCGGTCCGCCGCCCACGCCGTCGCGAGGTGGAGCAGCACCTCGGCCTCGCGTGGCGCGAACCGCGCCGCACGATCGAGCGCGCGGATCGCGCCGCGCACGTCGCCCTTGCGCAGGAGCAGCCAGCCCCAGCTATCGAGGACGGCGGGATCGCCAGGCGATAGCTCGCGGGCTCGCCGGAGCCAGATCTCGGCATCGGGCAGCCTGCGCTGCGCATCTGCGAGCAGATACCCGGCGAGGTTGAGCGCGGTCGGGGTGTCGGGGTTCGCGCGGAGCACCTGCTCGAGGATCGTCAGCGCTCCGGCGGGGTTGTCGAGGCGATCCTCGAGGCGCGCGCGCGCGATCGCCGGCCCGAGCCCATCCCCGAGCTTGGCGAGCAAGCCGCGCGCGGCGGCCGGATCACCGGCGCCGGCGAGGGCATACGAGGCGGCGAGCGCCAGGTCGAGGTCGCGTGGGGCCGCCTCGCGCGCAGGTTGGATCGCCGCGACGGCGGCCTTCGCCTCCCCGGTGATGAGCAGGGCCGCCGCGGCAAGCCGTCGCGCATCGCCGAACCGCGGCGACCCGGGTGAGATGGTGAGGACGCGCTTCGCCGCCGCGGCCGCGTCACCCGCGGCGAGGTCGGCCTCGGCGAACACGAGCGTGCCCGCGTCCTCCTCGATCAGCGCGATCCTCGCCGCGATCTCGCGCGCCTCCGCGAGGCGACCGAGGCCGCGATCGAGGCGTGCGACCGCGGCGAGCGCCTCGACATCACTGCGATCGTCGTCGAGCAGCGTGAGCAGATCGATCGCCGCGGTCCGATCATCGGCCTCGCACAACAGCCAGTACAGCTCCTCGGCGATGTCGAGCGCCTGCCCGCTGCGATCGAACGCGCTGCGCGTCTGCTCGATCGCTTGCGCCATGTGCCCGGTGCGGCGGAGCGTGCGCGCGAGATCGAGGCGCGCGTCGATGTGGTCCGGATCGAGCTCGAGCACGGCGCGCAGATGTGCGGAGGCCGCGGTGAGGTCATCGCGCGTCGCCAGGCGCACCGCGAGCTGATAGTGGCCGTCGACCGAGGACGGCACGCGCTTGACGAGCTGGCGGAGGGTGGCTTCTGCATGATACGGGCGCTCGAGCTTCGCGAGCCCGAGGTAACCCCGCTCGTCACCGGGCTCGAGCTCGATCGCGCGGCGGTACGCGGAGATCGCCTCGGCCGGCGCCACGGGCCCGAGCAGGTCACCCGACATCAGCCACACCTGGGGATGATCCGGCCACCGCTTGCGCGCGGCCGCGAGCGTGTCGCGCGCCGCCGCCGGACGCGTCGCCTTGGCCTGCGCGCGCGCGAGCTCGACGGCGATCATCGGTTGATCGGGCGCCGCCGCGAGCGCCTCGGTTAGCGCATCTGCCGCTGTCGGCCAGTCCGCACGATATCCGGCGAGCTTGCCGTCGATGTAGTGCGCGTACGCCGCGTGCGGCATCGGCGGCAGCGGCGCCAAGGCGGCCGGTCGACCGTGGCAGCCGAGCAACACCCCCGCGATGACGACGAGCCGCTTCACTACAGCGGGATGTTGCCGTGCTTGCGCGGCAGGTTGTTCTCGCGCTTGTTCTTGAGCGTCCGCAGCGATCGGATGATCGTCCACCGCGTGTCGCGCGGCCGGATGATCTCGTCGATGTAGCCGAGCGAGGCCGCCTTGTACGGGTTCGCGAACCGCTCGCGATACTCGTCGGTGAACCGTACCCGTGCGGCCGCGCGCTCGGCCTCATCGCTGATCTTGTCGAGCTCGCTGCGGAAGATGATGTTGACCGCACCGTCGGGCCCCATCACGGCGATCTCCGCGGCCGGGTATGCCACGTTGACGTCCGCGCGGATGTGCTTGGACGCCATGACGTCGTACGCGCCGCCGTAGGCCTTGCGGGTGATCACGGTGATCTTCGGGACGGTGGCCTCGGCGAACGCATAGAGCAGCTTCGCGCCGTGCTTGATGATGCCGCCGTACTCCTGCGTCGTTCCTGGCAGGAATCCCGGCACGTCGACGAACGTGATGATCGGGATGTTGAAGCAATCGCAGAACCGCACGAACCGCGCGGCCTTGATCGAGGCATCGATGTCGAGGCAGCCGGCGAGGTGCATCGGCTGGTTCGCGACGATGCCGGCGGAGCGCCCATCGAACCGCGCGAAGCCGCACACGATGTTCTTCGCGTAGTCCTTGTGGACCTCGACGAACTTTCCGTCGTCGACCACGGCGCTGATGATCTTCTTGATGTCGTACGGCTTGTTCGACTCGGCCGGGACGACCGCATCGAGCGAGGCGTCCGCGCGATCCGCGGGGTCCTGGGTCGCCCGCGTCGGTGGGTCCTCGGCGTTGTTGCCGGGCATGAACGACAGCAGCTCGCGCAGCCGCTCGATGCAGCTGAGCTCGTCGGGCTCGGTGAAATGCGACACGCCGGACCTGTTCGCGTGGGTCATCGCACCGCCGAGCTGCTCCTTGGTGACCTCCTCGTGCGTCACCGTCTTGATGACCTCGGGCCCGGTGATGAACATGTACGACGTGCGATCGACCATCAGGATGAAGTCGGTGATCGCCGGCGAGTACACCGCGCCTCCCGCGCATGGGCCCATGATCGCGGACAGCTGAGGCACCACGCCCGAGCTCAAGACATTTCGCAAGAAGATGTCCGCGTAGCCAGCGAGCGACTCGACGCCCTCCTGGATCCGTGCCCCTCCGGAGTCGTTCAGCCCGATCACCGGGCAGCCGATCTTCGTCGCGAGGTCCATGACCTTGCAGATCTTCTGGGCGTACGCCCCGGACAGTGACCCGCCGAACACGGTGAAGTCCTGCGCGAACACGCAGACCGGGCGGCCATCGACCAACCCGTGCCCGGTGACCACGCCGTCGCCGAGGATCTTCTGCTCCTGCATGCCGAAGTCGGCGCATCGGTGGGTGACGAACTTGTCGAGCTCGACGAAGCTGCCCGCGTCGAGCAGGGCCTCGATCCGTTCGCGGGCGGTCAGCTTGCCGGCCTCGTGCTGTTTGTCGATGCGGACCTTGCCGCCTGCGAGGGCGGCCTTGGCCTCGGTCTCTTCGAGGCGCCGGATCGGATCAGGACGGGAGGTCGGGCTGGCGTCGTGGCGGGTGGTCACGTTGGCGGCGTATAGTAGAGGTGTGGCGAACGTCAAGGGAAGCGCGCTGGCGTCGCGCGTCCTGTGGGTCCAGCTCGGCCACGGGGCGGCTGGGGTCCGCCGCCTGTTGGCACAGTGCTCCCTCGAGCTCCGCGCAAGTATCGAGCCGGGGATCCGCAAGGCCCGCTGGTACCCGTTCGCGCAGTTCATCGAGCTGATCGTCACGATCGATCGCCTGTTCGGGGCCGGCGACCTGTCGCTCGTCCGGGAGCTCGCCCGCCATGACGCCGACGCGAACCTGACGACGATCTACCGCCTATTTTACAAGGTCGGCACCACCCACTGGATCCTCGGCCGCGCGATGCGGCTATGGAGCGCGCACTACGACACCGGCACGCTCGATGTGCTGACGGGGGGCCCGAAGACCGCGGTGCTGCGGATCCGAGACTTCGCGACGCCCGACCCCGTCCATTGTCGATCGGTCATGGGCTGGGCCGAGCGCTCGATCGAGCTGTCGGGAGCCACGAACATCCAGGGCTCCGAGACCAGGTGCCGGACCCGTGGCGACGAGCTCTGCCAGATCGAAGCCGCCTGGGAGTAGGCGCACAGGCTCGTCGCTCCTCCGTGAGCCTAGTTCGTGCTGAACGACAACGGCACGCGCAGCGCGCCCGCCGGTGAGCCCTCGACGTGCATGTTCGACAGGTTCTGCTGGAGGCACCGGGCCGTGAGCTCGAGACCGGAGCCATTCGCGTTCGCGCGCGTCGTGGTGTGGCCGCCGTTCTCGACCTGGATCGAGAGCACCACGACGCCGCGTGCCCCCGGATTGCCCTGGAGCTCGCGCAGGTAGCAAGACCGCAGCTGCGGCGCGCGCGCGAGCATCACGCGGCGGACGCCCTCGTTGGCGATCGCGCCGAAGCCGAGGTGCGCCCGTACGCCGTCGTCGACCATCTCGAGCTGCTCGCGCAGCGACACCGCGATCCGGCCGACCACCGCGCGCGAGCCGAGCAGCTCGAACGGCAGCGAGGTCTTTGTCCCGAGGACGGTGATGTCGATCGTGCCGCGGATCGGACCGATCGAGAGGCTGCCGCGGGTGACCTCGACGAGGTAGTTGCCGCGCTTGAGCGACCTCACGGCGAGCCGCTCGCGCTCGCCGCTGGTGGTGTCGGCGACCATGACATCGGGACGGCCACCCATCCACGAGACGCGGGTGCCTTCGGGCGTGACGAGCGAGAGATCGAGATCCGCGCCACCTGCCCAGCGCGCATCGATCACGAGATCTCCCCCGATCCTGGTGGCGGCCGGCGTGATCATCGCGGCCTTCTCGGCAGCGGCACGTGCGGCATCGTCGGGGAGCGCGCGCACGATCAGGTCGGCATCGCGATCGCGGCCGAGGGTGCGCAGGCAGCGGATGGCCGCGCCCGAGACCGCGACCTCCGTCGGCTGGAGCGCCGCGAGCGCGATCCGGTGGCCGCACGCCTGGGCGAGTCGTCCCGACACCTCGTAGGCGCGGACCATCCGCTCGTGGAGCGCGGGACGATCGGCATCGAGATCGACGAGGCCGGCGAGGGTACGCAGGGCGAGCTCGCGCTGGCCGTCTCGACCGAGCAGGTCCGCCTGATAGCCGAGCGCCTGCGGATCGAGCTTGTCGCGGTCGAGCCAGCGATTCGCGACATCCCGGGCGCGGTCGATCTCGCCGGCGTAGGCGAGCGCCTGCACGAGCGCGCGGTGCTTCTCGCGGCTATCGGGGCTGTTCGCGAGCGCGGCGTCGGTCGTGGCGATCGCTCGCTTGATCGCGTCGTTGACGCCGTCGTACGGCGATACGGCCGGGACGCGCACCCAGGTCCGGCGCATCGCGATCAGGCCACTCCGGCCGATCCCTTTGCCGAACGCGGCGGCCTCGTCGTTGACCGTATCGAGGTCGACCCCGCGGTCACGTCCAGTGTCGATTCGCCGCTGCGCGGGCGCCTTCTCCGCCTTGCTCGGCATCGGCGGCGCCGCCGATGCCGCCTGCGATCCTCCGATCGAGGGCGTGCTCGCGGTGGTGTTCACGACGGGCATGGTCCCCGCCGAGACCACTTCATCGAGCTGCTCGTCGCCGGTCCACCTCGCGGACTGGATGCGGCGATCGATCCCGAACGCGTCGAACATCGCGGCGGACTCGAGCACGAGCAGCGAGGTCTCGCGCGACATCACGCCGTAGCCCTGCGACAGCGCGACGACGCGGGCCCGATCGCCATCGCCGCCGCGGCGCTCGAGCTGGTCGATCGCGAGCGACGCCCACAGCCGCGGCACGAAGCCGTTGCCGGCGGCCGACGAGACCGCGAGCTGGATCGGATAGCGCTGCTCGAACTTCTGCCCGCCGACCGTGCCCCGCACGATCACGTCACCGGCGACCGCACCGGACACGCGGGCGGCGATCAGGACCTCCTCACCGGCGCGAATCGTTGGCAGCACGCTCGGGGCGACGTCCGCGAGCCCTGCGGGCAGCTCGACGGTCGCGTCGCGCAGCACGGTGCCTTGGGTCGACTGCAGCGCGGAGCTCGCTGCGATGCCGACCGACTCGCCGGGCATCCAGGCCAGATAGCTGCCACCACCGCCGCGTGCGGCCGCGGACAGCACGGCGGAGTCGGCGTCGGTGCCGATGCCGATCGTCGTGATGTGGATATTCGAGCCGCTGGTCGCGTCCGAGATCGACTTCTCGATGTCGGCCACGCGACGGAAGCCGGTCGAGGCGAAGCCGTCGCCGAGGTAGATGATCCAGCGCTCGCGATCGTCACCATGCGCGAGCTCGTTCGCCGCGGTGCGCAGCGCGGTGACGAGGTCGCTCGCGCCCGCGGGCGTCTCTGCGGCGAGCCACTTCTTGGTGTCGGCCGCGCCGGTCGGCGACGGGGCGCGCAGATCGCCGAGGCGCCGGCAGTCGCTATCGCACGACAAGATCGAGAATCGATCGCGGCGATCCATCTGATCGACGAGCGCCGTCACGAGCTCGGACGCGCGCGCGAACCGCTCGCCCACCATCGACTGGCTCGCGTCGACCACGAGCAGATAGTCATGTGGCCTGGATTCGCGCCACCGCGGCAGCGCGGGGCGAAGGGCGATCACCGCGGCCGGGCGCAGATCGGCCGCGGCCGCGCGCTGGGCCTCGATCACCTTGGGATCGTTGCCGACGTTGTGCTTCGCGGCGAGCTTGTCGTCGGGGGCCATCGCGGCACCGCCAGCGAAGGTCCATGCGCGGAGCTCGGCGTCTCCATCGGTGGCGCGGTACTCGACCACGAGGTCCCCACGCGGCACGAAGCCGCTCTGGCGCATCGTCATCGCGTTGACCTCGCTGCGCGCAGCATCCGGGGTCAGCGGATAACCGGAGGCATGGACCAGGCCCGGCGTCGCGCCTCGCACCTCGACATCGACCGTGAGCTTGTCGGCGACCGTCGAGCCGTCCTGCGAGTGCGGCAGCGGGTAGACGTACTGGCGCCACGGGCCGCGCGGCGTCACGACCTGCGTGTACGACAGCTTGATCGTGCGCGCGCCCTTGGCGGGAATCGGATAGACCTTGAGCTCGAACCGCCCGCCGCGCTTCCAGTCGAGCAGCGCGGGATCGGTCCACCGGCCATCGACCCAGATGATCTCGTTCGAGGCGAGCTGCTGGACCGGCTTCGGGGAGGCCTTGTCGATCACGCCCTTCCAGATCTTCGCGCCGCGCGCTTTGTCGACGAACGCGCCCTCGGCGAAGCCACCGTTCATGTCGAGCGCCAGCCCATCGATCCGGGCATCGACGGGCAACGGGAACTGGTAGACCCCCTCGAGCGTGGTGGCCGTATCGTTGCGGAACGTCTCGGTGATCTCGGTGCGGGCGATCGGTCCGACGATCCGGACCTTGACGTCATGCTGGGCGAGCGCGAGGTTCCAATCGCGATCGCGGGTCTCGCCGGGCTTGTAGGCGCGCAGCGCGCCGAGCCCCGCGAGCGAATCATCCTTCGCCGTTGCGGCGGGAGGCGTCAGCTCGGACCACGCGAGCCCGCTCGCGAGCGCAGGCGCGGCGCCGATCGAGAGCGCGCCATGATCGATCACGCCTTCTTCGCCGGCGTGAACTTCGTCGTGGTCCCCGTTCGTGGTGCGCAGCACGACCGCACCGCGCACGATCTGTACGGAGGTCAGCGTGTCGGTGGCCGTGGCGACGAACCTCGTCCCGACGACGTCGATCACGCCGGACGGCGTGGTGATCGCGGCGGGCTGTCCGTCGATGTGCGCGACATCCGCGACGAGCCGGCCGGAGGTCAGCCGCAGCCTGCGCGCCTGGTTCGGCTCGAAGCCCAGCGTGGTCGCATGATCGAGCACGAGCTTGGTGCCATCGGCGAGCTCGAGCGCGACGCGCGTGCGCTCGTCGGTCCGGACCTCGGCGCCCGCACGGAGCATCTCGCCTTTGTGCAGCGGGTGCCAGCGGGTGCCTGACCGCACCGACACCCCATCGTCGCCGTCGGCCGCGGCGCGCGCGATCGTCGTGACCTTGCCGATGGCGCCGGCTGCGTCGATCGACGATGGTCGGGGCATCTCGTCGGGGTCCTGGCCACGGAAGGCATAGATCCCGACGCCGCCGGCCGCGATCGCGGCGGTCGCACCGACGGCGAGCCACACGCGCGATGGGCGCCTGCGCCGCTCCTCGAGCGCGCGCGGCGCGGGAGCTTGGCGCGCCGGCGGCTTCTCGGTGACCACGGCCGGCTTCTCGGTGATCGCGGCCGAGGTCATGGGCGCGATCTGGGGCCTGGCCTGGACCTCGCGATCGACCGCGGCGAGCACGCGCTCGACCAGATCGGCGGCGGGGACGTGGTCGCTCCCCGCACGTGCGACGAGGTTCGCGAGCTGGGCGGCCTCGTGGCGAGCGTCGCGGCAGGCGTCGCAGCCGGCGAGATGTTCGGCGTGACGCGCGATCGCGTCGTGGTCATTGTCGACGAGCTCGGCGAGCTCGTCATGGACTTGTTCACAGGTCGACATCTATTCGATCTCCTCGTCGGGCATGACGGAACGGAGGCGCGCGAGCGCGCGACTGATTCGCTTGCGCGCGGTGGCCTCGTCCAGGTTGCACGCGGCCGCGATCTCGCGATGGCTCAGGTCCGCGACGTAGCGAAGCATCAGGGCCTCGCGCTCCGTAGGCTTGAGCCGCGACAGCGCCTCGCGGAGCGCACGCGCTCGTCGCCGGCTCGCGAACCCGTCGCGCGCCTCGGTCTCGAGCGGGACGACCTCGAGCAGCTCGCGGTTCTTGCGCCGGGTCTCGAGCATGTGCGCGCACACGTGCCGCGCGATGCCACACAGCCACGCCTTGATGCTGCCCTCGCCGCGATACGTCTCCATGGCGCGATGCGCGCGCAGCAGCGTCTCCTGGGTCGCTTCATCGGCATCGGCCGATGAGCTGAGCAGCGCCATGCACAGGCGGCCGAGCACCCCGCCATGGGCCTTCACGCAGGCGACAAGCGCCTCGCGATGACGCCCCTCGCGCAGCAGCACGACGATCGGGTCGGGCTCGGTCAACGGTTCCGCGAGGGCTGCCTCCATTCCAACCACCACGTGCGGTCCCGGCGTCATTTCGTGACCGCGAATCGCGAGAACCGCTCAACTTCGTGAGATCTGGCGCGGTCGACTGGCCTCATGGGCCCTACCGACGCGCGAGCACGCGCGATGCGGCTATGGCGGTCTCGGCCTCATGTCGGGATCTCGAATCGCGAGGACCGCTCGACCCGGGAGAGCCGGTGCGTCGACGGGCCTTAAAGGTTATCGAAGCGCGCGCACGCGAGACGCGGCTACCTCGGCGCGGTCACGCTGGGCTTGGTCGCACCTGCGCCGCCGATGAAGGCGCGTGTGATCGCGAAGGCGAGCCCGGCCATGATCAGGGCACCGACGACGAGCATCCACGGCTGCAGGTTGCTCTTCTTGCGTACGGGGTCCTGCGCCGCGCCCCCGGGAACGTTGGTGCGCGCGGGCCGCCCTGGACGGTGGTGGTCGTGCGCAGGGTGCGGCTGCGGGCCGCCGCCCCACATCGCGTAGTTGCCTTGCGGCGGCAGCTGCTGCGGCGGCACCAGCTGGTGCTGATGGTACATCGGTGGCTGCATCGGCAGCGGCGGCAGCAGCGGCTGTGGCTGCATCTGGGGCTGCGGCGGTAGCAGGGGTTGCGGCTGCATCTGCTGCGGCTGCGGTGGCTGCATCTGCTGCGGCTGCGGTGGCTGCATCTGCTGCGGCTGCGGTGGCTGCATCTGCTGCGGCTGCGGTGGCTGCATCTGCTGCGGCTGCGGTGGCTGCATCTGCGGCTGGCTCGCGTGGGGATTGCGGTTATGTACAGTTCCCGGTGGGGGCGTCTGAGTCGTCTTGTTCGGTGGGCTCGCCGTGGAGCCATGAGAGCGCTGCGACTGCGACCTGGTCTGCGGCGACGCGGTCGAGGGGCGCGACCTGCGCTCTGGCGGGGGTGTGCGGAGGCTTGGCGTGGCCCTCAGCCGGGTCCGCTCGCCGGAGTCAAAGCGGTGATCGGGTAGCTCGTCCACGCCGTCGCCGCCCATCGGTGCGCTCTCCTCGACACTGAGCGGAGCTCGCGCCGTGGTCGGCTCGTCGGTTAGCGCGCGTTTGCGTTTCTTCGCGGGTGGCGGCGCGGCGAGGTCGCCCTGATCGCCGTGATCGCGCGGCGAGGTCGCCCGAAGCACGCGCATCTGTTCTCCCGTGAGCTGAGCGAGGCGCGTCTCTTCTTCCTCCTCCTCGAACCGATCGATCACCTCACGTGCGGCGGAGAGTCCGGTACCGTCCTGGTCGCGCATCGAGAATGCGTCGGCGGTCCGGATCCGGATCACCGTCGCCTCCGTGTGCTCGGGCATATCGAAGCCCGAGGAGCTGGGGGCGAACATCTGCTGGCCGTTGCGCTCGACCTGCTCGGTATTGTCGATGAGCTTGGCGAGCTCGGTCGCCGGGTCTCCGACGGTGGCCTCCAGCGAGTAGCGGAGCGAGCGGAGCTTGGCGCCGAACTGTCCCGCGGTCGGGCGCCGGGCCGCGTCGCGCGACAGCGCTTGCATGATCAGCGCGTCGACCTCGCCGGACAGGCTGCGCTCCGCCTCGCTGGGCTTGCCGACGTGGGCTTCGCGCACGGCGCGCAGCGCCTCGAGATCGGTCAGCCCCGAGAACAGCCGGCGATTGGTCAGCAGCTCCCACAGGACGACCGCCACCGAGAACACGTCGCTGCGCGGATCGATGTGCTCGTTGCGCGCCTGCTCCGGCGAGATGTACGCGAACTTGCCGCGCACCGCGCCGTGCCCGGTAGCCTCCTGCTCGGCTCGCTTGGCGATCCCGAAATCGGTGAGCTTGATCTCGCCGGCGCGCGACAGCAGCACGTTCGAGGGCGAGACGTCGCGGTGGACGAGCGACATCGACTTGCCACCGGGGGCTCGCGCCGAGTGGGCGTGCTCGAGCGCCTCGCAGATCTCCGCACCGATGTGGAGCGCGAGGTCGAGCGGCATGCGGCGGCGGTTCGCCTCGAGCCCCCGCTGGATCGCCCCGAGATCCTTGCCATCGACGTACTCCATGACCAGGAAGTACTGCCCGTCATCACCGAGACCGACGTCAAAGATCTGAACGATGTTGCGGTGCTTGAGGAGGGAGAGCACCTTGGCTTCGGCGATCAACAGCTCGACGAAGCGCTTGTCCTGCGAGAGGTGCGGCAGGATGCGTTTGATCGCGACAGGCTTCTCGAAGCCGCCGGCGGCCACGGCCTTGCCGCGGAAGATCTCCGCCATGCCGCCGACGCCGATGCGGTCGAGCAGCTCGTAACGCGTCACGTGGGGTCAATCTACCACGCCGATGGCGCCTGCTGGCACCTGCTGGCACCTTGCGGGAACCTTGCGGGACCCGACCAGGTACGATGGTTTCGTGGACCGGATCACTACGCTCGTCAACGACGCGCTCTCCGCGCGCCTGGGCTCGGCGGTCGCCGTCTCCATCGGAGACGCGGGCGTCGAGGTCGGTCGGCTGGTCCGAGGTGTGACGAGGGCGCTCCCCACGGCAGGCGCCCTCATGGATGAGCACGTCCCGTTTGATGTGGCCTCGCTGACAAAACCGATGGCCACGGCCGCGATCGCGATGGTTCTGGTCGGGGAGGGCCGGCTGGACCTCGAGTCCCCGATCCGCAGCTGGCTCGGCCAGGCGGCGAGCTCGGGGACCGTTGGACAGCTGCTGGGCCATGGCGCCGGGTGCGCGGCCCACGTCGAGTTCTTCCGCCAGCTCCGCGAGGGCAGCCACGCCGCCCCGCGCGCCGAGCTCGTCGACCTGGCCGCGCGCGAGCCGGCGACCGAGCCCGGGGTCACGGCCCTCTACAGCGATCTCGGTTACATCATGCTCGGTGCGATCGTGGAGCGCGCCGCGGGGGCGCCGCTCGAACAGGTGTTCGCCGAGCTCGTCGGCGGTCCGCTCGGGCTTGGCGCGCGATACGGCGGCACCGCGGGCGTGCCGATCGCGGTCGCGACCGAGCTCGATGATCGTGGCCTGATCTGCGGCCGCGTGCATGATGAGAACGCGTACTACGGCGGCGGCGTGTGCGGCCACGCCGGGCTGTTCGCGACGATCGGCGATGTCGCGATCTTCGCCGCGGCGATCGTCGACACCGCGAACGGCGTCGCGCGCGGTCGATTGCGCCCCGAGATCGTGAACCGGTTCGTCACCACAAGCGCAGTCCCCGGCGCGTCCTGGCGCCTCGGCTGGGACACGCCCTCGTCCACGCCGGGCATCTCCCATGCGGGTGATCGCTGGCCGCGCGACCATGCGGTAGGCCACCTCGGGTTCACCGGCACGTCGCTGTGGCTCGATCTGCCGCGCCGTCGCTGGGTGGCCTTGTTGACCAATCGCGTGCACCCGACGCGACTCGGCGGCAGCGCCGACGCGATCAAGCGGCTACGACGCGCGATCAACGATGCCGCGATCGACATGCTCGATGGTCGCTGACGTGTCGTTCTGTCTCTGATCGTGGCTCGTGCGTAGATCATTCGCGCAGTTACGCCATGGCCCCGGCGTTGCTCAGGAGGATCCGCATGATGAAGACCCTGATCTCCTCCTCGCTCGTGGTCACGATGCTATGCGCCCCGGCCCTCGCAGATGCTCCGAGCTCCCACGGGCGAACCGTGCCCGGGGATGCCGACGCGCTCCGCCGCGTCCAGCTCCTGCCGGTCGTCGTCGCGAAATCGACCGCGCGCCCATCGCCCAGGTGTTCGACGTGACCATGGTCGTCAACACCAGCCAGCAACCGCGCCAATACGTGATGAAGCTCGTCGTCGACGAGGCCTGTGGCAACGCCTCGAGCAAGAACGCCGGCAAGCTCGAGGATCAGATCCAGCTGTGTGCCAGCGACGGTCCACAGGTCAAGCTGAAGGTGGACTGGTTCACGCGCGACGCGGACCGCGAGTTTCACAACAAGTCGACCTTGGTCGTAGCGCGCGGCGCGGCGTTCGACATCGAGAGCGATGGCGCCAAGCTCTCGATCCGCGTGAAGTGACGCCGGGTATCGTCGCCCGTGCTCGAGCGATGGACGCGGGAATCGAGCCGCCGGGCGCTCGCTCGATCAACGCTTGCCGTTCGCTCGTTTCCGCGGCTTGGGCGCCGGCTTCACATCGCTGCCGAGCGCGCCGAACATCCCATTCACGCCGCGGTCTGCGCACGCCCACATCGAGATCAGGATCGCGAGGTCCGCGAGGGCGCGCCGGCTCATCGAGGCTGGGATCACGAGGCCATAGGTCTCGGACACGAAGCGGAGATCGCGCAGCACGCGGGAGACCTCCTCGCGATTGACGTCGCCGTGCCAGTACACGACGCGCGTCAGCAGCAGCTCCTGGTGGCGGCGCAAGAACTCGCCCATCGACAGCGGTTCGGCGATCCGGTGGGTCGGCGGTCTGCAGATCTCGAGCAGATCCTCGAGGTACTCGTTCCAGTGACGCGCGAGCCGGCGGTTCTCGGGACGGCGCAGGAACTTCACGCGCTCGACGGAGAAGTCGCCCTTGACGGTCGTGCGGAACCGTGGCGTCACGGCCATCAGGTCGTAGAGGACGGGCGGGTTGTCCTTGACGTAGTCGATGTCGTGGTAGCGCCACCAGTTGCGCAGCTGCGGCCATGTTCGCACCGAGAGCAGCGGATCGTCGGTCGAATCGACGACGACGAACCGGGTGCCTTCGGTGCGGATCACGGTGATCCAGTGCGTCCATTCCTCGACGCACAGCAGCACCGGCGTCTGGTCTCGGAGGTGCTTGACCAGGACCTTGCGTGCCTGCTCGGCATCGCTCCGACGTTCGAGCACGAGGTCGCACTCGAAGGCGCGCGCGGCGCGCGCGAGCTGGATCTCGTTGGTCCCGGACCACCAGTGGGTGCGCGCCGTCGTGGAGATCTGGCTGACATCGACCATCCGGCCGAGCGCGAGCAAGGCGTGCTTGAGCGCGAACGGACCGCATGTCCATTCGTTCGGCTGAGGATAGAAACCAGGGCCAGTCAGTCCCTCTTGCACGGGCATGGAATCTAGCACCCGCGGCCGGTTCGACGCGTCGCGGACCCAAACTCCTGCGGCCTATTTTTCGGCAATTATTTCGGTGTCTTGCATGGAGGTCGGCCACCGCCAGCGGCGACCGACCACGACCGAGTCCCGCGGGTGGGCGTCGATCAGCCGCGCCCACAGGCCAAGCGCGCGTGCGTGCTCGGAGCCGAGCGCCGCCCGGTGGATCGCGTCGCTCAGGAAGCGGCGCTGGCGCTCGAAGTGTTCCGGAGACCACGCGATATCGCCGACATCGAAGGTCACGGCGTTCCGGCCCGAACGATCCTCGAGCCATCGCACGAGCTCGAGCTCCCAGCGGCTCTGGGCGAGTGGCCGCGCCGCCTCGGCGGTCGCCCGCAAGATCGCACGGGCGACCTCGGGCGAGACCAGCAGCTCCGCGGCCGGTCCGAGCCGCTGATTGGAGAACACGACCATCGCTGAGGACCCTAGACAATCTGTCTGACAGTCGCTCCGAACTTCCGCTGTTCTCACCTATCTGAATGTCGCCGCCGGTCGCGCGTCCCCGCCGCTCGAGCCCGGGAGCTGCACTCGATCAGCGACCCGCCGCGCGCGGTCCCTCCTCACCTGTGGGCTGCGTCCGGAGCGGGATCGGCGGCAGCCCCGGTGCCACCACATCGCGAGCGAGCCCATCGGCTGCGAGTGTGTCGAGGAGCCGCGCACACACGATGCACGGGTCGACGCGGTCGCCCGGTCCGAACAGCGCGAGGGACGAGTCCGCGGCGATCTCGATCGCGCCGGGCCCCAGCGCGCCGAGCAGCTCGCGCAGCTCGGGGCCGTTCAACGTGCCGGCGGGCAGCCCGCGTCGTTGTTCGGCCAGCGCCAGGTAGCCCGACAGCGCGATCGCGAGGGGACACCGGCCGGGCGCGACGAAGCCGTCGGGCAACACGGCATGCGCGAGCCGATCGATCCACTCGAGGTACAGCGTGGTGAAGTTCGGGCGGATCGGCACGACCATCTGGATCGCGCGTGCATCGAGCCAGACCTCGCCGCGCGCGGTGCCGTCGAGCGGGACCACGGCGGCATAGCCGCAGCCGAGGTGCGCGACCGGCAACGCCCGCCGCCACGAGTCGACCTCGCGCGGGGCTTCGATCAGGCAGCGGGCCGCGCACTCGACCGGGATCCAGCCATAGTACGGGCCCGCGCCACCGGATCCGACCCGGCTCGCGAGCTCGCGCACGTCTTGGGGTAGCTCGAGGTCGAGCGTCGTGATGTCGATCGGCGGCGCGAGCACGTAACGATGGTGCGCGGCGCCGAACCGCTTGAACGCGCGGTCACTGGCCGCGAGCATGCCGAGCGCCTCGCGGACGCTGACCGCGAGCTCATGCACCGATCACCGTCACGGTCACGCGCCGGTGATGCGCCTGGGTGCGGTGTTCCCACAGGTAGAGGCCCTGCCAGGTGCCGAGCACGAGCCGACCGTCCGCGATCGGCACCCCGATCGAGGTCTGGGTCAGCACGCTCCGTACGTGCGCGGGCATGTCGTCCTCGCCCTCGTCTCGATGGGTGAACAGCGGGTCTCCATCGGGCACGAGCCGGGCGACGAACGCCTCGAGGTCCGTGCGCACCGCCGGATCGGCGTTCTCGCACACGATCAGCGAGGCGCTCGTGTGGTGCACCCAGATCGTCGCGAGCCCTTCGCGCGCCTTGCTCTCGCCTGCGATCCGCGTGACCTCGCGGGTGATGTCGTACGTCCCGCGCCCGCGGGTCGCGACCGTCAGCTCGCCTCGGTGGACCATGCACCCAATATGACACCGCCGCTCCGCCGCTGGACACCGCGCGAGCGCTTGTCGAATCTCGAGGTCCATCGAGCGAGGGCATCTGTTAAGGTCCACCTCATGTCGCGACGCCTGCTCCTGTTGGCGCTTGCAGCGGAGGCGACGTTGCTCGCGCCCGCTGACGCGGCGCCGGCGAGGGCGATCGCGGAGGCGCGCTCGGTCACCGACACCAAGCCGAGACTGAAATCGAAATCGAAGAAGGTCGGGAACAAGCGGCCCAAGAAGGCGGCGGCCGTGTCGCGTACGCCGACGCGGCTGAGCCTGTCGCGGACCGACAACATGCCCCACGGCTACGCGTGGCCGCCGAACAAGCGGATGCTCGCCGCCGAACGAGCCTGCGAGGCGAAGCTCGACGAGCTCGGGGTCGCTCACCAGCCGGCCGCGCGGGAGGGCCGGATCGTCGACGCGATGACGATCGCCGCCCCCGCCGGCGCCATGACGCTCGGCGGGATCTCGTACGTCAGCGCGTGGCACGACCGACCGCAGAAGCTCGACTGCCAGCTCGCCCTCGCGCTCGAACAGTTCGGCCACGAGCTGTTCGACATCGGCGTGCGCCAGATCAAGTTCGGCTCGATCTATCGGTTCACGAACGTGCGGGTCGGTGGGCAGACCAAGAACATCCTGTCGCGCCACGCGCTCGGCATCGCGATGGACATCGTGTCGTTCACGGATGACACGGGTCGCGAGGCGAACGTCAAGAAGGACTACTCGCAGGGCGATCTGCTGCTGCTCGGCGTCGAGACCGCGGTCAACGCGAGCGGCAGGTTCCGGACCCTGTTGACGCCCAAGAACGATCCGATCTCCCACAGCGATCACTTCCACATCGAAGTCGCGGTCGACTACACGGCCGCTCCGTGAGGTGGTGGATGCTCGGGGCGCTCGCCGCGTGTGGCGTGGCGCCGCAGGACCTGCCCGACGCAGGCGATGACGGGGCGCCCGACGCCCCGCCGGCGTGCACGCGGCCCGCGCTCGATGCGCCGTGGTTGCAGGACCTGCTCACCGGCAGCGTCGCGCAGCTCGCCGCGGCCCCGCGCGCGACGACCACCGAGCGTGACGCGGCGCGCACCTACCTCGCCGGCCAGCTCACGGCGATCGGCTGGACGCCGCAGCTCGGCAGCTACCCGAGCGGCGCGAACGTGTTCGCCACGATCCCCGCGACGGCCACGACGGCGGTCGGCAAGGAGCTCATCGTCGGGGCGCACTTCGACACCGTGCCGAGCAGCCCCGGCGCGAACGACAACGCGAGCGGCGTCGCCGTGGTGCTCGCCGTCGCGCGCTATCTGCGCGAGGTGCCGTGCCGCACCGCGCCGGTCACCGTGGTCTTGTTCGACGAGGAAGAGGTGGGCCTGTTCGGCAGCCGGGCGTTCGCACAGCAGCGCGACCCGGCGAACGTCCGCGCCGTCCACACCATCGATCAGGTCGCGTGGGACGGCGATGGTGACCGGCGGTTCGAGCTCGAGGTCCCGACGCCCGCGCTCGCGCAGGCGTACCGCGATGCGGCCGTGGTCGTCGGGGCGCTCGTCACCACGACCACGACGCAAGGCACCGACCACGAGGCGTTTCGGGATCGCGGGTTCGCGGCGATCGGGCTCACCGAGGAGTACGTCGGCGGCGACACGTCACCGCACCGCCATCAGCCCACGGACACCGCCGCGACCGTCGACACCGCGTACCTCGTCCTCGCGGCGAAGCTCACCGCGCAGGTGATCGTCACCGACGTGGCTCCCTGAGCTCGATCCTCCCCCGGTCGGGGAGCTCGCGCTACAGGCGGCGTAGCGGCCCGCGGCCATCGCGGGGGATGCGGTGCGCGATCGTCTGCATGATCATCAGCGTGCGGGTCAGCCTGGGTGACATCGCCGGCTTGCCGCTCGTCATCAGCGACACCGCGATGTCCCGGCTCGGATCCGCATAGACGAACACGTTGGTGAACCCGAGGTGGCCGAACGCGCGCTGGGTGCGCAGGCCATAGAGGCTCGCGAGCCGGGCGCCGAGCATGAAGCCCATGCTGTACCGGATCGGCGCGCCGAGCGTCAGGTCGAGCTCGAAGTACGTCTGCTCCGCGATCGCCCGCTCGATCGTGCGGGTCTCGAACACGCGGACGCCGTCGAGGATCCCGCCGTCGAGCAGCAGCTGCATGAACCGCGAGGCCTCGTTCGCGGTCGCGCAGATGTTGCCGGCGGGGATCACGCTGGTCAGGAAGCGCGGATCGTTCGAGACCCGGACCGCCTCCACGAAGTCCACCGACAGCAGCCGCTTGAGGATCTGGGACATCGGCGGCAGCACGGGGGGGCCGGTGAACGCGTTGATCGCGACCTCGGCGAGGCGAGCGGCGGGCACGCCGAAGTTGAACGCGTCGAACCCGAGCGGTGCGAGGAGCTCGTCCCTCATCACGTCGCGCAGCGGCTTGTTCATCACCAGCTCGACCACCGCCCCGAGCACGAACCCCCCGGTGAGCGCGTGATACGCGAGCTTGTGGCCGGCGCGCCACCGCGGCTTCTGGTTCGAGAGCAGCGTCAGGATCTCCTGCGGCCGCTCGAGCAGCCCGACATCTGCGAACTGCGAGGGGATGTGCGGGATTCCCGCGCGATGCGTCAGCACGTGGCGCAGCGTGATCCGGTCCTTGCGGTGCTGCCCGAACTCCGGCAGGTAGCGCGCGACCGGATCGTCGAGGTGCAACAGGCCGCGCTGGTCGCACAGGTGCACCAGCATCGCCGTGACCATCTTCGAGGCCGAGAACAGATTGAACAGCGTCTTCGGCGACGCGGCCACTCGGTGCGCGTCGGGCGGGTCATGCGGCGCGTTGCCGCGCGTGTGCCCGAGCGACCGATCGAAGATCACGCGGCCGCGCCGGCGCACGCACAGCGCGAGCGCAGGATACAGCCCGGTGCGATACGTCGCCACGCACGCGCGCCAGATCGCGTCGATATCGTCCCGTCCGACCGCGACCTCGCGTGGATCGATCTCGGCACCGCGATCCGCGACCTCCTCGGACGGGAACACGCGCACCAGGGTCTCGAACCGTCCGCGTAACGACATCGCGATCGACGGTATCACGAACCATTTGCAACCAGATTGCACCTGCTTGCGCGTGCCAAGCCGCGGGCGTAAGGTGGGGCATGGCGAAGGACCTCGAGGCGATCCGCACGGCCGTCCGCGCCCGCGGCCTGCGAGCGACGCCGTCTCGGCTCGCCGTGCTCGAGCTGCTGCGCGCCGGTGACGCACCGATGTCTCACGGAGATGTCGCCGATCGGCTCGCGTCTCAGCCGTGGGATCGGGCCACGATCTATCGCAACCTCACCGACCTGGCCGAGGCGGGTCTCGTGCGCCGCACCGATATCGGCGATCACGTGTGGCGGTTCGAGGCGGTCAGCGACGATCACGACACCGCGCACCCGCACTTCGTGTGCACCGAGTGCGGCACCGTCGAGTGCCTCCCCGAGCTCGAGCTCACCGTCCGGCGCGCGAAGGCGCCACGCGCGGTCAAGCAGCGGCAGGTCGAGGTCCACGTCCGCGGGCTGTGTGATGCGTGCCACTAGCCTCGTGCTGACTACGGGACGACGCGGACGCAGCTCTCGTACGCCGCGATGCCGAGCCGCTCGTCGCGCTGGACGATCCACAGCGGCACGTCGGTCGCGTCGCGGAGGTCCACGGCGCGCGGCGCCTTCCAGTCGGTGAACAGCGGCGGCTCGTCCCCGGCGACGCCGCGCGGCCCACCGGTGTCGCCGCTCGAGAAGCCGCCCGCGCCGGCGCTCCACTGGTACGTCAGGCTCTCGGTGAACATCTTCGTCTTGCCGTCGAGCGTCGGCACCAGGTAGGGCTCGCGCACGCCCGCGCCCTCGATCGGGGTCAGGCGCACCTTGGCCTCCGGCTTGACGATCAGCGGCGCGACCTGATCGACGCACCGCTGCAGCACGAGCGGGACGGTGACGCCATCGACGGTCGCGTCGATGCGGTCGACGAACGGGTTGACGTTCGCCTGGCGCGCCGCCGGGATCCGCGGCGAGACGCGCAGGGTCTTCGACGCATAGAGATCGAGCGCCGGATCTCCGCCCTCGCCGCCGATCCGGAGCTCGACGAGGTAATCGAGCCCACCGAGCCCGCCGAGCACGTCGCCGCGGAGCGCCGCGAGGACCACGCCCAACAAGTTTCCATTGACCTCGGCGGTGCCGCACATCTGCGTGGCCGCGGTCGCCCCGGTGTCCGGGTCGTCGATGAAGCCGGCGCTCAGCGGCACCTCGACGTCGGGATCACAGCGCTTCCAGTCACCGTACGGGCACAGCGTCAGCGCGTAGTGGAGCCGCCGGTCATTCCCCGGATCCGCGGCGAGCGCGCACACGGTGGTCGGCACGAGCTGTTGCAGCAGCTCCTCCGGCCGCTGCGGGTTGGCGAGGTCGACATCGACGAGCTGCTCGGGCACCGTCGCGGTCATCGCGAGCACGCGCAGATCGACGACGACGTCCGGATCCTGAAACGAGGAGCATCCGGCGATCAGCACGAGCACCGCCCACCTCACGGCACCACCTCGACGCAGGTCTCGAACCACGACACGCCGAGGCGTTCGTCGCGCTGGACGAGCCAGATCGGGACGAGGGTCGGCTGCTGGATGAGCTCGGGCGCCGGCGCGTGCCACTCGGTACCGAGCAGCGATTGATTCCCGAGGACGTCGTGGCCCCCGCCGGTGATCTCGTCGGAGAACGCGCCCTGCCCGGCGAGCCACTGGTACGAGACGGTCTCCGTCAGCCGTGCCGTGTGCCCGTCGAGGGTCGGGACCACGTAGTCCTCGCGCACGCCGCTCGGCTCCTCGGGGTACAACGTGATCTTGCTGCCGGCGGCGAACTCCGGGGCCGCGTTCGTGCGCGCGGCCGTCGCGCACCGCAGGTCCCTCGGGATCAGGATGCTGTCGCCGCGCTGCTGGCCATCGAGAACGTCGACGAACGGGTTGTGATTCGCCTGGCGGGTTTCGGGAATCCGCGGCGACACGCGCAGCTTCTTCGAGGCGTAGAGATCCTTCGTGCGATCGGCGAGCTCGCCGCCGATCCGCAGCTCGATCACGAAGTCGATGCCGCCGAGGCCCCGGAGGGGATCCGTCTGTTGCGCGTCGAACAGGACCTCGAACATCCGCTCGTCGGGAACGATGTCCGCGCACAGCTGCGGATCGAGCAGCGTCTCGTCGGGGTCTTCGAGCAGCCCGTTGCCGACCTCGTGATAGGGCCGCGTGCGATCGCACCGTCCTTCGTCATCGAGCAGGCACATCGTCATCGACCAGCGCAGCCTGCGCGACTGGCCCGGATCGGCGACCAGCGCGCACACCGTGGTCGTCCGCAGCTGCGACAGCACCTCGCTCGGGGTCGGCGGGTGTGCGGGATCGATCTCGATCACCTGCTCGGGGCCGAGGCCCTGCGAGATGCCGGGCTCGAGGATCTCCGCCTTCATCGCCAGCACGCGCAGATCGAGCACGATCGCCGGATCCTCGAACGTGCCACAGCCGGCGAGCGCGCACGCGATCGGCGCGAGCCTCACCACGTGCCTCGCACGCCGAGCGTCGGCAGGATCGGGAAGCTGGTGACGGGCGCGGACTCGCGGTAGCGATAGTCCCACTGGATCGCCTCGACGTTGGTCGCGTTGCTGACGTTGATGATGTCGATGTAGAGGCCGAGGCTCCACGTGTCGTAGAGCCACACGTGCTCGGCGCGGACGTCGAGCTGGCGGAACAGCGGCATGCGGATCGAGCGGCTCGGCCCGCGCACGGGCACGTAGTTGCCGGTATCGGCATCGTAGGTGGCGCCGATCACCGGCGTATCGGGGCGTCCGCTCGCGAGCTGGAACCGCGCGCCGAGCTCCCAGCCACCGCCGGGCTTCCAGCTGGCGACGGCGTTGAGCACGTGCGGCTGGTCGAAGCCGGTCGGCTGCCAGCGCGACCCCGGATGGTTCTGCTGGTTCGAGCGGCTGAACGTGTACGACAGCCAGCCGAACGCGTGCTCGCTGATCTCGCGCTTGATCAGCATCTCGAGTCCATAGCCATCGCGGCGGCCGTCGTTGACGAAGTTGACGTAGCTGAACGTGCCATCGTCGTGCATCACCAGGTCATTGGTGAACACCACGAGCTGGCGGCGGCGCACGTAGTAGATCTCGCTGTCGATCGACCACAGCCGATCCGGTCTCCATTCGTAGCCGACGCCCATGTGGGTCGCGTGCTCGATGTCCACGTCCGGGTTGCCGAACCTGCGATCGAGCGCCTCCGGCTGCGGCGGCTGGCTGAACTCGCCGAGGTACGCCTTGCCGATCACCGTCGGTGTCAGCTGATACCGCACGACGAGGCGCGGATCGACCGAGGCCCGATCTTGCCCATCGATCAGGTACGTGTCGACGCGCAGGCTCGGGATCACCTTGAGCCGGTTCGTCACGTCGATCCCCAGATCGAGGTAGCCGCCGACCCCGATCGTCTGGCTCCCGCGCAGCAGGCGCGACGGCGGGATGTCGACGCCCTGCGCGTTGATCAGCGTGTCATCGAGCGGCGCGAGCGCCTCGTAGCTGGTCGCGCGCGAGAGCATGTCGAGCCCGGTATCGAGCGCGAACCGGCCGAGCCGGCCGTTGACCCGCATGCGGTACGACAGCGAGTTGTTGACGACGCTGAGGCTGGTGAACGGCCCGGAGGCCATCGCCTGCGCGCCGAAGAACGTCAGGGCGTCGCGGCCCCACGCGGGTGAGAGCGTGAGCTTGAGGTCGGCGCCGAGCTGCCGGGTATACGAGCCGATCACGCGGAAGAACTTCACCGCCGTGTCGAGATCGGTGGAGACCGTCGACTCCGGGTCCTGATCGAGCACGTGGAGCGTATCGGATGAGCCGATCGCGAACAGGCTGAGGCGTCCCTCGTCGTGCAGGTTCCAGTCGAGCCGGCCGGCGTAGTCGTAATAGATCGGCGTGACGACGCGCTGCCCGCCCGCGGGCGGCGTCGGCAGCACGAGCCCGAGGAAGGCGTCGATGTACGAGCGCCGGCCCGACACCGCGAACGTGATGTCCTTCGTGATCGGTGCGCGGAGATAGCCTCCTGCATCGATGAAGTCGACCTTCGCCGCGCCGTGGACGCCGTCGGACTTCGTCGGCCGGAGCTCGAGCGCGACCGCGCCGCCGTGCTTGCGCCCGAACCGCGCCGGGAACCCGCCGGGGTAGAGGTCGAGGGACTCGAGCATCTCGACGTTGAAGATCGAGGGGCCGCCGAGGAAGTGGAACAGCGATGGCACCTCGTGCCCATCGACGTAGATGCCGGTGTCATCGGGGTTCGAGCCGCGCACGAGCAACAGGCCAAGGCCGAACGGCGCGCGCTGCATGCCGGGCAGGGTCTGGATCACCCGGATCGGATCGCCGAAGGTCCCGGGCACGCTGCTGAGCTCCTGGCGCTGCAGCGTCCGCTTCGTGACCTCGAGGACCTCGCGTTCGCCCTCGACGATCGTCTCGTATGGATTACCGCCCTTGGGCCGCATCCACAGCCGCACCTCGAGCGCCTCGCGCTTGGCGATCACGATCGGTCGCTCGAGACGATCGAACTTCGGATCGATGGCGAGCACCTTGTAGTTGCCCGCGGTGATGCCGTGAAAGTAGAACGTCCCGTCGTCGCCGGTCACCGCGTCGAGGCCGAGCTCGACGATCGAGACGATCACGCCGGGGAGCTTGCGCCGGGTGCCGCGCTCGACCGCGACGCCCTCGATCGTGACGGGCAGCGCCATGTTGCCGGCGTGGTTGGGCGGGCCATCACGGACCTCCGGGTGCGCCGGTGGCTTGACGTCGGGCTCCGGCTCCGGGACCCGCTCGATCACGAAGTTGATCGTGGTCTCGACGGTGATCGGCCCGGGTACGCCGTCGATCAGCGCGGGATCGAACACGTACTGCAGCGCCGCGGCGACCGCCGCCTCGTCGAAGCCGTCGCCGATCTTCTCCATCACGTCGACGCCGGTGACGACGCCCGTCGCGTCGATCTTGATCCGGACCTTGACCTGGGCGGTCTTGCCAGCCGCGAGCGCCGCCGCCGGATACTCGGGCGCGACCGCCTGCAACAGCTTCGGTGGTCTGGTCACGATGCCGGTCTGCGGTGGTGGAGGTGGCTGATCGGGAGCGCGGACCTCATCCGCACCTGCGCGCGCACACCACGTCGCGACCAGGGCGATCGCGAGGAACCACCTGGCCATCGCGAAAGCCTAGCGCCTCACGGGGTCACGATCACGCGCTCGCCGTCGCGATCACGACTCCGCGCATGGACTCGCATCGTCCCCGGTCAGGTCTGCGAGCGGTCGCGCAGGTGCGCCAGCAGCTTGTCGAACATGCCTCGCATCGCGTTCTCGAGCGCTTCCCGGCGAAGGCTCGGTAGGTACTTCGCATCGAACGTGCGCTTGGGCACCTGGACCTTCGCGCCTCCGGACAGAAACGACAGCATCTTGCCGGTGTCGTCCGAGATGGCGAGCCGCAGCTGGGCGTCGATCTCGATGAACTGACCTGACGGAGTGACGTCCAGCTTGGTGACCGAGAGATCGATGTGCCGCGGATCGAGGCCCCAGCGCTGCGCGTCGGCGGCGATCTGGGTGACCATCGGCTGGGCCGTGAACTGCTCGCCGAGCGATTGCTTGAGGATCTCGGAGTTGAGCTTGCGGGTCTTCTGGTCCGCCTTGCCGGGCGAGTCGTCGGTCGAGGAGTTGATCATCACGTAGAGGTCGGGATGGTTCTCGACGGCGTGGGCCTGGCGACCAAAGCCCGGGCGACCGCCGCTCTGGCGAACCTGCTTGGTCGGCCCGGGCGCGGGAGTGGCCACGGCGACCGGGAACGGATCGGGCAGGCGGTTCGCTTTTGCGACGGCGATCGCAGCGGCCTTCGCCTTGTCGCGGACGGCCGCATCGGGATCATCGGCCGCTTGCTTGAGGGAGGGGAGCGCGGCCTGATGCCCCAAGCGCCCGAGGGCCGAGGCGGCGAGTGCCCGGACCTGCGCGTTCGGATCGTGGAGCGCGGTCACCAGCGGCTTCATCGTGCGGCGATCGCCGAGACGGGCGAGCGCCGCGACCGCTGAGAGCCGCACCTTGTCGTTCGAGCTCGAAGACACCAGCTTCGTCAGCTCCGCCACGCTCTCGTTCGCCCGGGCGGGCGCGCCCTGCAGGAGGACGACGGCCATCAGAAGCAGCGTCACGATGCGTGTCCCGCCCTGCATGACCGTGGGTCAGATTAAGCGCCGCGCGCATGGACGAGTCAATGTTTTCTGACTGGGCGATCCATGCGCATCAAGTGCCCGTGTATTGTGAGTCAGTGGCAATTTCCGATGCACAGTTCAGACTTGGCGTCGTCGCCGCCGGGGTCGTGCTGGTCGTGGGCATCACTGCCGTCCGGTTCTGCGGGAGCATGTCATTGCCTCCCAAGCCCTCCGGGATCGGTCCGCAAGGCAACTCGAGCGACCTGCTCAAGAAGTCCGTCGCGAGCCCGGCGGTCTACCAGCAGTTTCTCGAGAAGGACGCCGCCTCCGCCGGCGTGCGCCCACCGACGGTCGAAGAGATGTCGCGCAAGTTTCCATATCGCGTCGACGAAGCCCGCCATGTCCTCGAAGTCGGACAGCCCGCGATCGAGATCGCAGGGCTCAAGCTCACGGCACGACATAGCGGTGACGCGATCTTGCTTCAGATCGAGAACGCGACCAGCTCCGACCTCGCCTACGCGGTGACCACGGTGCCGGCGCCGAACATCAGTAGCTGCAACCAGGCGCGACCGCTGTCGTTCAACGCCCTGGTCGTCGCAAAAGGGCAGAGCGAGACGCGCGTGGAGTGCGTGTGGCGCGAGGGGATGGCGCTGGTCGTGACGCGCGTCGAGACGATGGAACTGCCGCCGCTCTCCGCCTGGTACGTGAGCTTGATTCCGCCGCGGATCCTGGGCGGCGACGAGCGAGTTCTTGGGGGACATCGCAAGCCGGCGTTTCAGGAGAAGTGCGGCACCCAGGTGTCGCAAGCGGTCCGAAGTGGCTTGGATAAGGGACAAATCGGCTGGAGAGATCTGATCGACTTCTACGCCCGACATCGCTGTCCGACCTACCAGTTTCCCGCATCATACCGAGCATTTAAGATGGATGATGAGCGCGCTGTCCCCGCCGTCGCGGCTGGCATGTGACCTCTTTTCGCGGCGTTAGACTTGCCATTCCCTCCTAACCTTGTTTAGCTAGTCCTAGTTACGCGGAGTTACGGGTGACCAAGTCCGAGCTCATCGAGAAAATCTCCGAGACATTGAAGCTTCCGGCCGGTAAGGCGGAGGCGATCGTCAACACGATCTTTGATTCCATGGTGAAGGCACTGGAGCGCGGGGAAGGTATCGAGATCCGCGGATTTGGTAGCTTCACCGTGCGCAAGTACAAGGCCTATGAAGGTCGCAACCCGCGGACCGGCGAGACGGTGCACGTCGCCGAGAAGCGGCTGCCTTTCTTCAAGGTCGGCAAAGACTTGCGCGAGAGAGTCAACGCCGGACTCGGCACGCCGCTCCCCGCGGACAAGCCCGACGAAGCTGACGATACCGATCCGAACGAACCTGATTACGATGACGACGAAGACTGATTCGTTGTCGATTTCATCAGGTTAGACAGATCACTCGCGTCGCCATCGACGATGACGCTCGTGTTCGAGCCATCGGGTCAGCGGGATCACAGGTGTCGGGCGGTGATCAACTCCACGGCGCCGGCGTCGCCATCGACGATGACGAACATGCCGTCGATGAGTAACGACCACGCGTCGTTACAACCCACGACGCACGGGATTCCGAGCTCCCGTGCGAGTGCGGCGCCGTGATCGAGGGGGCCGCCGGTCTCGCTGACCAGCGCGGCGCAGCCGATCACCAGGACCGCGAGCGCCGGGGTCACGGCTCGGGTCACGACGACGTCCCCCGCCCCGACCGCGACCGCGGACGCAAGCGAGGCAAACCGAACGACGCGGCCGGAGACCCGGGGGCCGGTCCCGATGCCGTGGAGGGCAGGCGCGCGCGGCGGCGGTGGCCCACCGACGACGACCGGCATCGCCCAATGCGCGGCTCGGGCGGCGGCCGCGCGGGCGGCAGCGGCGCGGCGCCGCGTGTCGTCGGGATCGACCGACTCGGCCGCGACGACATCATCCAGCGCGAGCCAGAACACATCCTCGGCCGAGATCCCGAGCTCGGTCGCGCGGGCGATCAGGGCGCGGCGCACGAGCAGCTGGGCGCGTGCGAACCACATGTCATCGCGTTCGGCGAGATCCGCGGCCGCGGTCGCGACATCGTCGTACGCGGGCGACTCGGCATGGGGAACCGAGCGAGCGCGCGCGATCGCGGCGCGCAACAGACCTGGACGCTCGCCAAACGTCGGCACCGAGACATCCCACGCGGGCGCGAGGATCCCGAGCCGCGCGAACACGGCAGCCTCGTCGAGCTCACCGTGGGCCGCGGCGATCAACGTGGTCTCCACCGCGGACGGGCGCGAGCCGGCGAGCTGTGATGGCGTCAAGGCCGCGCGCCCGGCGGCGATCAGCGGCGCCAGCTCGGTCGCCCAGATCCGGTAGAACTCGAGATAGCGCTCGATCGCCTCGGCGAGCGGCGGCAGCTCGGCGCCGAGGGCCCGACCCATCGCGTCCTCGATCTCGGCGACGCGTCTCGCGAGCTCGGCGCGGGTCGCCGGCCGGGTCACCCGCTGCGGCTCGAGCCGAGGTGTGCTGTACAGAAACCCGGCGCACACCCGCATCGACCACGGCGCGAGCTGCGCGCGCTCGGCGCGCTCGATGAGCCCGCCTTGCGCCGGTGACAGCGGATCGGGGTTGTGCGCGAGATCGAGGGTCCAGCACCGACCATCCGCGACGAGCGGCGCGACCACCGACGGTGGCGGCGGCATGCGCGCGGTCACCTGCGGATGCACGATCGGGCGGACCTGGACGATCCACTCGCCCACGAGCTCGACATCGACGCCGGTGGTCGCACCGACCGCAGCCTCGGCACGGAGCGCGCGTAACGCGGTCGGATCGTCGGTGCGCCGCTCCCCGCGCGCCACCTGATCGCCGCGCTGGATCAAGAGGTGCTCCCCATCGGGCACACCCGGGGGGCGGGTGTACACGGTGGCGCGCTCGCCCTCGACGAACCGCTGCACGATCACGCCGATCACGAGCTCGCCGCGGCGCCGCCGTGCATAGGCCGCCGCGAGCGGGGTCAGCGCGCTGGTCCACACCTCGCGGATCGCGTCCCAGACCTCCGCGGCAGGCACGCCGCGTCGCGACGAGAACACGCCGGCCGCGGCTCCGAGCTGACCATCCTCGATCGTCGCCGAGGACCGAACGGCCATGGTGCCCAGGACCGCCGCGCGCTCCCGCACCTCGCGCTCGAGCTCGGGAGGGAGCGGCGAGCGCGCGATCCGGTCCGCTGCCCGGGTCAGCAGTTGGCCGATCATCGCCTCGTCCGTGACGTCGATCGGACCGACGATCTCGCGGAACGCCTCCCCGGCGATGACGAATCCATCAGGGACATGCTCGCCCGCCCGCAGGAGCCTCGCGAGCCCCATGGCCTTGCCACCGCACGAAGCGCCGGCATCCGCGAGCTGGTGGACCCACATGGACGGGTTGTACCGCGTGGCGTACGATCTGAGTCGTGCGGCTGGCCGTGCTGTTCCTGCTCGCGATGGTGTCCACGGCGTTGGCCGATGACAGCAAGCTGAGCAAGGAAGACGTCCCCCTCCAGACCAAGACCACGCTCCGAGGCAAGAACAAGCTATGTTGCGGATACCCGCTCGCCGAAGATCTCGGATTCGCGCTGCGGTTCTACTGGCTTTCCCTCGAGGGTGACTACGAGGACCCGCAGAGCGCCGCGGTCCCGAAAAGCGGACGCGTCACCCAGGTCTCGCTCACCAACTGGGTCGAGCTCTACACCCCCGCCGGGTTCTTCTTCGGCCGCGTGCCCGAGCGGTTCGCCTGGTCGCTGCGGCTCGAAGGCTCCGGCCTGATGCGCGACGGCCGCGTCATCAACTACACCGGACCCTGCAAGTTCGGATACGGCACCTGCTTCGAGCAACTCGACATCGGAGAACATCCGTTCGGTCGGGGCGCCGGCCTCCGCCCCTTGATCCCGTTCAAGTCCGTCGCCGTCGATCCCCGGATCATCGCCATCGGCGAGCCCCTCTACATCCCCGAATTCGACGGGATGGTCCTGCCCGACGGCTCGATCCACGACGGCTGCGTCCGGGCCGACGACACCGGCGGCGGCATCAAGAAGCGCAAGATGGACTTCTTCGTCGTGACCTACGGCAACTTCCGGTTCCTGCTCGATCAGCTGCTCGGGGTCAGCTGGATCACGCCGCACATCCAGGCGCCGCGCTGCGAGTACATGAGGGACGCTTTCCACTAGCTCCACCAAGTGGGGACGCTCTCCACTAACTCCACCAGGGCACCAAGTGGGGACGCTCTCCACTAACTCCACCAGCGCCGGACAAGTGTTCGCCAGAACACGTGCAATCTAGGGTGCTTGGATAGGCCCCGTCCGAGATCCCCGTGCTACCGTGGCCGCCGTGCTCGACGGTCTGTTTGTCACGCCCGCGGTCACGGCGATCACCGAGGCGCTGTCCTCGGCGCGCGCGGAAGGCAGGCTCGTGGTCGTCGGCAACGCGAAGCTGGCCGTTGCGCTCGGCGCCAGTCGCGAGGTCCTCTCCGTGGGGCTGTCCGCACGTGCCGCGAAGAAGCTCCCCGATGCGCTCGCGGACACCTCTTCGCTCGAGGCGGGATCGCTCGCCGCGGTGATCGGCATCGACATCGCCACGGACAAGGCGTGGGACGTCACGCTGCGCGAGTGGACCCGGGTGGTCCGTGACGGCGGCGCGATCGTGATCCTCGATCGCGGCCATGCCGCCGAGGCGAGCCGGCGTGCGCTGTGCGCGGGGCTCACCGAGATCGAGCAGCGCCACGCCGGTCGCTCCGTGGTGACCAGCGGCCTTGTCACCCACCTGCAGGTCCAGGCATGAGGGTGCCCGGACCTCACGCTGGTGGCTGACACCGTGAACGGTGAGCTCGCGGCGCGACGCCTTGTCGCGTGGGCGGATCAGCCTTCGCCGACCGACTCCCAGTGGCCGCGCTTGAACTTGCCATTGCGCTTGAGCTTGAAGGTCCGCTCCTGCAGGTCGATGCCCTTCGCACGGGTCTGAACGAACAATCCGGGGACCGGCTCGAACGGGATGGCATTGCTGGGCAGATGCTTGACGCTCTTGCCCCCAGTCACGGTCTCGAGCAGTGCGAGTTCGATCGTCGTCATGTTGGGTGCTCCTTGCAGAGTCACCTTTGCAGGCGACGTGCCGTACGTTTGCTGTTGCGAGAGCCACAGCAACGAGAGCTACTTGCGAGGCTTCGTCGTGGTCACGCGCGCGTGATGCGACGCGATCGACACATTTCCGGCAGACAGGTCAGCCGGTGGTGGCATCAACAGTGACCAGCCAACTGGCTCATGTAGGCTCGTCGAGAACGGCGACGGAGACGGGGCCCTCCGTGATCAGGTCGTCGTGCACAGCTCCATGGACTAGATCGGAGGCAACACCGTGCCGTCGTCGGCGTCGGTCTTCTTCTTCGGTGGCCGGAAGATCAGATCCATCTGCGGCCCGTGCACGCCTTTGCTGTGCTCACCGCGATCACCGGGGTTCTGGCCCGGCGGGGTCACCCATGGGATCTTGGGATTCGGGTAGTTCTTGGTCTCCTCGAACATGTAGCGCGCCCACAGCGGCACGACGGTCATGTACGCCGCGTCGCTCTTGCCGAGCGCGCGCTCCTTCTTGTCGTCCCCCATCCAGATCAGCGTCGTGAACTTCGACGTATACGCGATGAACAGCGTGTCGTGGGTCGCGCTCGACGTGCCGGTCTTGCCGGCCGCCTGCACCTGCGTCGCCCGCAGCACGTTCGCGAACCCGTACTCGACCTCGGCCGCGAGCAGCTTCGACATCAGATACGCCGCGCGCGTCGGGATCGCCTGGGGCGGCGCGATGCCGGCGAGCGCCGCCACGCGGTCGAAGCGGTCCGCCGCGGGGAGCTGCGGATCATCGATCGCGGTGTTGTCCTCGACGATGTGGCCGTCACGATCGACGATCCGCCGCACGTACACCCAGTTCTTCTCGCTGCCGGCCGGGCGCGGCCACCACGTGCCGTTGCGCGCGAACACGGTGAAGGCGCGCGCCATCTCGTCGAGCTTCGAGCACGACGCGCCGAGCGCGAGCGCGTCGTCCGCGAAGATCTTGGTCGAGAACCCGAGGCGGCGGGCCCACGACTCGACGTTCTTGGCGCCGAGCTTGCGGAACAGATCGACCGACGGGATGTTCTTCGAGAACACCAGGGCGTACTCGAGCGTGACGTCGCCATCCATCGTGCCCTCGAGGTTGGTCGGCGACCAGATCTCGCCGGTGTCGGGATCGACGATCTCGACCTTGACGTCATCGAGCACGGTGTCGAAGCCGTAGCCCTGATCGAGGCCGAGCGAGTAATAGATCGGCTTGTACGTCGAGCCGGGCTGGCGGCACGCCTGCACCGCACGATTGAACACCGAGCGGTCATAGTCATCGCCGCCGACCATCGCGACGACGTAGCCGTTGTGATGATCCGCGGTGAAGATCGTGCTCTGCGGATGAGGCACCTGCTCGAGCTTGACCACGTCGGGATGGGTCTCGTCCCACGTGCGCTGGTCGTCGGTGACGATCCACGCCGGGTTCTTGGTGTCGGGCAGGCTCCAGTCGCGATAGCGCGTGAGCGTGCGGATCTCGCGCGTCACCCACACGACGTAGCCGGGCTTGAGCGCGGCGCTCGCGCTGTCGATCGTGAGGTCGTTGTCCGCGTTGCCGGCCTGCCACTTCGAGGCCCACTTCATGTTGCGCAGCGGCAGCGTCAACCGCCGATCCCCGACGAGGACCTCGGCGAACTCGCCCTGCACCTTGTCGACGAGCGCGAGGTAGCGCTTCCCGGGCGCGAGCGGCGCATCGCCGTACAGCGTCTTCTGCCGCGCTTGGAACATCGCGCGCGCGGCGCCATCGAGCCGCCACTCCGGTCCGCGCCAGCCCTGGCGCTTGTCCTGGTGCCGCGCGCCGAAATCCACGTTCTCATAGGCGCCGGCTTCCCACGTCGGCTCGGCCGCGGTCTCGATCTTGAGGCCGCGCGAGAACAACGCATCGTTGCCGTACGTATCGGAGATGTACCGGCGTACGGTCTCGGCGTAGTACGGCATTCGATCGGGGAACACGTCGCGGTACAGGTTGAGCGCGATCGGCTCCTGCTTCGCGGCGGCGACCTCCGCGGCGGTCGCCAGGCCGTAGGACGCCATCTTGTCGAGCACGATGTTGCGGCGCTCGACCGCGAGCTTCTGGCGATGGATCGGGGAGTACAACGTGGGCGCCTTGGCGAGCCCGGCGATCATCGCCGCCTCGGCCAGCGTCAGCTGATCGAGATCCTTCTGAAAGTAGCGATGGGCGGCCGCCCCGACGCCCCAGGCCCCCGCGCCCAGGTAGATGTGGTTGAGGTAGACCGCGAGGATCGCCTGTTTCGAGTACTGCGCCTCGAGGCGCCGCGCGACGATCGCCTCCTTGCCCTTGCGGGAGAGCGACTTCTCGCTGCCGAGGAACTGCTTCGCGACCTGCTGGGTGATCGTCGAGCCGCCCTGGGCGAAGTCGCGCGCGGTGACGTTCGCCCAGATCGCCCGCGCGATGCCCTTGAAATACAGGCCGCGGTGCGCGTAGAAGTCGTGATCCTCGACGGCGAGGAACGCATTGACCAGCCGCGCGGGCATCCGCTCGAACGGAACGATCTCTCGCCATTCCTTCGCGAACTCGCCGAGCAGCGTGCCATCGGCCGCGTACATCTTCGACACCGATGGCACGACCTGCGCGTAGCGCGCGAGATCGGGCACCGGCGGCGCGTTGCGCGAGAAGTAGCCGTACGTCATGAACCCGGCGAGGCCGAGCAGCGCGACGATCACGAGCCCGGCGAAGCCGAACAGCTTGCCGATCCAGTACGCGAGACCTCCATCGGCGGGATTCGCAATCGCGACCCGCGGGCGGTCGTCGCCGGGTTGACTCACGGCAGGCTCGGTCACGCCGGCACATCTAGCCACGGGGCGAGACGTACCGGCAAGTGCTACGCTGCGCGCGAATGGAAGCGCGCTGGCCGATCGTCGTCGGGATCACCGCGATCTGCGGTGGTATCGCGTGGTTCGCGCTGCGCACGCCGGCGAGCGCCCCCAGGGGCTCGCGAGGACCGGACGCGGTGGCCACGCCTGGCTCGGCTGAGCGGCCGGGCAAGGCCATGATCGGCGCTCCGCAGCCGCCAACGCTCGCGCACGCCTTCCCCACGCCACGGCCTTCACTCCCGGAAGGTAGCGCCGCTCCGGATCCTGGCCCCGAACCTGCGACCGTGGCGTTCGAGGCGCAAGATCGTGACGCCACCTGGGCGCCGCGCACCGAGTCGGAGCTCAGGCGCCGGTTCACCAAGTTTCCCGGCGCGCACCTCGATGCCACCGAGTGTCGTCAGGATCAGTGCCTGCTCGTGATCACGGGCAGCCAGGCCGAGCTCGGCAAGACGATCGCCGCGATCGACGACCCAGGCGGGCTGCACGACTTCGTGCAGAACATCCTGCTCACCGCGCCCGAATCGAAGGACGGCAAGCTCGTCCTCCGCGCCTACGCAAAGTTCACCCGCTAGGTCGTCGCGGCCCGCGTTGACGATCCAGGCCAAGGGAGCGTGCAGCAAGCGGACGCTCAACTGGACTCGCCGGCGAACGTCGTTGCCTTCCACCGGCGGTCGCCCGCTGGTCCGTGCAGGTCCTCGAGATCTTTAGAGTTGCGCTTGGCCCTCCCTGTGCACTTGAAGTTGCCAGACGTTCACTCAACTCCAACGCCAAGGAAACTCAGATGACCAAGACCACGTTTGAAGCGATCAACCCCGCAGCGCTCGGCAACGTCACCGGTGGAATCACGTTTGGTGAGCCCAACGGGATCCCGGGATCCGGGAATGGCGGCATCGTCCCTCCGTACCTTCGCAAGGAAGCGCGGCAGTTGAAGATCCTCAGCGGGATGCTGGGTGGCCGTGGAGTCCGTGATCTGTACTAACTCGACGCTCGATCGTGCGTGAACGGCTCCATGGTCGGCGGTCGGCGCCGAGTCCGTGACCAGGTTGCAACCGGACCCGCCTGCGAGGCGATGCGGTTCTGCTTGCGGGCACCGACCGCGTTCCACGAGCCGTTCACCCGATCGTTCCCGATAGGAATCGACCGCCAGCTCGTGCTGGTCGGTCGTGCTCTGCCGTGTGCTACGAGCAGTCGCCGTTCGGTGACCCACGCTGACGTGGCTCAGGCGTGGAGTCCGCGAAGCGCGGATCCGGCGCGGACGATCACGCCTTCGTGACCGCGAGATCCCATCGCGCGAGGTGCTCGGCGACCTTCGCGCGATCCGCGGTGGGCTTGAAGCGCTTTTGCTCGCGCCACGTCTGCTCGACCTGATCCTGGTCGCTCCACACACCCGTGCCGAGACCGGCGAGGAACGCCGCACCGAGGGCCGTGGTCTCGACCAGATCGGGGCGCGAGATCTCGACGCCGAGCACGTCGCTCTGGAACTGCATCAGCAGATCGTTGGCCGACGCCCCGCCATCGACCCGCAGCGTGGTCAGCGGCCGGCCGGCATCACGCACCATCGCGCGCAGGATATCGACGTTCTGCAGCGCGATGCCCTCGAGCGTGGCGCGCGCGATGTGGGCGCGGGTCGTGCCGCGGGTCAGCCCGGAGATCGTGCCGCGCGCGTCGGGGCGCCAGTGCGGTGCGCCGAGGCCGGCGAACGCGGGGACGACGATCACGCCGCCCGAGTCGGGCACCGAGCCCGCGAGCGCTTCGATCTCGGTGGCGGAGCTGAAGAACTGGAGGCCGTCGCGCAGCCATTGCACCGCGGCGCCGGCGATGAACGCCGACCCTTCGAGCGCGTAGCGGATCTCGGGGCGCGCGCCGGCGATCTTCCACGCGACCGTGGTGAGCAAGCCCGCCTTCGAGGCGACCGGCGCATCCCCGGTGTTCATCAGGATGAACGCGCCGGTGCCGTACGTGCACTTCGCGTCACCGGGCGTGAAGCACGCCTGGCCGAACAGCGCGGCCTGTTGATCGCCCGCGAGGCCCGCGATCGGGACGCCATCGGGGAGCCCGGCGATCCCGGCGGTGACGCCGACGACCTCGGACGAAGCGACGACCTTCGGCAACAGCTCGCGCGGCACGCCGATCAGCTCGCGCAACTCGTCGGACCAATCGAGCGTGCGGAGGTCGAGCAGCAGCGTCCGCGAGGCGTTGGTGACGTCGGTCGCGTGGACCGCGCCGCCGGTGAGCCGCCACAACAGGAACGAGTCGATCGTGCCGAACGCGATCGCGCCGGTGCGTGCCTGGGCGGCCAGCCCGGGGACGTTGGCGAGCATCCAGCTGATCTTGGTGCCCGAGAAGTACGGGTCGAGCGTCAGCCCGGTGAGCTCGCGGACCCGCGCCTCCTTGCCCGCCCGCTGGAGCTCGGCGCACCGATCGGCGGTGCGGCGGTCTTGCCACACGATCGCGTTGTGCACGGCCTTGCCGGTCTTGCGATCCCACAGCACCGCGGTCTCGCGCTGGTTGGTGATGCCGATCGCGGCGATCGACGATGGCGCGATGCCGACGAGCGCCTCCTGCAGCGCGTACCGCACCGACGCCCAGATGTCCTCGGGGTCATGCTCGACCCACCCCGGCCTGGGATAGATCTGGCGAAACTCCTGGTAGCCGCGACCGCGGAGCTGGAGCTTCTCGTCGAGGACGAGGACGGTGGAACCGGTGGTGCCCTGGTCGATCGCGATCACGTGGCGCATGGCTGGCTGGTCTCCGGTGGGGTGAGCACGCGCGCAGGCGGCGCGTGGGTGCGTAGGAACGCGCAGACCTCGGCGGCGACGATATCGCGCTCGACGTCGACCGCGATCAGGTGATAGCTGCGCGGCAGGATCCGGAGCCGCACCGCGCGGGAGCGTTCGGCGATCCGGTGGGCGCACGCCACGGGAGCGGTGTGATCCTGCCGGGCGTGGAGCACGAGCACCGGCTGCGTGATGCTCGGCAGGGCGCGATCCGTGACCTGCATGAACGCGAGCAGCTGGCCGAGCGCCCGCGTCGGGATCACGTCGTAACACGGGTTGTGGGCCCGGACCCGGCGATCGCGAACGTCGGAGCCCCCGAGCTTGGGCAGCTTGCGGATCGCGCGAAGCGGGCCCTCGGGGCGCGTCCAGCTCGCGACGCGCGCGGACAGCCCCTCGAGCCACAGCGGCGCGGCGAGCGAGGCGACCGCGGTGATGTCACGACGGTGACTGGCCAGGTGCAGCGCGAGCAGCCCGCCGAGCGACTGCCCGACCACGGCGACGCGGCCGCACCGGATCCGCATCGCATCGACCGCGCGCTCGACGGCCTCCGCCCAGTCTTCCCAGCGGGTGCGGTCGAGGTCCTCGACTGACGTCCCGTGCCCCGGCAGCCTGGGCGCGCGAACGGTGAATCCAGCATGGGCGAGCTGTTGGCCGAGGAACCCCACCTCGTAGGGTGTGCCCGTGAAGCCGTGCACGAGGACCACGCCGACGTCGTCATCTCCGACGAGATCGAACGGATCGCCAACCGTCGCCGTCACCGCCGCCGGCTTATCACACCGCCGATTACATTGACAGGGTGGGAGCCTTGCGGTCAGATCGAAAGGTCCGGGATCATCGAGGGTTTGCGAGCAGTACTGCATGAGCGAGTGGAAGACCCGCATCACCAAAGTCCAGGTCGTGAAACCGACCAAGGAAGCTGGTGAGGCATGCCTGGTGCTGATCTATCCCCCGGGTCCGGACATGGGGAAGCGGTTTCCGCTGGTGCGGAGCGAGGTTGTCCTCGGCCGCGGCGCGGACTGTGACATCCAGGTCGATCGCGACTCGGTCTCGCGCCGGCACGCCCGGGTGTTTCGCACTGGCGAGAGCTGGGCAGTCGAGGACCTGCAGTCCACCAACGGTTCCTACGTCAACGACGTGCCGGTCACCAAGTCGGTGCTGCGCGACGCAGACTTCGTGAAGATCGGCGCCGCGATCTTCAAGTTCCTCTCCGGATCCGGAATCGAGGCGAGCTACCACGAAGAGATCTACAAGATGACGATCGTGGACGCCCTGACTGGTGCCCACAACAAGCGCTACTTCCTCGAGTTCCTCGAGCGCGAGATCGCCCGGTGCGCGCGCTACCGCCGGCCGCTGTCGTTGCTGATGTTCGACATCGATCACTTCAAGGCGATCAACGACAAGCACGGCCACCTCACCGGTGACTACGTGCTGCGCGAGCTATCGAAGCGGCTGCTCGGCCGTGTCCGTCGCGAGGAGCTGCTCGCGCGCTACGGCGGTGAGGAGTTCGCGGCCGTGCTCCCCGAGACCGACCTGACCGGCGCGCGCACGTTCGGCGAGCAGGTCCGGCGGCTCGTCTGCGACCAGCCGTTCGAGTACGAGGGCGATACGTTCCCGGTGACGGTGTCGGTCGGCGTGTCGTGCGTCGAGGGCGAGGACGTGGACGTCAGCTCGTTCATCAAGATCGCCGACGACCATCTGTACAAGGCGAAGCGCGAGGGCCGCAACCGCGTGATCGGCTAGGCCGCAGCGTCATCCCTTCGCGACGCACTGCACGAGCACGTGCGTGTCCGGAGGCGTGGTCCGCTGCTCGGGGTGGATCGCGAGCGTGAGCTGGGTCGGGTAGGTCGCGCACTTCACCGCATCGGTCTTGACGTACCAGCACGGCTGCGGCGTGTTTGCCGCGGGCGTGGTGTCGTTGGCCATCTTGCAGGCCGGCAGGATCGTCTCGACGGGATTCGCCGATCCCGGCCGCGTGACATCCGAGACCGTACATTGCAGCTGCGTGCCGGGGTTCGTCGGATCGATGTCATCGGTGACGAGGTCGCTCTCGAAGCAGGGGTTGCCGACGACCCGGCGGATCAGCTGGGCGATCAGCGTCAAGCCCGTGCCGAGGTCGTTGTTGCACAGCGAGTAGAACTGGTTGCGATCCGGGAACTGGCTCGCGAAGTACGAGATGCGCGGCATCGGGAACGCGTTCTGCGAGCCATTGACGCACGACGGGCTCACGACCGGGACGCCCCGCGTGGGATCGATCGTGACGGTCGTGTCGACGACCGCGGGATCGCTCAGCGCGTTGGGCCCGGTCATCGTCGCGACGACGATCTGCTTGGGGTCCGCCTTCACGGTCTTGAGGAACTGCACGAACTCGTCGGGATGCGAGAGATAGGGCGAGCTCGTCCGCGGATGACAATGGTGATATCCCGCGGCGCTGCGGGTCATCGTGCCCTCGTCACACTCCCAGCCCCACTCGAAGCATCGGAAGTCGGCGAACGCGCCGAGCTCCCCCGTGAACTGCGGGCTCGGATCGTAGATGTGCGGGCTCGATGCGGAGCAGTCATCCTCGTCGCTGATGATGATGACCGCGAGGAGGGCGTCCGTGCGGAGGAAGCCCGCGTTGGCCGGGTTGTGGTCGAGCGCGCGCTTGAGCGAACCCAGGTGCTGCTCGAAGCCACAGCCGACGGGCCCCAGCGACGCGATGCACGAGAACGTGCTCTCGAGCGTGTCGGTGTAGTTCTTGACCCGCGGCGCGCCGCCGCCCGGATCGATGTCCGAGATGAACACGCCGTTCGGTGGCGTGCACCCCGGGATCCGCGCGGTCGCCAGCAGGTTGCCGTTGTCGCCCTGACCGCTGCAGTTGCCGCCGACGGTCATCCCGCCCGCCCCGATGTCCTGCGAGATCACGCCGATATGGACGTTGGGCAGCCCGCCCTCGATCTGCGACAGCACCTGCATGAACTTCGGAAAGTTCGCGGTCAGGGACGCCTGCTCGTCGGCCATCGTCGGCGACTTGTCGATCAGGAACAGGATGTCGATGTTCCGGTTGATGTTGACCGGGATGTCCTTCGATTCGACCTTGTTCTGATCCGGAATCACCTCCGAGATCGTTCGGTCTGGACACCCGGTGAGGAGCCCGAGCACCGGCAGGAGCACAGCGAAGCGCATCGGTGCTCGATGAGCGAGCACGGGCCGGGCGGACGGAGTCACGGAGCCGCGGTGGGATCTCAGCATCGTTGCCTCGACGATGTTGGTGCGCGGACCGATCCGGATCCGTCACGCGATCCTCGTCGTCCGCTCGGGCGCGCCCCGCGGACCGCGCGCGGCGGCGCGAGCTGTCGTGACAACTTCGTCGCGGACTCGAATCATGTCCGTTGCCGAATTCATGAAAAGTTACCAGTGTCTACGTTGGTGTCCGAAGTGTCTGAGCTAGGTAGCGAGTCCCGTCGTGGTCCGCGTCGAAGGTCGTTGAAATCAGCGGACGAGATCGATGGCCCATCAACTGCAGAGACGATCCTCACGAATCGTGATGACCCCATCGCGAGGCGCTTACAACCATCAACCATCAAACAACCAGGAACAGACCATGCGCAACGATATCCTCGCGACGATCACCACCAACGAGCTCACCACGATCACCGGCGGCGCCCGCGACGCCAACGCGCCCTATCGCGACCAGGCCAACGCGCTGGGCATCAGGAAGTGGGGGAAGTTCAAGGACGCCGTCGGCGGAAAGGCCGCGGCCAAGGACATCATCGACCTCCTGAGCCAGTGAGCACGACCGTCGCGACAGCGCCGCGCGAGCGCGTCTCCTCGCTCGCAGCGGCGCCGTCCGCGAGAGATTTCACGGCGAGCTCGCTCGTCCATCACCAGCGATAGCCTGCGCGCGGTCAGCTCCGCAGCGCGCTCAGCTGTCGGCGAGGACCGCGTCGGGATCTGCCGCCGCCGCTTCACGCAGCGCGCGATCGCGGATCCGCTTGTCGAGGAAGTAATCGCGGCCGCGCCAGAACTCCGCGGCGACCCCGACGACCGACACCGCCGCCGCACACGCGGCGGACACGGCTGCGTGCTCCGGCACCAGCAGCGCGAGCGCGAGCAGCGCGCACACGCCGAGCACGCGGCCGCCCCACGCGAGCGCCTTCGTCGCGCGCTTGTGGTGGGACAACAAGTTGTCGAGCCCGCCGACCGCGAGCTCGAGCGACAGGATCGTGAACACGGGCCACGCGGGTGCCGGCGTCTCGACCAGCACGGCGAACAACAGGCCCGGCATCACGAGCGCGCCGAGCAGGCGCACCGCATCGGCCTTGGTGAAGTCACCGCGGCCGCGCAGCTGGCGCCAGCCGACCAGGATGTAGTCGAAGCCGCTGACCCACGTGATCGCGACGACCGCGAACATGATCCAGCGCAGCGTCAGCTGGGTATCGCCGTACAGGTGCAACGCGAAGATCGGCGCGACCGAGCCGCTCATCACGAGCGCGCCGCGCCAGAACTTCTTGCGCACCACCCACGCCCACGCGAGCACGAGCAGCGGCGCGACGGTCAGCGCGCCGAGGAACCAGGTCAGCGCGGTGCGATTCGAGACCAGCGGGAACAGCAGCATCACGCCGATCCCCTGCATCTGGGTCCAGGTCTTGACCTTGGCGAGGTAGCTGGTCTTGAGCGTCAGGTTGCGCTGCTCGTAGGCCGAGCGCAGCGCGGTGACGAAGAACTCGCGGGTGAACATCAGCGCCACGGCCCAGGCCGGGACCAGGCCCACGCTGTCATCGGCGAACGGCACGTAGGCGAAGGCGATGAACACCTTGTCGGCGATCGGATCGAGCAAGCCGCCGAACACCGTGGGGCCGTACTTGCGGGCGATCCGGCCGTCGATCCAGTCCGTGCAGCCGATCAGCGTGCCCGCGATCAGCGCGCTCCACATGTACGGGTTGTCCTGGAACCCTTGCTCGGCGCCGCGATAGATCAGCCAGCTCAGCAGCGGCATGGGGATCAGGCGCGCCAGGGTGACCTGGTTAGCTGTGATCAACGGGCGGCCGGGAGGCACGCCGGGACCCTATCACGTCACTGCACGCTGTCGGACGAAGACGCGTCACGACTCCGAAACGACGAACGGGCGAGGAAGGCCTCGCCCGGTTGCGCTCGTCGAGCGGATGCTCAGCTGGCTTCGGTCACGCAGTATGAGACCACGTGGGTCTCGGGCGGCGGGGACTCTGCGCGCTCGATCTTGAGGATGAAGTTGTCGGGGTTCGTGCCCATCGAGGTCGGGCACAGCGCCGCGTCCTTGACGATGCGCCAGCACGGCTTGTTGCTCGCGGCGTCGTTGCACTGCGCGAGCACCTTCTCGGACTGGTTCGCCTTGCCGAAGTTGGTGACGTCCGAGACCGAGCAGTCGTACTGCGGGCCCGGGGTGTTGGGGTCGACGTCGGCGAGCTTGCCCGCGATGCACGGGTCGCCGATCACGCTCTTGAGCAGCTGGGCGATCAGCACGAGCCCATCGGACAGGTTCTGCTGGCAGATCGTGGTGAACGTGGAGCGGTTCGGGAACTGATCGAGCAGGAACTTGATGCGCGTCGGTGGATCGGCGTTCTCCGGACCATCGGCTCCCACGTAGCTGCACGAGTGCGCCAGCGCCTGTTCCGCCGTGCTTCCGCCATCCGGGGTCCGGAGCTCGACCTGGAACGGGTCGGTCGTGCCCATGATGCCGGCGACGATCACCTTGCTCGGGTCGGTCTTGATCTTCTTGAGGAACTCGACGTAGGTGCTGACCTTCTCGAGATACGCCGAGTTGTCGTTCGGGTGGCACTGACCCTTGCTGCCGACCTGGTTCATCGCGTCGGTGGTCGAGCCGTTCTGGTCACACGTGACGCCGAACCGCGTGCAGCGGAACGACTGCAGGGAGCCGAGCGCAGCGCTGGCGGGCCCGAGCAGCGTGCTGTGAGACATCGAGCAGTCATCTTCATCGGCGATGAAGATCACCGCGAGGTACGCGTCCGGGCGGAGGAAGCCAGCGTTGGCCGGGTTGTTGTTGAGCGCGCGCTTCATCGCCTCGAGGTGCTGCTCGAAGCCGCAACCACCGAACCCAACCTTCGCCATCTGGCCGAACACCGCGTCGAGGTTGCCGGTGTAATTCTTCACCCGCGTCCCATCGGCCTGCTTGATGTCGCTGATGAACGTGCCGGTCACGGCAGCGCCGGAGACGGTCAAATTGCCCGACTTGCCGGTGCCCGAGCAGCCACCTTTACCCTGCTGGCCAATCGCCGGGGCCGGGGTCGTATCCTGCGTCCCCTTGGTCCCGACGTCCGAGGTCACCACGCCGATGTGTACGTCGGGCAGTCCGCCCTGAATCGTGTTGAGGACGTTGATGAAGTTCGGGAAGTTGGCCGCGAGGTTCGCCTGCTTGTCGCCCATCGACGGCGAGTCGTCGATCACGAACAGCAGGTCGACGTTGCGATTGACGGTGACGGGGATGTCTTTGTATTCGACGCGACCTTGCTGAGGGTTCACCTCAGAGATCGTGCGATCCGGACAGCCGGTCAAAAGACCGACGGCAGCCAACCCGAGAACAGATGCAGACGTCAGGACATGGCGCATTGCGCACCTCCAAGAAAGCTCGTGCAGCATAGAGCAACTGCGCGGCCAAGTTGAGCCACCAGCGATTTTAGACGCTTACTTTCTCACCGCGAGCGCCGGCTGCCAACTTTGTTGGCGATCTGGCTCCATCGTTGCCATCTGGCTCTCGTTGGAGCTCCGTCTGGCTCGATGCTCATCAAGCTGCGTCGATCGGGTTCTGCTTAGATAAACGCATTTGATTACATAATCTTGTGACGCGGTTTATGCTCGTCCCCGAGCACGGCGCCGGCGTCGCGAGCGCGGGAGTTATGTTAGCTTGGGGTTCGTGTTGCGTCGGGGTGCGCCGAGCTCGGTGCAGCGCGTGGTGCTGCTCGGGGCCGATGATGACGCGCGGCGCGCGTTGCACCTGATGCTCGATCGCGCGGGCAAGCAGGTCGTGGCGATGGCGGCGGTCGAGGAGGCGCAGCGCTACCTCGCCGAGCGTCCTTGCGATGTCGTGATCGCGCCCGGCGAGCTCGCGGAGGTGCTGGTGCGCGCGGGCGGTGCGCCGCCGGTGCTCGCGGTGGTGCGGTCGCGTGAGCTGGCGCGAGCGATGTCGCTGCTCGACGCGGGCATCGACGACGTGGTGACCGAGCCGCTCGACGAGCTGGCGCTGGTGCTGGCGCTCCGGCATGTCGCGATGACCGCGCGCCGGCTCCCTCCGCCGCCCGCGAAGATGACCCTCGTCGGGGACGGCGAGGCGATGCAGCAGCTGCGCGCGATGATCGAGCGGATCGCGGCGCATCGCACGACGGTGCTGATCCTGGGCGAGAGCGGTACGGGCAAGGAGCTGGTCGCGCGGGCGATCCACGATGCGTCGCCCCGGCGCGGGCAGCGGTTCGTCGCGATCAACTGCGCGGCGATCCCGGCGGCGCTGCTCGAGTCCGAGCTGTTCGGGCACAAGAGGGGCGCGTTCACCGATGCGGTGCGCGACAAGCCCGGGCTGTTCGAGGACGCGGATGGGGGGACGCTGCTCCTCGACGAGGTCGGCGAGCTGCCGCTGCCGCTGCAAGCCAAGTTGCTGCGCGTGCTGCAGGAGGGCGAGATCCGCCCGGTCGGTGACAACACGCCGATCCAGGTCGACGTGCGCGTCGTCGCGGCGACGCTCCGCGATCTCGCGGTCGATGTCGCCGAGGGTCGGTTTCGCGAGGATCTGTACTACCGGCTCAACGTCGTGCCGGTCGTCATCCCGCCGCTGCGCGATCGCGCCGAGGACATCCCGCAGCTCGCGCGGTTCTTCGCGGAGCGCCATGCGGCGCGTCATCAGCGCGCGCAGATCGAGCTCTCCGAGGTCGTGATGCGTGCGCTGTGCGAGCAGCCGTGGCCGGGCAACGTGCGCGAGCTCGAGAACGTGATCGAGCGGGCGCTGGTCCTCTCGGAGGGGCCCGCGATCGATCTGGAGTTCCTCTGGACCGTGATGAACGTACGTCCACCAGCGCCGCCCACCGACACGCAGCGGGGTGAGCTGTCGATCAAGAAGGGGACCCGCGAGCTCGAGCAGACCCTGATCCGCCGGGCGCTCGGCGTGACCCAGGGAAACCGCACGAACGCCGCGAAGCTCCTCGAGATCAGCCACCGCGCGCTGCTCTACAAGATGAAGGAGTACGGGATTACCTGACTTATCGAAGTCACACGAGCCGAGAGTCTTTTTGGAGATCTGCTCGGGACGCCCTACCATTATCGGCGACGGCTCGGGCGCCGTGTCCCTTCGTCACGCAAAGGTTTCATGGCCAAACAGTGCATCGGACTCGACATCGGCTCCAGCAGCGTCAAGGCGGTGCAGCTGCGCCGCAAGGGTGCGGGCTGGTCGTTGCAAGCCTTCGGCATGCAGCCGCTCGTGCCGCAGACGATCGTCGACGGCACGATCATGGATCAGGGGGCGGTCGCCGAGGCGATCCGCCAGCTGTGGCACCGGCTCAAGCTCAAGACCAAGGACGTCGCGATCGCGATCGCGGGGCACTCGGTGATCATCAAGAAGATCTCGGTGCCGCAGATGACGGCCGACCAGCTCGCGGCGAACATTCGCAACGAGGCCGAGCACCACATCCCGTTCGGACGGGACGATGTCGAGATCGACTACCACGTGACCAACCCGGCGAACTCGAGCGGCCAGACCGAGCTGCTCCTCGTCGCTGCGAAGAAGGAGGTCGTCTCGGACTACGTGCAGGTCGTACGCGATGCCGGGCTGATGCCCCAGGTCGTCGACGTCGCCGCGTTCGCCAGCCAGAACGGGTTCGAGGAGAACTATCCGCTCGATCCGCGCGAGACCGTGGTGCTGATCAACATCGGCGCGGCGATCTCGAACATCAACATCGTGCGCAGCGGCGTGTCGCTGTTCACGCGCGACGTGACGATCGGTGGCAACGCGTTCACCGAGGAGATCCAGAAGCAGATGGGGATCGCGGCCGACGAGGCCGAGGCGTACAAGGTCGGCGGGAATCAGACCGAGGACGGCGTGGTGCCGCAGGACGTGGTCCGCGTGATGGAGGGCGTCTCGGAGGTGATCGCCGGCGAGTTCCAGCGCTCGCTCGACTTCTTCCTCGCGACCACGGCCGACGCGAACGTCACGCGCATCGTGCTCGCGGGCGGAAGCTCGAAGGTCGGTTCGCTGCACCGCGCGATCGAGCGACGCTCGCGGTTGCCACTCGAAGTTGCGGATGCGTGGAAGCGGGTCGAGATCGACGCTACCCTCGACAGGCAGTACCTGAACGCGCACTCGCCGGCGGCGCTGATCGGCGTCGGGCTCGCGATGCGCGCGGCGGGAGACAAGTGAGCTCGCGATGATCAAGGTAAATCTCCTCCCACAACGCAAGGTCAAGCGGGCCGCCGCGGACCCGTCGTCGAAGACGATCGTGTTCGGCATCATCGGGCTCGCCGCGGCGGGCACCCTGGTGTTCCTGTTCCTCGACATGCCGAAGCGGGGCCGGCTCGGCGAGCTGCACGCCGCGAACGAGCAGCTGCAGAGCCAGATCAACGACAAGAAGCGCCAGCTCGTCGGCTACGAAGAGCTCAAGAAGTCCGAGGAAGAATCGAAGCAGCGCGCCGAGGCGATCAACCGCCTCAACGCGGCGAAGGTCGTGCCGGCGCACGTGCTGCACGAGCTCGGGCGCGTCCTCACACGCGAAGGACCGACGATGACCGAGGCGATGGCGAAGCTCGCGGACAGCGATCCGAACAAGCGGTTCAGCGCGGACTGGGATCCGTCTCACGTCTGGATGTCGGGCTTCACCGACACCGCCGGCGTGTTCAAGCTCGAAGGGGGGGCGCAGGCGGAGTCCGACGTGACCCAGCTGGCGAAGCGGCTCGCCGCGTCCGTGTACTTCATGGACGTCACGCCCGCAGGTGGTGAGCGCGTCGCGGATCGCGAGACCGGGCTCAACTACTACAAGTTCACGATCACCGGAAAGATGGCTTACTGATGGCGACCTCCGGCGTCATGGCCGACTTCGCCAAGCTGCCCCCCCAGCGCAAGGCCGCCGTGTTCGGCGTGCTCGGCCTCGTGCTCGGCCTGCTGTACTGGCAGTTCGTCTACAAGTCGCTGAGCGCGGATCTCGAGGAAGCCGAGGCCACCAACAGCTCGCTCGGGGCGATGGACGTCAAGCTCGGCAAGGACATCCCGCTGTACGAGGACGCGAAGACCAACATGGTCCGCCTCAAGCGGATCATCGAGGAGAACCAGAAGGCGCTGCCCACCGAGGCCGAGGTCCCCGCGTTCTTCGAGACGCTCGAGCGCAAGATCACGGCCGCGGGGGTCGAGATCAACAAGTGGAGCAAGCACAACGAGGAGCCCGTCGAGCAGTTCGTCAAGGTCCCCGTCGAGATCGAGATCACGGGCACCTTCATGCAGATCAAGCGGTTCTTCGCGTCCCTCGTGCAGAATGATGTGGTGCCTGCGGGGCCGCCGACCGAGGGCGGGCCGGATCGCGAGCGCATCGTGTCGATCGAGAACCTGGTGCTGTCGCAGCCAACGGTGAAGAACCGGGAGATCATCTTGACCGCCAAGTTCACGGCGGTGACGTTCCGGCAGGAAGACAAGCCGTCAGCGCCAGCGGGCGGTGCGGCGGGTGCGGCGCCAGCGGGCGGTGCGGCGGGTGCGCCGGGTACGCCGGCCGCGCCCAAGCCGCCGGCCGCGCTCACCCCGCCGATGCCGAGCGCGGCGACTCCCGCGGGAGCGAAGGCGCGGGTCGAGGACTCGCTCAGGAAAGGCGAAGCCGTCGATCGCAACGCGACCGGCGTCGATGAGGCAAGGACGCCGGCGGGCAGCGGCCCGGCACGGCTCAAGGGAGGCATCTGATGCAAGCGCGCAGCTGGCTCCCGATCATGATGGCGCTCGCCGCGTGTGGTGAGGATGATCCACCTCCGGCAAAGCCCAACGGCCAGGCAACCCCGGCTGCAGCCGCGGGGGGACCGGCGGCGAACACGCCGAACGCCAAGTTGCTCACGCCGCAGATCCACATCGAGGATCGCGTCGTCGACCCCGCGGAGAAGGCGAGCCTGCGCCATCCGTTCAAGGACCGCGACTTCGCCGTCGACCAGAACAACCGCGACCCGTTCCAGTCGTTCGTGGTGATCCTGCCGGGAATGGGGGGCCCCAGCGCCGAGAACGTGCCGCTCGACAAGACCAAGAAGTGCACGCGCGATGATCAGATGATCGCGTCGAGCTACACCTATGCCGATCTCAAGCTCGTCGGGATCATCGCGCAGGGTACGCAACGCAAGGTCCTGATGATGGACCCCGGGAACCTCGGCCACGTCATCAAGCGCGGTGACTGCGTCGGCAAGGAGAAGGCGGTCGTCAAGGACATCGGCACCGGGTACGTGACGTTCCTGCTCGAGCCCGACGAGGCGCCCGCGGGCACCAAGCCGAGCAGTGAAGAGCACTCGGTCCAGCTGTATCCGAACCAGATGCCGATCCCGGCCGGGATGAACGACACCCCATCGGGGACGCCTGCGACCACTGTCACGCCTGTGGTCCCGCCGCCGCCGTCGGCGCCGCGCCCCAAGGGGCCTGCTGCGCCGATCGTCGAGCAGCCGCCGAAGAAATGACTCGAAAATTTGTGATCTGACGTCGGGCGGGCGAAAATTTTCGCTGCCACGCGGATCAAGCGAGGATTTGGCGTCGTTTAGGGGACGCGCCGCTCGTCGTCTGTCCGCTGGCGCTCGCAGGAGTCGTCATGACCATGACCCATCCCAAGATCTGGATCGCCACACTCGTCGTGGCCGTTGTTGCGGCCACCTCGCCGCCCGCGCGTGCGGACGGCAAGAACGAGGTCCGCTCGGTGACCTTCGACGAGGACGCCGGTACGACGCGCGTGCACCTACGCAGCACGCAGACGCCGACGTTCACGGTCTACAAGCTCGAACGACCGAGTCGGGTCGTCATCGACGTGCCCCAAGCACGACTCGCGGAGAGTCTCCGCGGCCACGAAGGCGCGGCGGTGTTCACGCCGAGTACCTGGGCGGTCAGCACGATCGCCGCACAACAGCTCGATGACGGTGGCCTGGTCGTGCGCGTGATCGTCACGCTCGCGCGGCCTGGGCGCTATGACGTCAAGACGGACGGCAACGAGGTCGTGATCATGGTCACCGCGCGCGATGCGGCGCCGAAGGTGACGAGCCCCGAGGCGCTGGCGAAGGCGCAAGCAGAGGGAGATCAGGCCCGGCGTGCAGCGGCGGCGGCGGAGCAGGCGCGCGCCCAGGCCGAGAAGACGAGCACCGCGGCGCAGGCCGAGGCCGCCAAGGCGAAGGACGCGGCGTCGACGGCGCAGGCCGAGGCCGAGCGGCTGCGCAAGGCGGCGGCCGAGCAGATGGCGCGGGCGGATGCGGCGCAGCGAGCCGCCGATGATGCGAAGCGCACGGGCCAGCAGGCGAGCGCGGCAGATGTCGAGCGCGCGAAGACGATCGCGGCGGCGGCGAGGGACGAGGCGGCCAAGGCCAAGGCCGAGGCTGCGCGGGCGAACACCGCCGCAGCGGCCGCGGCGAGTGACGCGGATCGAATGCGGGTCGCCGCCGAGCGCGCGAAGCGAGAGGCGCTCGCCGAGGCGGATCGTGCGCGCAAGGAAGCCGAGCTGGCGAAGCAGGACATCGTGCGGACCCGCGCCGAGGCCGAGGCCGTCAAGCAGACCGCGGCGCGCGAGACGGCGGAGGCCGAGGCCGCGAAGACGGCCGCCGCGCGCGAGACTGCCGCCGCGAAGGCATCCGTGGCCCGCGAGTCCGAGGCCGCGAAGCGCGACATCGCGCAGACCCGGAGCGAGGCCGAGGCGGCGAAGCGCGATGCTGCCCAGACCAAGCTTGCGGCGGAGGCCGCGAAGGCCGCCGCGGTGAAGGAGCTCGATGCCGCGGCGCGCGCCAAGGCCGACGCCGCGGCGGCACGTCGCGAGGCCGAGGCCGCGCGCAGTGACGCCGCCAAGACCCGCGCCGATGCCCTCGCCGCGAAGGACGCCGCGACCCGCACCAAGGCCGAGGCGGAGGCCGCGCGGCTCGAGGCGGAGGCCGCACGAAGTGATGCCGCGAGGACCAAGGCGGAGGCAGACACGGCGCGCCTCGAGGCAGCGCAGGCGCGGCGCGACGTCGCGCAGAAGCGCATGGAGGCCGAGACCGCGCGCACCGAGGCGCTCAAGGCCAAGGATGACATCGCGCGCACCAACGCGTCGGCGGCGCGGGCCCGGAGCGAGGCCGAAGCGGCGAAGGCGGATGCCGCGCAGGCGCGCAGCGAGGCCCAGGTCGCGCGGGCCGAGTCCGAAGCGGCGAAGGCGGCAGCCGCCGCGGACAAGCGCCAGGCCGAGGCCGACAAGCAGCGCGCGCTCGCGGCACGCGGCGAGGCCGAGACCATGTTGAAGGACGCCAAGACCCAGCTCGTGGCGCTCGACAAGAAGACACTCGCGGTCCAGGCGCTCGAGGACAAGGCCCGTGCGGCGCACGCGGCCGCCCAGGCGCGCGAGGAAGCCGCGCGCGAGACGCTCGCGAAGACCCAGCGCGAGACCGTCGCGGCCGCGGCCGCCGCGGCCCAGGCCGCCGCCGCGCGCGATCGCTCGCAGACGAGTCAGGTCGCGACCGAGCGCGAGAAGCTGATCGCGGAGGCCACGGCCGCCGAGGCCCGGCTGACCCGAGCGCGGCGTGCGACTGACGAGGCCGAGGCCCGCCGGCTCGCGGCCGAGACCGCGGCGACGGACGCGAAGAAGGAGCTCGAGTCGACGCGCACGAATCTCGCGACGGTCGAGCAGCAGCGCACCGCAGCCGAGACCGCGGCGAGCATGGCCGCTCGTAAGCGGGGGGAGGCCGAGGCCGCGGCGTCCGATGCGACGCGGCGGCGCACCGAGGCCGAGATCGCCGCGGCGACCGCCTCGAAGCAGCGCACCGAGGCCGAGACCGCGGCGGCGATGGCCTCGAAGCAGAAGACCGAGGCCGAGCAGCAGCGGATGGCCGCGGAGACCCAGCGCAAGGCGGCCGAGGTGGCCGCGCGCGAGGCGCAGGCTGCGAAGGTCGCGGCCGACAAGCAGCGCGCGATCTCCGAGGCCGCGGCCCGCGCCGCGGTGGGGGCGAAGCACGACGCCGAGGACGGGCTCGAGGAGCTGATGGCGCGCCGCCAGGCCGCGGAGCGCGCTGCCACGGATCTCGAGACCCGCAGCAAGGCCGAGGCGAAGGCCCAGGCCGAGGTCGCCGCGGCGAAGGCGCGCAGCGCCGGTGATGATGAGCTCGCGAAGACGCGCGCGGAGGCCTCCCGGCTCGCCGACGAGCGCAAGCGCGCCGAGAGCGAGCTCGCCGACCGTCGCAAGGCGGTCGCGGCGCAGCAGGCCGAGTCCGACCGGCTCAAGACCGCGGCGGCGCAGGCGCGGGATGCGGCCGAGCGCGAGGAGACGCGGCGGGCGCAGCTCGCCGCCCAGCGCGCGGTCGAAGAGGCCGAGCTCGCGACGATCAAGGCGCAGAAGACCGACATCGCCAGGACGACGACCGCGGCGCAGCAAGCCGAGGCCGATCGGCTCAGGACGGCCGCGACGCGAGCGCGCGAGGCGGCCGATCGCGAAGAGGCGCGACGCGCGCAGCTCGCCGCCCAGCGCGCCATCGAAGAGGCCGAGCTCGCGAAGCTCAAGGCCCAGAAGGCCACCATGGCGAAGGCAGGCAGTGAGCCGGCGCAGGTCGCGAAGGTCACGCCCACCGTGGCGAAGCCGGGCACCGAGCCAGCGAAGCCGGCGCGGGGGGGCTCGCTCACGGCGCCGGTCGCCACCGGTAAGTCGGCGTTCGTCCACGACATCTCGTTCAAGGGCCAGGAGGGGACCGGCACGGTCGAGATCGCCCTCACCGGCGATGCGACGGTCACGATCGGTCAGGTCACGAGGACCCACGCCGAGCTGATCATCGATGGCGCCGAGCTCGCAGCCAAGCTCGAGCGCAAGCTCGACGTCACCAAGTTCGGTAGCCCGGTCCGCGCTGTGTCCTCGTTCCGCGACCGCCGCCTGCCGAACCGGGTGCGGCTCGTCGCCGACTTGATCGCGCCGGCCACGCCGTCGTTCGATCGCACGGCGAACGGCGTGCGCTGGCGATTCGCCGGGACCGACATGGCGCAGCGTGCACCGCGGACGCAGAACGTGCCCTCGCCGCTGATGGCGGGCTTCGGCGCGGCCTCGACCCCGATCGCGCAGCAGTCTGTCACCCAGCTCCCCTCGCAGGGGCAACAGGGTCCACGCAACCGCAAGGTCTATCGAGGTGCGACCGTCGACTTCGACTTCAAGGATGCGCCGATGAGCGATCTGCTCCGCACGATCGCCGAGACCGGCAAGGTCAACATCGTCGTCCCCGAGGGCATCGACGCCAAGGTCACGCTCCGCCTCAAGCGGGTGCCCTGGGATCAGGCGCTCGAGGTGATCCTCGCATCCCACGGGCTGTGGTACCGGCGCGACGGCAACCTCTACCGCATCGCGCCTCGCAAGGAGCTCGACGCCGAGGACGAGGCCGAGGCCGCGCGTCGCGAGGCGATGATCAAGGCCGAGGCGCCGCGCCCCGAGGTCATCCCGCTCAACTACGCCTCGGCGACCGAGCTGCGGCCGAAACTCGAGGGCATGCTGTCGCCCAAGGGCAAGATCGAGGTCGATGATCGCACCAACGCGCTGATCATCAACGACGTCGGTGGCAACCGCGAGCAGATCGCGCGCCTCGCGCTGTCACTCGACACGCAGACCCCGCAGATCTCGATCGAGGCCCGCATCGTCGAGGCGCGGTCGTCGTTCGTCCGCCAGATCGGCGTGCAGTGGGGTGGGCGCGCCGTCAGCGGCGCCGGCGGTGGCAACGCCACCGGGCTGATCTGGCCGTCCTCGATCGCGCTGCTCGGCGCCAACGAAGATCAGAACACGAACCGCACCGGTGTCGCGAACCCCTCCGACTTCGCCGTGAACTTGCCGGCGGCGACGGGCTCCGGCGAGGGTGGTGCCCTCGGGCTCTCGCTCGGCTCTGTCGGTGGCAACTTCAACATCAACCTGCGGCTGTCCGCGCTCGAGGACAGCGGCTCGGTGCGCATCATCTCGGCGCCGAAGATCACGGTGCTCAACAACAAGGAAGCGAAGATCAGCCAGGGCGTCTCGATCCCGATCGCGGTCGTCTCGGCGCAGGGAACGCAGACCCAGTTCGTGCAGGCCGACCTCGCCCTCACCGTGACCCCGTACGTGTCGCAGCGCGACTGTGCGATCGCGATGAACTTG
>WBZN01000211.1_pt1 | contig 73769 bp, 62 predicted proteins | sample 5204281 | NCBI WGS metagenome assembly WBZN01 (sample SAMN12344347, study PRJNA552823) | activated sludge metagenome | biome: Activated sludge suspended growth; feature: Nitrification reactor; material: Wastewater; isolation source: activated sludge from nitrification reactor of wastewater... | reverse complement strand
CCATCAGGGATAGCGCCCGCCCGACGAAGGAGGGGGCGCAATCCCCCAAGCGCAGCTTGAAGTGATCCCCGGAACGAACAAACCGCGAGCGAAGCGAGCCGGTTTGCGTGGTGATGCCTCCCCCCCTTCAGGGATGGCGCGCCTCGCGCAATCCCCCAAGCGCAGCTTGAAGTGATCCCCGGAACGAACAAACCGCGAGCGAAGCGAGCCGGTTTGCGTGGTGATGCCTCCCCCCCCTTCAGGGATGGCGCGCCTCGCGCAATCCACCAAGCGCAGTTTGAAGTGATCCCCGGAACGAACAAACCGCGAGCGAATCGAGCCGGTTTGCGTGGTGATGCCTCCCCACTCAATGGGCACCCATGCTTCCGCCCTCCTCCCCGCTCCGTACCTTTGCGGCCCAATTCAAACCTCATTTCCATGGCCCGTGAAGTTGTCATCGTTTCCGCAGTTCGCACCCCCATCGGCTCCTTCGGGGGAGCGCTGTCCACCGTGCCCGCCACCGAGCTGGGCGCCACCGCCATCAAGGCCGCTGTGGAAAAGGCCGGCGTGCAGCCCGAAGCAGTGAACGATGTGATCATGGGCAACGTGCTGCAGGCCAACGTGGGCCAGGCTCCCGCGCGCCAAGCCTCGAAGTTTGCCGGGCTGCCCGACGGCATTCCGGCCACCACGGTGAACAAGGTGTGCGCCAGCGGCATGAAGGCCATTATCTACGGCACCCAGGAGATCCTGCTGGGCGATGCCGATGTGGTGGTGGCCGGCGGCATGGAGAGCATGAGCATGGCCCCCTATTATGTGGAAAAAGGCCGCTATGGCTACCGCTTCGGCGATGGCAAGCTCATCGACGGCATCGGCAAGGACGGCCTCACCAACGTATACGACCAGAAAGCCATGGGCGTGTGCGCCGACCTGTGCGCCACGGAGGAAAAGATCAGCCGCGAAGCACAGGACGCCTTCGCCATCGAGAGCTACACCCGCAGTGCCGCCGCATGGAAAGAGGGCCGCTTCAAGGAAGAAGTGGTGCCCGTGACGGTGAAGGGACGCAAGGGCGACACCGTGGTGAGCGAGGATGAGGAGTACCGCAATGTGGACTTCGACAAACTGAAGGCCCTGAAACCCGTGTTCACCAAGGAAGGCAGCGTGACCGCCGGCAACGCCAGCACCATCAACGACGGTGCCGCCGCATTGGTGCTTATGAGCGCGGACAAGGCCAAGGCCCTTGGCCTGAAACCCTTGGCCAAGGTGATCGGTTACGCCGACGCCGAACAAGCTCCGGAATGGTTCACCACCAGCCCGGCAAAGGCCGTACCGGTGGCGGTGAAGAAGGCCGGGCTGAAGATGGAGGACATCGACCTGGTTGAGCTCAACGAGGCCTTCTCCGTGGTGGGCATCGCCAACACCAAGCTGCTGGGCCTCGACCCCGCCAAGGTGAACGTGAACGGCGGCGCCGTTTCGCTGGGCCACCCGCTGGGCTGCAGCGGCGCGCGCATCATCGTCACCCTGGTGCACGCCCTCAAACAACGCGGCAAGAAGTACGGCGCGGCCGGCATCTGCAACGGTGGCGGGGGCGCCAGCGCCATGGTGATCGAGGCCATGTGATCCATTCCAACGCGCATCCAGGGCCGGTGGAGACCAATTCTCCACCGGCCTTTTTTCATATCCTGCAACCCGCCCCGCCATCAACGGCCCCCCGCGCAAAACTTGGCCCGCTTGCCCTGCGGCCCCGTTCCGGCCTGGCACACTTTCGCCGCCATGAACGTGGATGAATTTGCCATCTGCCCCTTGGGCATTGTGCCCGTGCGCCGCGAGCCCGACGACCGCGCCGAACAGGTTACCCAATGGCTATTGGGCGAAACCGCCCAGGTGCTGGAGCGCCAGCCCAAGTGGACCCGCCTGCGTTTCCACCACGACGGCTATGAGGGCTGGGCTGACAACAAGCAGATCGCCTGGACCGATGAACCTCCGGAAGAGAAACCCGTGCGGTCCATTGAGCAGTTCGTGCATGTGTCCACCGCCAACGGCGTGATGCTGGTACCCTTCGGTGCGGTACTTCCCTCCTACTCCGCAGGCCGGTTCCACATCGGCCAGGAGAAACTCTCCTTCCCCGGCCGTACCACCGCACACCCCAACGGCACAGCAGTGATGCGCCTGCTGGCGCTGAAGGACCAGTGGATGAACACGCCCTATCTCTGGGGCGGCCGCTCGCCTTTTGGCGTGGATTGCTCCGGGCTTACGCAGATGCTCTTCCTTGCCGGCGGCATACGCCTGAAGCGCGATGCATGGCAACAGGCTGAAGCGGGCACTGCCGTGGGATCTTTGGCACGGGCCGTTACCGGCGACCTGGCCTTCTTCCGCAATGATGCAGGCCGTGTGGTTCACGTGGGCATCGTCCTGGAGAACCGCCAGATCCTTCACGCCTCGGGCCGCGTGCGCATCGACCGGCTCGATGATGAAGGCATCTTCAACGAGGCGGAACAGCAGCACACCCACCGCCTGCATTCCATCCGGCGAGTGGTGTAGGGGGCTTGGCCGATCCCGTAGTGGATCCGCGGACCGCGGAGAGGACCGTATTTTTCACCGCTCCCCACAAGCGCAACATGGCTGCTCCCTCCCCACCGGCACGCTTGCACTTCCTCGAGCGCTGGATCCCCTCGGCGCTCACCTTCGCCATTGTGCTCACCGTGGTGGTGGCGCTGCTGGCCTTGATCCTCACCGATGCCGGCGCAGTGGACATCATCCAAGGCTGGGGCAACGGGCTTTCAGGGCTTTTGGCGTTCATGGCGCAGATGTGCCTGATCTTGCTGTTGGGGCACATGCTGGCCAACACCGGCCCGGTGCGCAAAGCACTTGTGGCTTTGGCGCGGGTGCCGGCCAAGGCGGAAACTGCCTACGTGTTCGTCTTCACGGTTGCAGCGCTTACGAGCCTGATCAACTGGGGCCTGGGCCTGGTGACCGGCGCCTTGCTGGCGCGTGAAACCGCCGTGCAGCTCCGCAACAAAGGCGTGCCCGCGCACTTTCCCCTGCTGGTGGCGGCGGCCTACTCGGGCTTCGTGGTGTGGCACATGGGCTACAGCGGCAGCGGTCCGCTTACTGCGGCCACGCCCGGTTCTTTCCTGGCCGAGGTGATGGGCGGCAACACGGTGCCACTTGCACGCACCACATTCGCCACATGGAACATCCTGGCGGCCTTGGGCTGCATCGCCGCCTGCGCCGCAGCCTTATGGATGATCGCCCCGCGCAAAGGAAGCCCGGTGAAGGAGCTGCCTGCCGGGGTGGCCTCGGATAAGCGCAAAACGATCGATGAAGAGGTGCTCACGCCGGCCGACCGCATCGATGCCTCGCGCTTGCCCACCCTGCTCATCGGACTGGCACTTGCCGCCTACATCGCCATCCACTTCAGCCAAGGCGGCGGCATGACGCTGGACCTGGTGAACTGGACCTTCCTCACGTTGATCCTGCTGCTGGTGCGCAGCCCCTTCGAGCTGATCCACCTCACCCGCGAGGCTGCGGCCAATGTGGGCGAGATCTTGGTGCAGTTCCCGCTCTACGCCGGCATCATGGGCATGATGGCCTCCACCGGCCTGATCGCCCTCTTCTCCAACGCCTTCGTCGCCATCGCCAACACGCACACCTTCGGGGTGCTTGCCCTGCTCTCGGCCGGAGTGGTGAATTTCTTCGTGCCCAGCGGCGGTGGCCAGTTCGCCGTGCAGGGGCCCATTATGCTGGATGCCGCCGCCAAGCTCGGCGTGGACCCCTCCATTGCCATCATGGCCGTGGCCTATGGCGACCAATGGACCAACATGCTGCAGCCCTTCTGGGCACTGCCCGTGCTGGCCATCGCCAAACTGAAGATGCGCGACATCCTGGGCTATACCGCGCTCACCTGCCTGGTATCCGGCGTGGTGATGGCACTGGCATTGTGGCTGGCTTCTTGAACAGGCACGCATCCTCAGAACCGCAAGGTGTATTGCATCACCGGCAGTACAGCCAGTTGGGGCCAATTCTTGATCGTCTTCGTACGCTGGTCGTAGTAGTAGAACACCGGCGTGTCGGAGTTGAGCACATTCTGCACATCCACCTTGAACTCGTGGCTCACCTTGGGCCGCCCCACGCGGTAGCTGGCCACGATGTCCACCTTGTGGATGGCAGCGGCCTTTTCACTCCAAACGGGAGTGCCGTCCTTCTGCTCGCCGGCGGCGATGCTGGCCTGCAGGTCGATCGGCGTGTAGTACTGGCCGCCTTGCACCGTCCAGCGGAAACCGGCCAGCAGGGTACGGTCCTTGTCCTCGGGGCCCAGCTTCCACTCCTTGCCTGCGAGCACATTGGCCACCGGCCCGATGTTGAACCGCGAGTTGTGCCACTGGCCGTCCAAGGCCTTGTACTTGGATTCGCTGTAAGAGGCGGTGACCATGTAGTGGTATCCGCGGGTGAAGTACTTCTCCACGCTCAGTTCCAACCCGCGGTTGTAGCCGGTGCCTTCGTTCACCAGCGGCTTGTTGGTGAACCATTCCACCATGTTGTTGGCCGTGAACGCGCTGGTGGGATCGTTCTCCACGGGCAGGTCGTAGAGGTACTGGTAGAACAGCTCGGCCTTCAGTTGCACGTCTTCCGCAAGGCGCTGCTCATAGCCCGCCACCACGTGTGCGGCACGGGTGAGGCCGAGGTGCTCGTTGGGCGTGGTGATCTTTCCGTCGGCATCCACATCCTGCGCCAGGTAGGTCATCAGCGCCTCGGTCTTGGAATGGAGCCCCGCACCCAGGGTGAAAGCACGGTCCGGACGTTGCTGGTAGCGCAGGGCCAGGCGCGGTTCCACGCTGGTGGCGTTGTTGAGGTCGTAGTGGAGCACATGCACGCCGCTGGTCAACGTCCATTGTTCGTTCCAGCGCCAACGCCAGCTGGTGAAGGCCTGCACGGTGTTGCCCGCGCCGCTGCGGTCCAGGTTCACCACCATGCGGTCGCGGTCGGGGTCCCAGGAGTTGGAGTACATCCTGAACTGTTCGGCGGAAATGATGATGCCCGAACGCAGCTTGTGGTGCGCGTTGATGCGCGTGTTCAAGGTGCTGGAAAGGCGCCAGGTCCACTTGGCCAGGTCGTCCTCATGGCGGAGTTCCTGCGCGCTCTCACCCGGTGCGGGGCTTTCAGTGTAGTCCGTACCGCTGCCGTTGCCGCTGAGCGAGAGGTTGGTGTAGAGGTAGCTGTGCTCGCCCAGGGTGCGGGTATGGCCCAGGCCCAGCACGCCCATGCGGGAACCCACGTCGGCACGGGAGAAGAGCGTATCGCCAGCGTCGCCGCGATCTTCATCGATGATGGCGCTGCGGCCGCCGATGCCGTAGAGTTCCATGGTGCCCAGCTTGGCCGAGGGGAGCTTGACCTTGAAGGCCGCATCGGTGTAGCGCGGCACGCCGCCGTAGTCCACGATGCCCGCGCCATCGAGCAGTGCCAGCGTGCTGTAGCGGTAGTTGGCCAGGTAGGAGCCGCCGTTGGTGCCGGGGATGGGGCCTTCGGCCGTGAGGTCGGTGCCGAGCACGCCGGCCTTTAAGGTGTATTCGCGCTTTTGGTCGTTGCCGTCGCGCAGGCGCATGTCGAACACGGCGCTGTACACGTTGCCGTACTCCGCGGGGAAGGCACCGGTGTAGAACTCGCTGTCGTCGATCATGTCGCTGTTGAGCACGTTGATGGGGCCGCCGGTGCTGCCGTCATCGCTGAAGTGGTTGGGGTTGGGGATCTCCACGCCTTCCAAGCGCCATTGCACGCCCTTGGGGCTGTTGCCGCGCACCACCACGGTGTTGTTGCCGGCGGGATCGCCGGCCACTCCGGGGAAGGTGCCTACCATGCGGGCGGGATCGTTGATGCCGCCGGCGATGCGCGAGGTCTCCTCCACGCCGATGGTGCGCGCACTGAGGAAGGCCATGTCGTTGCCCACCTGCTGGCGGTCCTTCTTGCCCGTGACCACCGCCGCCTGCAACTGGGTAAGCGACTGCTGCATGCGGATGGTGAGCACCAGTTCCTTGGCGCTGTTCACCAGCTGGTTGGTGAGGCGCAGGTCATCGTAGCCCATCATGCGCACCTCCACATCCATGCGGCCCACGGGCACGTTGGCCAGGGTGAAGCGCCCATCGAGGTCGGTGGTGGCGGCGATGCGGGGTTCGGTGCCCGCAATGGCCACCACCGCGCCGATCAAGGCTTCGCGGGTGTCGGCATCCTGCACGGTGCCGCGCACCGTTTGGGTGTAGGACTGGGCGCTGGCATGCCCGGCAAGGGCGAAAAGCAGCAGTGGAAGGATCTTGCGCAGGCGGAACAGGTGCATGGTGCGGGTTGCTTTTCCAGGAAGACAACCACCTGGTGGAATACCCCCATCGGATCAGGCTACTTTCCTTTCACCATGGTGGACACCTGCCTTTCCTTTCCTGACGCGAACATCCACCCTCGCCTGCTCTGGTGCGAGCGCCCTCCGCTCGTGCCCTTCTTCAGATCTTCAAACAAAGACGGCACTATCTTCGCGAGAATCCGTTACGCGCGGGCTTGGTCAATGATGGATCGGCATACATGTGGAGCAGTGCGAATCCACACTTGGACTTTGAATTCGATGCGGCGTAAGGTGAATGCGGCACGAGCGGAAGACGGTCGCGCAGTGTGGTGAAGTAACGACGATGGTACGGTCCGGGATGCCCTGCGGAATGCCCTTATGCCCTCCCACGATTGTCCTATTCATTTGGTTCCTTGTATCCGGGTGCCGTCATCATCAGACTGAGCAGGTGTTCATCCCGATTCCTTCTGAGACTCCCTTCTACTCCGAGACGGACCAAGTATGCAGGGAGCTTTTGGCGGGCATCAGCCGATCAAGAGAGTACAGCGCAGGTTCAGAGCTTCTGCCCGATGGTTTCAACCTTGCGCAGAACACGACTTTCCGCCCTGGCTTCCTCACTGGACTGAGCTGTATCTCCACGTTCGAAGCCACAGGCGACAGCACCTTCCTTTTCATCGCGCAACACACTGCTCAAGAGCTTGGCCACTGGCTTCCACCGAGCGGGATCCTGCCGGAACTGACCATATCGAATGGACGGGCCACATCTGACAGTGCAGTCATCTTTGTCGGCACGCAGGCCAATGTCCTGTCGCTTGTGAGCATGGTAAGCACCCATGATCGCACCTATAGCCCATTGGTGCACCGATTGGCACAAGGAGTTCTGAAGCATTGCATAGACTCCCGCACGGGAGTCGCCTTTCAGAACATAGAAAGCCCTGATGGATCTCCACATCGCTCTTCTGAGACCGGCATGGAAGCACAACTTGGCTCTTGCTCGTGCTTTGTTGCGGAGGCACTAGCGTTGGCGAGCGAGGCCACCGGAGACTCAACATACCTGGAAGCTGCCGTACGGATCCTGAACAGCATTTGGGCGAAGCGGAACAAGGAAACCGGCCTGCTGAGCGAGGTCTGGGACTTGGAAAAGGATTCTGCCGGAACCCTTCTTTATCCAGGCAGCATGTTCCGATTCGATGACATGGGCGGCGCCTATTTGCGCGCCTTGCGTTGTGTGTATGATATCGGGGCTGACAAAGGCCTGCTGCAAATCGCGCGTGAGTACACGTCCGCGCTGCTCGTTGGCACATGGGATAAGAACATCGCCGGTGGAGCGTTCCGGTACCTCAACCATGTGGACGGTTCGGAGGCTGATCCGCAATTGGAGACGATGTATGGGCTGTTCATTGGCACATTGTTGTCGAACATGGGTATGATCGGTGATCCCGATCTCAGAACGCGCGTGCTGGGCCGTTGTAAGGCGCACGCCGACCATGTGCTCTTGAGCGGTTTTGGGCTGAAACATTTCATGGTACCGCACAACCTGAGCGAAGGCGGCGCGTACACCAATGAACACAATGATTCGCAATTGGCATACGCTGCGCTCCAATTTCCCTATGGCCTTGCGCAGCTGTCTCATGCTTCGAATGATCCCGTTTACTGGCAGCTTGCCAGACAACTCTACGACACCTTGCTGGAACGGCATGTGATCCGCGACACCCTTATCGCACCGCCGGGCTATATCGACATGGTCGAGACAACTCCACCGTTTTCACCAGAGCAAGACTATTACTCACCCGGATGGTGCCGGGAAATGCTCTTCGCTCCAGCATACATGCTATATGCTTCGATCCGACCGGGCCCAGGAGTAACCATTGATTGGTACTGCGATGGCCAGCCGATCGTCCTTGGCCTGGTGAATGGGGCCATGCACTGGGATCTGTCGAAGGTTTCGATCAACAAGGAAACGCGGACCCTTCGTTTCACCACGGCGAGTTACAGCGCAGCCGGGACGGTGGACCTGGGCGAACTGGGGCTTGGTGAGATCGCTACGGCTTCGATGGATAACGGCACATCTGTCGAGCACCATGGAACAATCGTACAAGTGTTGGATGGCGATCACCGATACCTGGTCAGCTTCATGCAACCGCCCGCTTCCCTAGCGGACCGTTCGGCCAGACCATAATGTGCGCTAGGGAAAGTCCAAGGTACACGGTAAAGGGCCGTCTCTTGCGAGACGGCCCCCTCCCTGGTTCATCGGTTCAGCCCCATGGCCAATGGGACTTACTGACGTTACTCCGCGTTGGCGGCGCACCAGTCCACATATTTCTCATACCGCTCGGGGCCGAGCACGGCTTTCAGCTTCTCGGCAACCTTATCCGCCGTGGGCACCTGTGCGTTGGCATCGCCGCTGCGGGCCTTTTGGTATTCGGCCTGGATCTCCTTCACCTTGGCCACTTGGTCCGCAGTGAGCTCCAAGCTGTTCCAATCGGCGTCCGTGGCGGTGACCAGGCACTCATGCGCCGCCTTGTACGCACCAGGCCTGGCGGGTTCATCTTGGGCCTGCACGCCGGTGATGCACAGGCTTAGGGCCGCGGCGGAAAGAACTACTTTGATCTGGTTCATGTTGGTTTGGGGTTTTGTTGGGGAAGGCCAACTACCGTTCCACCGGGTCGATCTTCCTGCCCGCATCCCGTTAAGCCATCCTTTTCCATGGATGGAAGGCGGCCATGGCCCGACAAATGTGCACAGCCGACCCGCCGCTATGGTTCCTCGCCGGGACTTCGGTGTTGATGATCCGCCCCGATCCGGTGAAGGATCGCCACGGAACCACCCGACCCACCATGATCACTGGCCCAGGAGGCACTACCGCAGCAGTGCCACATGCCCCAGCAGCACACGGTCCTGCACACCCTTGCGCAACGCAGTGGCTTGGATACTGACCTGGTAGATCCCCTGCGGCCAACCCGCGGCATCCCATGGTCCGCCGTCCGTTGCATCCAGGCACAGCCTGCCCCAACGGTCGTAAATGCGGTACTCCACCCGCCAGAGGCGCCGATCATACACCGGCTCGTACCAATCGTTGATCCCGTCGCCGTTCGGCGTGAAGGCGTTGGGCAGGAAAATGTCCTCCGGGCAATCCCCCCGGGTGATGCGTACCGAGTCCGTTGCGCTGCCGCACCCGTTCACGGCTGTGGCGCGGTGCACGCCGGGCGCTGCCACTTCGAGGAGGTGACCGGTGGCGCCATTGTCCCAGTGCACGGTGCTGGCCGGATCGGTGATGGCCAACAGCGCAATGGTCATGCCCTCGCACAGTTCACGGTCTTCGCCCAGTTCAATGGAAGGCAGGGGTTGCACGTCCACGACCACTGTATCGCGCAACACGCAGTTGCCCACGATGACCTCCACGCTGTACGTGCCGGCAGCGGTCACCGTGCGCACCGGGGTGGTCAGACCGTCATTCCAAAGCACGCCCGACATGCCCGGCACGGTAGCGTCGAGCTGGTGGGAAGCGCCCTCGCAGATCGCCGCATCGGGCCCAAGGTCCAAGCTGTTTTCCACAGGCAGGAGCGAAACATCGTCTACGAGCAGATAGGCCTGCCCCAGGTACCACGTGCCCGGGTGGAACAGCAGGATATTGGTTGCGGCATCCGTGCGGAAGTTGCCGATGACCAAGTGGTCCTCACCGCCGATGGCCGTGTAGTTGCCCGCCACCTCGGTCCACCCCACCGTGTCGGTGATCAACGCACCCGCCGGATGTTCGATCGCGGCGGCCACCGGCAATACGCTGGCATTGGTGGCCGTGATCGGGCCTGTGCTGAAGTAGGCGCCCACGGCGTCACAGGCCAGTTCGAATTCGTTGGGCATGTTCACGAACATGGAGAAGCTGTAGCAACGACCGGCCTCCAGCGGGGCCAGCAGCGGCACCTCGATGTACTCGCGGAAATCGGCGAGGTCCGTCCGGTACGTGTAGATCCCTGCAAAACCCTGCCCTGATCGGGGTTGTTGGTAACCACCCGACATGTTGGCCGGAACTCCGGCATAGGTCCCGCTGCCTGCACAGGCATGGTAGAGTTCGGGGGTGCCCACTGTGGGATTGAACCACGGTGCCGCATGGCCCAGCATGCTGGCGAAGGTGGGGCATGAAGTGACCTCCTCGAAGCCGGGGTTGGGCACCAACTGCTGGGCATGCCCCGCACCGATGGCGAAGCATGCCCATAAACCGGTCCAACGAAACAAGTGCATCTGCGCCATGAGACGCGTGCACGGCAGTGGGCCGTTGTCCGCCGGTCAATCGCGGCAGGGAACGGTGGTGTTCACTTCAGAAACAGCCCACTTTGATGCTCACCCCGGCGTTGATGCCGTGCAGCGCGTCCTTGGGCGTGGCGGGCAGGTCCAGGTCGCTGGTGTAGCGGTAGCTGGCGCCGATGCCGAGGCGCACCAAGCGGATCACGTTCAGCTCCAGCTCGATGCCCGGCTCCACCACGAAGAAGGCCTGTGCATCCCAGTCGCGATCGTCCATGCGCTGCGGCGCACCGGTGTGGTCGGCGGGATCATAGCCGTGGTTGTAGCCGTAGGTAACGCCACCGGCACCGATGAGGATAGGCAGCGATACGTGTACCGGCGAGCGGTAGGCGATGATCGGCTCGATGAAGAGGCCGCCATAGCCCATGTAGAGGCTGCTTCGGCGGCGCAATTGCACGCCTTGGTCGATCAGGTGCTGGTCGTAGGCGGTGTTGGGCACGTTGGTCACCAAGCCGTGCCCGGCAAAGCCGATGGTGACGCGGTGGTCGATGAGCCAGCCGCCGCGCGCACCCACTAAGAGCGCGTCGTGGTCGAGGATGCGGGTGTAGTGCGCGGTGGGCGCGCCCCAGCCGCCGTTGTGCTGCTTCCGGCCATCGCCCAGCAGGGTGCGGATGGGGGCGTCGGTGGTGTCCTGCGCGAAATTCGGTGTGGCGACCAGAGCGAGGAGCAGCAGAGCAAAGAGGTTCCTGAAGGGCATTGTTGCGGGTTTGTTTCCGCTATGACAATGCGGGGGCGGGATACCCCTATTGGGGGGAAAGATTTTTGTTGGTGTTGTTTGTAGGGCGTAGTTCGTAGGGTGTAGGGCGTAGTGAGTCACGCCTACGAACTACGCCCTACGAACTACGAACGACGTACATTGAACTATCCCTCAAAACCTCACCCCCACCCCTGCCTTCCAGCCCAGCCAGCCGCTGATGCGGGCCACGTCCATGCGACCGGTGAAGAGCGGATCGCCCGGGGGCAAGGTGCTGGTGTAGGTGCCGGTGTCGCGATCGCGCAGGTCGCTGACGAGCGTGTTCAGCACCGGCCCGGCGGAGAGGATGAACCGATCGCCGAAGTACACGCCGGGGCTGATGCTGAAGCGGCCCAGGATGTTCACGGCATCCACCCAGTCGCGCTGCTCTATCACTTGCTCGCCGGTGAGGTCGATGTTCAGCACCCAACGTTTGCCCAGGCGCGGCTCGCTGCCGAAGCCGTAGAGAAAGCCCCAGCGGCCATCGGGCGTGGTGGGCGGTGAAAAACCGAGGATATTGTGGAAGCCACGGGTGCCGGTGCGCACCTGGATGCCGAAGGGCATCACATCATTGGCGACCACATCGGCGCGGTGGTAGCCCGTGCGTGAGATGGTGAGCAGGCCCACGGCCCCGGCGGCCAAGGTGTCGCTGAGGTTGAGGATGCCCACTTGCACGCCGAGGGCACGCCGTGCGTAGTTGAGCACGCCCACTTGGCCGCCTTCAGCGGTATCGGCCACCACATTGGCCCCGAAAGTGAACTGCCCACCCTTCACGTTGTTGGCGTAATTCAGGCCGAAGCCCACCTGTCCGCCTTCGGCCTTGCCCGGAACGATGTTTGCGCCGAAACTGAATTGGCCATTTGTGACGTGGTGCGCATAGTTCAGCCCGAAGGCCACCTGGCCCGCCTCCACAGTGCCCGGAACGATGTTCGCTCCGAAGCTGAACTGGCCCTTGGTGACGCGGTGCGCATAGTTCAGGCCGAAGGCCACTTGGCCACCACTCACCGCACCGGGCACCACGTTGGCGCCGAAGCTGAACTGCCCTCCGGTGACGCGGTGCGCGTAATTGAGGCCAAAGCCCACCTGGCCGCCACTGACCTCACCGGGCACCACGTTGGCACCGAAGGAGACCTGTCCGCCGCTCACCGAACCCGCGTAATTCGCGCCGAAACCTACTTGGCCGCCGCCCACATCACCCAGGGAGACGTTGGCCCCGGCGGAGACCTGCGCACCCTGCACGCTGCGGGCGTAGTTCGCCCCGCCGGACACCTGTGATCTGCGCACTGCGCCGTGGGCCACGTTCACCCCGCCGGCCACCTGCACACCGTCCATATCGCCGAGCGTGACGTTCACCGCGCCGGCCATCTGGGTGCCGTGCATGCCGCGCTTCACCACGTTCACGCCACCGGCCACCTGCACACCGCTCAGCGTGTCCCACACGGTGTTGGCAGCCCCGGCGAACTGCAGTCCATACAGCGAGCCCATGGTATGGTTGATACCGCCGGAGACCTGCACGCCGCGTGTCCGCCCCCCCACCAGGTTCACGGCCCCGCTGATCTGTGCGCCGGTCATGTTCTCGGAAAGCAGGCTGAAGCCGCCGCTGATCTCGGCACCGTCCACGCCGCGGGCGTAGCCGCCTACCACGTTGAAGGATGCACGGTTCACGATGGAGGCGGCCAGCGCGCCGTTGGTGCTCGCTGTGGGAACGAGCGACAGCTGTACGTTGCGCCGTTCACCGCCCCCAAGGTTGGCGTTCTGCTGCAGGCGGTCTTCCGGCACCAGCAGTTTGGCCACGCCCAGGTCTTCCACGCCACAGCGGTCGTAAAGGCAGATCGGTTCAATGTATTCCAAGCGCGTCAACGGGCTCAAGGCCACGCGGCCCGCATCGCCGTTGCGCGGCACGTACACCACCGTATCGCGGTAACCTTGGCGAGCGATGCGCAGCGGCGTGCGCTCCAACTCCCCGGAGATCTCCACGCTGAAATCACCGCTGGGGCCGCTGCCTGCCACGTTGCCGCGTTGCACATCGAGGATGCTGGCGCGCGGGATGGGTGCGCCGCTGCTGGCATCCACCACGCGGCCCCTGCTGTTGAAGCGGTGCCGCGCCCCGGCTTCACCGGTGATGATGAGATGCTGGCCGCTCATTTTCCACTGGGTGCGCTTGGGCAACAGGCCGCGCAGCACGCGGTCCACGGGCTGTTCCACCGCGTTTATGGAGACCACGCTGTCCATGGGCACCACGGCCGCGTTGTAGCTGAGCTTGAAGGCGGCGTCCTTGGCCACCAGCTCCAAGGCTTGGGAGAGGCGCACCTGTTCGGCATGGATGGTGACGCGGCGGTCCAGCGCGGATTGCGCGAAAGCGGAAGAGGTGAAGAAGGTGATAAGGGTGAAGAAGAAGAAGCGCTGTATGGAAAAACGGCCATGTGCGACACCCTTCGGGGTCGTAATACCCTGAATGCAATGTTCAACGCTGTGCGACGCCCTCCGGGGTCGCAATGGTGCGCTGTGCACGGTGATATCAACGTCTTCATGAGAACGTACAACGACAGGGGAAGTCCTCTGATACAGTACGGTCCAATTGAAAAGCTTGACCCCGGAGGGGTCACAGAACGTTGCAACCAACGAAGAAGCCGTTCGACCCCGAAGGGCGTTGCACATGGCCTTGCACACCGAATTCGACTGCAGGCGCAACAGGTGCTGAGCACTGGCCTGAACAGGCCCCTCGGAGCTTCGGCAAGTGCTGCGCATCGGCAGTTCAGCACAGCGGACCTGGGCGGCATGTTCACGAGCCTCAGCAGCCATCGCCATCCAGTTTATAGGTGCCGGCATCCTTGGTCAATTGCAGGCCGAAGGTTTGTGCGATCACATCCAGGATACCGGCGATGGGCTCATCGTTGAACTCGGCGGTGAGGCGGCAATCAGCGATGCGCTCGTTGCCCATGGTGATGCGCACCTGGTAGAGGTTCTCCAACTGCTCCACCACACGCGCCATGGGCGCACCCTCGAACTTCAGCACGCGCAGGCCATAGACCTCCATGGGTGGTGCCGGGCGGCGTTCCAAGAGATGGCGCTGCTTGTCGTAGCGCAGGTGGTCGCCCGCCAGCAGCTCCACGGTATCGGTGCCGGCCACCACGCGCACATGGCCGGTGCGCACGCGCACGGTGGCGAAGGCAGCCGTGTCATAGTCGGCCACTTCGAAGGCGGTGCCTAATACGGTCACTCGCAGATCACCGGCATCTACGGTGAAGGGCCGTTGCTCATCTCGCCGCACCACGAAGTAGGCGCGTCCTTCCAACTGCATGGCGCGTTGCTTCCCTAGGCTTTCCTTCAACGTGGAGCCGGGGAAGAGCACGGTGCGGCTGCTGTCGGCCAGGACGATCTGCTTGGGCTGCGCTTGGGCGAGGTAGGTGGTGCTTGAAGGCTGGAAGAACCAGCGGGTGGCGAGCACCAGCATGGCCACCATGGCCGCTGCGGAAAGCCAGCGGGTCCAGGTGCGCGCACCGATGGTGCGCACGCGCCCTTTTCCTTCGGCGTCGGCGATGCGCCCTTCAAGCTTGGCCCAAGCGCGGTCCACATCCACCTCAGGCAGGTCGGCTGCCTGGCCGCCCAAGTCCCATACGGCACGCATGCGCCGCAGCTCATCGGCGTTCGCAGGAGCTTCCGCCGCCCAAGCCTCCACGGCACGGCGCTGCGCCCCGTCGGCTTCGCCGGAGAGGTAAAGCGCGAGGAGCTCGCTGGGGATGTGGGGCGTGCGGGCCATTAGTGCGTGTGGTTCATTGGATCCACGACTGTCCTATGTCCCATGTCCTATGAAGGATTGCGGCATGACGCATAGGACATCGGACATAAGACAATCTCCCATCGCTCTCTCATTCTGACAATCATCCCGCTCAATTCCCCCATCCTCCCTTATCACTGATCCAAAAAAGCCAGGGCAGCAGCGGCACCAGGTCGGCCAGTTCCTCGCGGAGGGTCTTGAGGGCCTTGCCCATCTGGTTCTCCACGGTCTTGGCGGAGATGCCTAACCGCTGGGCGATCTCGTGGTACTTCAGTCCCTCATATCGGCTCAATTTGAACACCTTTCGCCGCTCCTCGGGCAGTGCTTCGATGGCGGCCTGCACCCGGGCGATTCGCTCGGTGTGCTCATCCTCGCTGCGTTCATCCGAAGCGGCGAGGTCTTCGGTCTCCTCGTTCACCACGCGCATGCGGACCCCGGCCTTCACGGCGTTGAGGCAGCGGTTGCGCACCGACGCGTAGAGGTAGGCCTTCACACTGGTGGTGATGTTCACCTTTTCGCGGTCCAGCCACAGGCGGAAGAAGAGGTCCTGCACCAAGTCCTCGGCCTGGTCGCCATCCTTGAGGTAGCCCATGGCGAAGGCGCATAGCGGCCTGTAGTGCAGGCGGAAGAGCGCCTCAAAGGCGGTGCGGTCACCGGCGGCGATGGGCGCGAAATCCATGGCGGCGAAAGTAGCGGGGGAAGGCAGGAAGTTCTTTGGACAGGATGGACAGGATGAGTGCCATGAGCAGCAAGATCTGCTGCGCGAGGCCTTGATGGGACACTGAGCGGTACCCTTAACTTAGCGGACAAGAACACCGGGCCATGTCCACCGCCGACCTCTTCGTAAAGATCGAATCCTTGCCCGCCGAGTTGCGCAAGGAAGCGGAAGCATTCATAGATGCCTTATTGAAGCGTGGTTCGCAAAAGAAGCCCGATCGCAAGCCGATCCCCTTTGGAAAATTCAAGGGGAAGATCCGCATTGGGGATGATTTCGACGCGCCGTTGGATGACCTCAAGGACTACATGTGATGGACATCCTAGTGGACACCCATGTCCTGCTATGGGCGTGGGCGGGGGATAAGCGGCTCACCCGAGCGGACCGGGACCTGTTGGCAGCGAAGGATGTGAACGCCCACGTAAGCATCGTTTCGGTTTGGGAGATCGCGATCAAATCATCGTTGGGCAAGCTTGAACTTCGAGCTCCACTCGATGAACTTATCGGTTCCTTTGCGGAATTCCATTTGAGCTTATTGTCGCTTCGCATGGAACATGTCCTCCTTATCCATGCCCTTCGCCAGCACCACTGCGACCCGTTCGATCGCATGCTCATTGCCCAAGCGAAGCACGAAGGCATGCACCTGCTGACTGCGGACCCGCAGTTCAGCGCCTATGATGTGCCGCTGATCATGGCGTAACGGCTCTCCGCCAGGGATGGAAGCGGCGGCTGGCCGCAGGCCCGGCCTTGCGGACGCGTGGAGCGAGGAGGCGCCCGTCCCGGGGCAAGCCGGGATTAGCCCCCGCAGCGGCAACAACGGCCGCTGAGCCGAAACAACCACGGCGGACAGCCCGTCCATGGAACCTCCCTGGAATACGCCCTGAAGCCATGGCTCGAAATATTTTTATCGATGTTAGTGTTCACTAACTATCTTTGTACCCGGATCCAAGGTCACCGCTCCCTTCTTCCACATGGAACCCTTCACTGAACGCCAGATCGAGATCATGGAAGCCGCCACCGCGCGGATCGATGCGCATGGCATCCAGCAGCTCACGATCAAGAACCTGGCGGCGGACCTTGGGCTTTCGGAACCCGCGCTATACAGGCACTTCAAGGGGAAGAACGAGATCCTGCTAGGCCTGCTGGCGTACTTCATGGGCGAGATGAGGACGCGATTGGAAGCCGTGCTTGCCAAGCCGTATGCGGACCAGGGCGCCGAACTCCGCGCCGTTTTCAATTCACAGCTGAATGCCTTTGCGGCCAAGCCCGCCGTGGTGAGCGTGATCTTCGCCGAGAGCATCTTCCACTTCGACGAGGCGCTGAGCGCGAAGGTGGCCGAGATCATGGACCTGATGCAAGGCCACGTGAGGCGCAACGTGGAGGCGGGACAGGCAGCAGGGCATTACGGCAAGCTGGTGGGTGCTTCCACGCTCACCACCATCATCTTGGGCAGCATGCGGCTGGCCGTGTTGAAATGGAAACTGGGCGGGCACAAGGCCAATTTGGTGAAGGACGGCAAGGCCGTGCTGGAGGGCATCCTGAAAATGGCAGAGACCAATAAATGAGCAGAACGCAGGACATGGAGACCACCACACATGCAGGGAACCAACGGAAACGGGTGGCCGTGACCAACTGAATTAAGGATCAATTTTTTTGCCCCATGAAGTTAGTGAACATTCACAAACGCGGACTGCTTCCCCTCTTGATCCTGGCATGGGGCACAGCAGCCGGCCAGGCCCCGCTTTCCCTGCAACAATGCGTGGATACCGCCTTGGCGCACAACGCCACGCTGCTGATCGAGCGCAACAACGCCGAGGTCGGCCAGGGGCGCCTGCAGGAGGCCCGGGCCAACCGCCTCCCCAAGCTCACCGCCAATGGCGACTACCGCTACTACGGCGACCTGCCCTACCAGTTCATGCCCCTGTCCACCTTCAATCCCATGGCCCCGGAAGGGCAGTTCAAGGAGGTGCAGTTCGGGGTGCCGCACAACATCAACGCCAACGTTCAGCTGACCATGCCCCTGTACAGTCCGCAGCTGTACGGCGGCATCCAGGGTGCCGAGGTGGCGGCCGGCATCCAGGGCATGCAAGTGCAAAGGGCTGCCGAGCAAGTGGTGCAGGAAGTGACCACGCTGTACTACAACGCGCAAGTGCTCCACCACCAGTTGGCCTACTTGGACAGCAACCGGCTGAACACCGAAAAGCTGCTGCGCAACGTACAGCTGCTGCGCGGGCAATTGTTGGCCAAGGGCACCGATGTGGACCGGGTGGAACTGCAAGCCGCACAGCTCGCCAGCCAACACGCGCAGGCCGAGAGCCGGTACGCACAGGTCCTTGATGCGCTCAAATTGGCCATGGGCATGCCCTTGGGGCGGGACTTGCACATCGACACCACCATCGCCTTTGGCCGCGAAGCGCAGTACCTGCCTGCCACCACCGTGGAACACCGGCTGGCGCAGGCGCGGTCCGCCTTGTTGCGCACCGAGCTGGGCACCCTGGGGCGCTCCCGCTTCCTGCCCTCGGTGGGCCTCATGGGCAGCTACGGCACCATGGGATTCGGTTACAGCAAGGCACCGAACGACTTTCTGACCTTCCGAACGGTAAGCATGGCCGGCCTGCAAGTGTCCTGGCCCCTGTTCAATGGAACGGCCATCAACCGGCAGATGGTACGCAAGCGGCTGGAGTTGCGCAACAATGAATTGCAGCTGAAGCTGCTGGACGACCAGCAGGCCATGCGAAGGGCCAACGCCGAAAGGTTGCGTGCGGTAGCCCTCACCAACGTGGCCAATACGGGCGAGCAACTGGGCTTGGCCCGTACGATCTACGAACAGACCGTGCTGCAGCAGTCCCAAGGCACGGCCGCGCTCACCGATGTGCTGCTGGCCGACCAAGCGTTGCGCACCGCCCAGCAGGACCACTTGGCCGCCATGGTGGACTACCTCAAGGCCGACCTCGAACTCAAAGCAGCCACGGGCAACCTCATGCAAACGAACAACTGACCGATGATGCACACGAAACAGAAGAACAACAAGGCCCGGTGGATCGTCATCGCGCTCACGGTTGCGGTGGTGGCGTTGGTGTTCGTACGCCTGGCCCACAACAAGCGGGCGGCCGAAAGCATCGTGTACCACTACGACAGCGAACAACCCGTAACCGTGCACGTGGACACCGTTCGCCTGAAGCCCTTGACCGCAGGGATCTCCTACGCCGGCACGTTCGAACCGGACAAGGAGACCAAGGTGAGCGCCGAATTGCAGGGCAGGATCGCCAATGTGCTGGTGGACGTGGGCAGCCACGTGGCGCAAGGCCAACCCCTGGTGCAACTGGACAACTCCTTGCTGCGCCTGCAATTGCAAGGCGTGGAAGTGCAGATCGGCGGCCTGCAAAGCGATGTGGACCGCTATACCGTATTGGCCCAGGCCGATGCCGTGCAAGGCGTGCAGCTGGAAAAGGCCCAGCTCGGCCTGCGCGCCGCCGAGGTGCAGCGCGACCAGTTGCGCGAGCAGCTGGCCAAGACCACCATCCGGGCCCCTTTTACCGGAGTGGTCACGGCCAAATTCAATGAGGAAGGTGCCTTTGCCGCGCCGGGTGTGCCCTTGGTGCAGCTCACCGACATCGCCACGTTGCGCTTCACCGTGAGCGTGCCCGAATCCGATATCGGCAGGTTCAGGGAAGGCCAGCAATGGCGGGTGGACGTGGATGTGCTGCCCGATGTTGCGCTGGTGGGCACTGTGGTGGTGGTGGGGGCCAAGGCCAACCAGGCCAACAGCTACCCCGTGCAATTGCGTTTGCGCAACACGGCCGGCAACGCCATCAAGGCGGGCATGTTCGGCCGTGTACATGTGCAGGAAGGCGAGGAACAACAAGGCGTACTGATGGCTTCCACCGCCGTATTGGCGGACCAGGGCAAGGCCCAGGTGTATTTAGTGAACAACGGCAAGGCTGTGTTGCACGGCGTAACCCTGGGCAGGCACGTGGGGCCCAACGTGGTGGTCACCGATGGCCTCAGCCCCGGCGATGTGGTCGTCACCAGTGGGTTCATTGATCTGCGCGACGGGGCCAACGTGCTGGTGAAGTAACCTCCAGGAGCCATGAACATCACCGAACTATCGATCCGGCGCCCGTCGCTGATCATCGTGCTCTTCAGCGTGTTCGCCTTGTTGGGCATCATCGGCTACATGAACCTCGGTTATGAGCTCATGCCCGACTTCAACCAACCCGTGGTGGTGATCCGCACCGGCTACCCCGGTGCCGAGCCCAACGAGGTGGAGACCTCCGTGTCGCGCAAGATCGAGGACGCCCTCTCCAACCTGGAGGGCGTGGATTATCTGGTCACCAAGTCCTTGCCTGATGCCTCGGTGATCATCGCCAACCTGAAGTACGGCACCGACCTGGACCGCACCATGCAGGATGCCCAGCGCTACATCGACAACATCCGCAAAGACCTGCCCGCCGACATCCTCAACCCCGTGATGAGCAAGGTATCGCCCAACGACCTGCCCATCATGTCCGTGAGCGCCATGAGCACCTTGCCGCCCACCGTGTTCTTCCAGCGCATGAAGGACGACTTCCTGCCGCAGGTGCAGCAGATCAAGGGCGTGGCCGAGATCACCGTGCTGGGCGGCGAGCAGCGTGAAGTGCAGGTGAAGGTGGACCGCGACAAGCTGCGCCTGTACCGGGTGCCGTTGCAGCAAGTGGTGGAGGCCATCAAGCGCGCCGGCATCGACCTGCCCGCAGGGCGCGTGGAGACCGACGACCAGAGCAGCACCGTGCGCCTGTTAGGCAAATTCACATCGCTCCAAGACATCCGCAACGTGCAGGTCGCCATGCCCGTACCGGGCAGTCCGGTGTATGTGAAGGACCTTGCCGAAGTGGTGGACGGCACCAAGGAAGCCACCTCCGTGAGCTACTACAACGGCCAACAAGGCATCGGGCTGCTGATCAAGAAGCAAGGCGATGCCAATGCCGTTGATGTCTCCAAGGCCGTGCGGGCGAAATTCCAGGAAATGGAGCGTGAAAACCGCGAAGCGGGCGTGCAGTTCGTGATCGCCGATGACAGCACCGACAACACCATCGCCGCGGTGAACTCCGTCGTCTTCGACCTCATCCTCGCCGTGATCCTCGTTTCCTTGGTGATGCTGCTCTTCCTGCGCAGCTTCCGCAACGCCTTCATCGTGGCCGTGGCCATCCCCACCTCGCTCATCACCGCGTTCGCCGTGATGTGGTTGCTGGGCTATACCCTCAACCTGATGACCCTGTTGGCCATGTCGCTCATCATCGGCATCCTGGTGGACGATGCCACCGTGGTGCTGGAGAACATCCAACGCCATCTGGACATGGGCAAGGAGAAACGCACTGCCGCGTTCGACGGCCGCATGGAGATCGGCTTTGCCGCCCTCTCCATCACCTTGGTGGACGTGGTGGTGTTCCTGCCCATCCTCTTCCTGCAGGTCTTCGTGGCCGACATGCTCAAGCAGTTCTCCGTGGTGGTGGTCACTTCCACGCTCACCAGCCTGCTGGTCGGCTTCACCCTTACGCCATGGCTGGCTTCGCGCATCGGCATCAAAGAAGATTTGCGGCCCTCCAATGCCTTCAACCGCTTCCTGCTGTGGTTCGAAGGCGGCCTGGAAGCCTTCATCCAATGGTACGGGCGCGCGCTCCAATGGGTGCTGGGCCGCAAGCTCCTGTTCACCGGCTTCGTGCTGCTGCTTTTTGTGGGCACCGCCGCCATGATGAAGCAGAACATCATCGGCAAGGAACTGATCACCACCGGCGACCAAGGCAAGTTCCGCCTGGCGCTGGAATTTGACAAGGCCACCGCCCTGGCCCGCAATGATTCGGTTTCCAGGGTGATCGGGGCATCCATCATGGCCCAGCCCGAAGTGGCCACTGTGTTCAGCAACGTGGGCGGCCCCAGCACCGGCATCGGCAGCCTGGGCGTGGGCGCGGCCAACAAGAGCGAGTTCACCGTGCAGCTAAAGCCCAAGAAGGAGATCGGCAACGTGGCCACCGAAGCCTTCATGCGCAAGCTCCGCGAAGCGCTCGCCAAGGATTACAGCGGCATCAACTTCTCCATGATGGCCTTGGGCTTAGTGCCGCGCACCGCACCGATCGAGATCACCCTCAGCGGCCGCAGCCGCCAGGAGGTGATGGCCACCGCCAACAGCCTCAAAGGCGTGGTGCAATCCATCCCCGGCGCGGACAACGTGCGGCTTTCCGTGGAGGAAGGAAGCCCCGAATGGATGGTGGTGCCCGATGCGGACAAGATGCAGCGCCTCGGCCTCAACACCGCCTACACGGGCATGGCCCTGCGCACCGCCTTCACCGGCAACGACGATGCCACCCTCACCGAGGCCGGCACCGAATACCCCGTGCGCATCCGCCTGGACCGCTTCGACCGGCGCAACTTCGCCGACGTACAGCAGCTCACCGTGGTGAACCCCATGGGCATGCCCCTGCAAGTGGCCCAGTTCGCCGACATCCAACGCGGCAACGCGCCATCGCTGCTGGAACGCAAGGACCGCCAGCCAGCCGTTACACTCACCGCCGATGCACTGGGAAGGCCCTCCGGCTCGGTAGCCGATGACGTGGTGGCCTACATCAAGGGCCACCCGCTGCCCGAGGGCATGGGCATGGCCTGGGGCAGCGACATCAAGCGGCAGGACGAAAGCTTCGGCGCGCTCGGCTCGGTGCTGCTCATCTCCTTCATCCTCATCTACCTCATCCTGGTGGCCCTCTACGATAGCTACATCTACCCCTTCGTGGCGCTCTTCGCCATCCCGGTGGCGGCCATCGGAGCCTTTCTCGCCCTCAATCTCTCCATGAGCCAGCTCAGCCTCTTCGCCCTGCTGGGCCTCATCATGCTCATGGGCTTGGTCACCAAGAACGCCATCCTCATCGTGGACTTCACCAACCAGCTGAAGGCCGAAGGCAAGCACTACGCCGAAGCGCTGGTGGTGGCTGGCAAGGAACGCATGCGCCCCATCCTGATGACCACCCTCTCCATGGCCATCGGCATGCTGCCCATCGCCCTGGCCACCGGCACCGCTGCCGAATGGAAGAACGGCCTGGCCTGGGTGATCATCGGAGGCCTGCTCTCCTCGCTGGCACTTACCGTGTTCTTAGTGCCTTTGGTGTACTACGTGGTGGACCGGCTGAAGGAGCGCTTCACCAAGCGGACACGCACCGCGTGAAAACCGGACAGCAGGCCATGAACGGGATCATCGCCGCTGCATTGCTCGCAGCACTGCTGCCGTTGGCTGCAAGTGCCCAAACACAAGTGGGTCCATCGCTGCAGGTGGTGTGGGACAACGACTACCTTGTTTTCAAGGGCGACGGCACCGACCGCTACTACACCAACGGGGTGCGGGTGGAGTACTTCTTCCGCAGGGAGAAGCGCAACTTCCTGCAACGCCTGCTGCTGCACGTGGCGGATGACGACAACCTGTACGGTTGGGGGCTCGCACAGCACATGTTCACACCCTCAAGGATCGACATCGCAGAGGTGCAGCCCGAAGACCGGCCATACGCAGGAGCGCTATTCGCCATCCACTCGCTCCGTTCCATGGACCGAGCAAAGCGGATCACCGTGGCCACCGAGATGAACATCGGCGTGATGGGGCCGCTGAGCTTGGCCGACCAGGCCCAGACCTGGGTGCATGGCGCCATCGGTTACACCATTCCCGAAGGCTGGGACAATCAGGTACCGAACGATATCATTCTCAACTACAACCTGCAGGTGGAGCGCGAAGTGGTGAACGTACCGGGCAAGTTCATCGTGTCGGGCATCATGGATGCCTTCGTTGGCACGCTGTACGATGCCATGGGCGCGGGATTCAGTCTGCGGATGGGCCGCGTGCGCAGCCCGTATGATGCTGCTTCCGAAGGAAGCAATGGCGGAAGAAAGTACCAGCTCTACCTGTTGATGCGGCCCACCGCCCGGGTGATCTACTACAACGCCCTGTTGCAAGGCGGGATCATTCATCACATCACCGCCTCGGAGGAGGGCTACACCCTTGGCAAGGACCGGCTGGAGCGGATCAGTGCCTTCACCGAAGTGGGCCTGGTGTACGAGCGGCCCAAGCTGGCCGTCAAACTCGCCCAAAAGATGCGTACCGCTCCCTTCAAGGGGGGCAGTGCCTTGGAATACGGAAGCGTGACCGTGGCCTTCAACCTTTGAACCCCGGAACAACGGATCAACCATGGACCTGATCACAAACACCGTGGCGGCCTTGGCCTTGTGCATGGCCACAATGCAAACCGGTACCTCGTTCCCCGTTGACCCTGCCTCACCGGTGATCCCGGCGGATCGCACCGCAACGCTCACCGTGGAAGTGGAACATCTGCGCAATACCAAGGGCAGGGTGCAGTTCGCCCTGTATGATCGAGACGGCACCATCCCCGATGAACACTACGAGCACTGGTGCAAGCTGGGCACCGCACCGATCACCGATGGCAAGGCCACCCACACCTTCACCAACCTGCCGCCTGGGCGCTACGCCGTGAACATCCTGCACGATGAGAATGCGAACGGCAGGGTCGACAAGGGCCTCTTCCTGCCCAAGGAAGGCATCGGTTTCTCCAACTACACCTCGGTAGGGCCGATGAACCGGCCCAACTTCAACAAAGCCAGCTTTGTGGTGGAGGGAGAGATGCGGGTGCGAGTGAAGGTGGTGTACTTGTGAGGAGTTGATTCCTGTGGCAAGACGATCAAAGCCCCGAACGAAGGGTCCGGAACTATCGGCACAACCATGCGTGCTGCCTCCCGCCAGGGATGGGAGCGGCGGCTGGCCGCAGGCCTGGCCTTGCGGACGCGTGGAGCGAGGAGGCGCCCTTCGAGAGCCTCAGGGCATCGGAGCCCCTGCAGCCCCGCGACCGCAGGACGGGACAAGGACACCACAGCCCCGGCTCAAGGCCGGGATAAACTCCCAGCCCGACGGGTGCCCAGCCGAAATTCTTGCCGAAGGCCAAGCACACGGGCACCCGGGGCGGCCAAAAGAACTTCAGGCCACGCTCCCAACGCCCCGCTCCTGCCGGTATTATTGACCAACGCGAACTCCCGCCCTGCTTGGACCATACGCCCTTCCCCGCTCAGCGCAATACGGTGAAATAGCCGGACAGCTCCCTTCCCTCCCTGCTGCTGTCCACCAACCGGAGCACATAGTAGTAGGTTCCGTTGGGCACGGGCTCATTGGTCCGATCATCCGTTCCGTTCCATGGTTGTTTCAACAGATCGCCGCTGTGCACCAGCTTGCCCCAGCGATCGTAGATCTGCACGTCCGCTTCCACCGCGCCCACGGCGCCGGGCGCAAACACATCGTTGGTGCCGTCGCCGTTGGGCGAAAAGACATTCGGCATCACCGGTGTGCAATCCACGGCGTTGATGAGAATGATGTCGCCTACCGGGCAGCCGTTCGTATCCGTGGCGGCAACGCTGTACACACCGCCTTGCGCAATGGTGATGCTCTGGCCGGTGGCACCCGTGCTCCACACGGGATCGGAAAAGCCGGCTGGCAGCATCAACGTGAACAGGCCACCTGCGCAAAAGAGCGTATCCGGACCGAGGTTGAGCGGCACGGGCTGATGCACGGAAACGAAGATGCTGTCCGGGGCACCGATGCAGCCGGCCAATGATGGAACCATGGTGTACCATCCCTGATCCGTGGCCTGCACCGGGTCCAAGGTCAAACTGGTTCCGATGAAATATCCGGAAGGCGTGGACCATGCTCCCTCCAGGCCGGGCGGGCCGGAGGCGGTAAGGGTTCCCATGCCACCGATGCAGAAGGGTTCCGTGCCGGCCAAGGTGATGTTCACCGGCTCAGGCACCACGTTTACATGGATCGTCACCGGCCCGGTGGTGCAACCAAATTGTTCCTGCAGCACATAGAGCGTGAGGCTGTCCAGCGGTGCGGTGATCGTCACGGAATCGCCGGAGGCCAACAACACCTGCAGGAGGGAATCGGCATACCAGCTCAGATTGCCGCTGCCTGCGGCCAGCAGCAACACATCCTCACCCAGGCAGATGGTGACTTCCCCGCCCGTGACCGGAAGATCGGGGAAGATTTCCACGACCTGGACTTCATCCTGCACCAAGCACCCGTTCATGTCCGTGGCCTGCAAGGTGACGGATCCCGTTTGGTCCGTGGTAAACGTGGTACTGCTGTCCGCTTGTTGCCATACCGGATCCACGAAGCCCGCCGGCACCGTGAACAACAGCGAATCCCCCCCGCAGAACACCGTGTCCGGCCCCAGATCAAGGACTGCCGGCTCCACCACCGCAAGCAACAGGCTGTCCGCAAGGCCCATGCATCCGGAGGAGGTCGCCGCCACCACGTACCATCCGGCATCCGAAACCGCGACCGGATCCATGACCAAGGTGTCCCCAAGGGCTTCCCCGGCGGGTGTTGTCCAGTACGCTTGGAAAGGCGGGGAAACGTTCGCCACCAACTGAACCTCCGTTCCTACGCATACCATACCGGTGCCACCGTACAGCACGGCCGCAGGTGGATCCACCACATTCACGGCCACGCCGACCGGTGATCCGGTGCAAACACTGTCCGAGCGCACCAAGTACACCACCATGCTGTCCGTTGGCGAGCCCAGATCAAGCACCGGGCCGGTGGCCAGCTCGTTGGTCAAGGCGCTGTCCGTGTACCACGTGTAGTTGCCGGGTGCATCAGCCTGCAACTGTACCGGCGTGCCGCTGCAACCGGTTTGGTCCAAGTTCCCCAGCGGGCCGCCAAAATCATGTTCCGTGACCACTACGGCCGCAGCGGTATCGCTGCATCCGTTGCCATCCAGCGCGGTGAGCGTGTACACGCCCGCTTGGGTCACCACCAGCGAATCACCCACCGCTTGCCCGGGATCCCAGATGTACACGGCTTGCCCACCGGTAGCCGCCAGTTGCAACGTGTCGCCGGGGCAGATGGAAAAAGGACCGGGATCCACCACCTCCGCGTGCGCCGCACCCACAATGATCTCCGTGCTGAGCTCGGTGGTGATGCCGCAGGCCTGTACCGTGCAACTGTAGGTGCCGGGCTGTGAAACCGTTTGGGTGAGGCTGTTGCCGGACAACGGCGCCCCCCATGCCAGCGAGGAATAGCCCGTGGTGACCACTTGGAGCAGCACGGGGTCTTCACCCATGCAGATCACGCCATCGGGAAGCACATTGAGGTAGGGCGTGGAATAGCCCGTGATCAGGATCGGGTCGGAGGTAAGGTGGCAACCGTTCGGGTCCACCAGCGAGAGGTAGTACTCACCGGGAATGGAGATCACGATGGAATCATTGTTCACCGCGATCTCGCCTTGCGGGCCGAACCAAGTGTAGCTCCCTTCCGCCGAGGTGAAGATCAGCGCGCTTGAATCCGGGCAGATCACGCCATCCGATGGCAGCACGTCCAGCTCCGGCACTCCGGGATAAGAGACGTGAATGAAGGCGGTATGGCTGAAGGAGCAACCGTTTGTGTCCAGTGCGAAGCCTGTTGCCGTAAAGTCGCCTCCGCCGGTCCATACCGTATCGCCGTTCGTGGCCATGATGCCCATGCCCAACCAGCTGACCTGGTCGCAATTCGGGCAATCCGCAACCAACTGTGCCGTATCACCGGGGCAGATCACCGAAGGACCCGTGAGCGCAATGTTCACATTCACGGCCGGAAAAACATGGACATAAATGCTGTCCGACACCACCGTTGGCAGCCAGAGCGTGTCCGTGCCGCAAGGAGCGTTGGTGATGAACATGGACGCTTCGTCCACATACCATTGATCCCCATACACCATGAAACCACTTTCATATCCGGGAAAATCCAGGACGGATAAAATGCCATTGACCGTGAATCCGAATTGGAACGAGGGCGGATCGGTAACGGGAAAGGAGTATGGCGCGCCGTTCAATGTGAAAATGGGCACAACCCGAACGGTCCTGTCCATGTCGGGGCAAAGGTTCAAGGTGTCGTTCTGGTCCACGTCCTGCGGGTAGGTAATGGCCAAGCTGACTTCCACCTCGGGGATGGGCGCATGGGGATGGTCGGTCAGGGTGATCTGGTTATACCGGCTGCAGCCGAACTCATTCACCATGATGAAATGGTAATATCCCGAAGTGTCCACCAAGATGGAATCATTGTACAACGAAGCGCCGGAAGTGGTCCAGTAGAAGGTGGAAGCCGTGTCCGCGTTGCTGCACCAGAGCCATACCTGCTGCGGGTCGCAGATGTCGATGAAGTACTGGTTGGGGGAATTGGTGGCCACCACCACATCGTCGGAGAGCAGCGGTTGGGGCGGGAAGGGATGGACGAGCACCACGATGGTATCGGTCCATTGCCAGCAACCGTTGATGGCCGTGCAGGTCACCCAGTAGGTACCGGATGCCGTGACAGCCAACGAATCCGTGGTGGCACCGGTGTTCCACAGGAAATCGAGCTCCGGCCCGATGAAGTGGTTGTGCTGGTTGATGCTGAAGGAGAACTCGGGCTTGATGCCGATGATGCCCGGGCCGCAGAACTCAACGGTGTCAGGACAGGCGTAGGCCATTTCGCCTTGCCCCAGGCAAAGCATGTGGGGAAGGAAGGAACAGTTGTCTTGGCTGCGGTCCCACCAATCGTATGGTGCCCTGCCCGGCACGAGGCCGTGCGCGATGAAGCCGTCCTTGAGACCGTTGCTGGTATCGGCAGCGAAGGCCCCGTAGTAGCTGTTGCCGCAAAAGCCGGCCGTGTTGGGCGCCATGAGGTCCCAGGGCGCGAACGTGGAGGCCAGGTCCGCCGAAAAATCGTTCATGCAGGGGAACACCAGCATGTCCTCGAAGCTGCCGCAGAAGATCGGTGAACCGTCCAGGAGGGTGGCCACTTGGCCTGCTAGCTTCTCCTGCCTGCCGCCAAACTGCTGCGCCTCTTTGATCACGTACAGGCTGTCCATGTAATGCTGCGTGATGAACAGGTCCTGGATGCCCGTTGCCATCCAAAGCCCGGCATGTGCGCTGTCCACCATGGAGGTAAACTGGCACTTGAACTGCCCCAGCACGGTGATCATGCCGTTGCGTTCATCCAGTGCCCGGCCGCTGACCTCGTTGGCGGAGGTCACCACCGTGTCGGCGACCAACTCCCCGTTGCCGTTGACGCGCAAGAGGTAATAGGCATAGGCATCCACGCTGGAAATGAAGTCGGGCACGCTGTCCAAGAAGATCATCGTGCCCCGCAGATCGCCCACCAGCAGCAGGTCGTTGGCGCTGCTCCACTGCATGTCGCGCACTTCGTTGTAGGTCGCGCCGCCCGTGCGGCGGAACCATTGCTCGTTGCCCCCACCGTCCAGCTTCAGCAGGAAGGTGGCGTTGTACATCGCGTTGGGATAGCTGGCCGCGAACTGAATGGTATCGCTGTACTGGCCGGTGACGTAGATGTTGCCCGCAGGGTCCGTCACCAGATCAATGGCGCGGTCGGTGTACTTGGCCGCGCCTTGCCTTGCCCACAGCGGTGCACCGGCCGCGGAGTAGCTGGCGATGAACACGTCCACGCTGGGCACGGCGGTGATCGGGTCGGGCATGCTGGTCATCACGGTGCCGCCGATGTTCACCGTGCCGCTGAACTCGCCCGCCATGGTCACCTGGCCCGAGGGCGAAATGGCCACGCCGTACGGGCGGTCGCTCGCCAAGGGGCCTCCCCCGCTGGCGATCCATTGCTGCTGGCCGGTGGCGGCATCGTGCACCGCCAGGAAGATGTCCGCCCCGCCCGCCGAAGTCAGGGATTGCCCTTGAAAGGTGGCCGTTTGGGTGAACTCGCCCACTACCGCCACCTGCCCGCCGCGTACCGCCAGTTTGATGCCGCGATCGATGCCCGGCCCGCCCCCTTGCACGAACCACACCACCTGACCTGCGGGCGTGAGCTTGGCCAGGAACATGTCGATGCTGCCCTGTGACAAATAGGTGGACCCGCCGAACGTAATGCTCCCGCTGAACTCCCCTGTGGCATAGATGTTCCCGGCGGCATCGGTCTTCACGTCAGCCACATGATCATTGCCGGGGCCGCCCACGTCCTTTGACCAATAGGTTTGGGCACGTACGCTTCCCAGAGCCGAAAGCGCAACAGCAACAGTGAGAAGTAATCGATCCATCATCCCTACCATACACCGAGATCAATAGCAAACCAAGTGGAAGACACCCCACCGACCAGAAACGCTGCCTGGGGGCCTCCCCCCTTTCCAACAGGCATTTCCACACCGAACTTCTTTGGACAAGGTAGAAAAAAGACGAACAGCATGGTATCCGGCAGGGCACCGAAGCTTCCGACCAAGTATCCAGGTCTCCGCCAGGGATGGGAGCGGCGGCTGGCCGCAGGCCCGGCCTTGCGGACGCGTGGAGCGAGGAGGCGACGAAGGAGCCCCCGCAGCCCCGCGACCGCTGGACGGGACAAGGACACCACAGCGGACAGCCCGTTAAGGCGGCCAAAGGAACATCATCCCATTTCCGCCATTTCGTCCGCAACGCCCCGCCCCTGCTGGACTTTTTGGCGTTGGCGAACTGCACTGTGCTGCCATTTGTTCCGTTGTATCTTCACGGTGCGGGGATTGATGATGGCGCGCGAGAAGTTGTTAGTTGTCCGTTGTCAGGACCGCACGACTAACAACCGACAACTGACAACCGACAACTGATTCCACCCATGGACCTCAACAAATTCACCATCCGCTCCCAACAAGCCGTGCAGCAGGCGCAGACCATCGCAGCCGGGCTGAAGAACCAGCAAGTGGAGACCGGCCACCTGCTGAAGGGCTTGCTGGAAGTGGACCAGGACGTAACACCCTTTCTGCTGAAGAAGCTGGACGTGAACACCGTGCTGCTGCAACAGGCGCTGGACCGCATTGTGAACGGCTACCCCAAGGTGGAGGGCGGCGACATGGTGCTGAGCCGCGCGTGCGGCCAGGCCCTGAACAACGCGCTGGCCTCGCTGAAGGAATTCGGCGATGAGTTCGCCAGCGTGGAGCACCTACTGCTGGGCCTGGTGCAAGGCAGCGACAACACCGCGCAACTGCTCAAGGATGGCGGCGTGTCGCGCAAGGACCTCGTGGCGGCCATCAAGGAGCTGCGCAAGGGCGGCAAGGTGACCAGCCAGAGCCAGGAAGAGACCTACAACGCGCTGAACAAGTACGCCAAGAACCTCAACCAGCTCGCGAAAGAGAACAAGCTCGATCCCGTGATCGGCCGCGATGAGGAGATCCGCCGCGTGCTGCAGATCCTCAGCCGCCGCACCAAGAACAACCCCATCCTCATCGGCGAGCCCGGCGTGGGCAAGACCGCCATTGCCGAGGGCATCGCGCAGCGCATCGTGAGCGGCGACGTGCCCGACGACCTGAAGAACAAGCAGGTCTTCAGCTTGGACATGGGCGCGCTGATCGCCGGCGCGAAGTACAAGGGCGAATTCGAGGAGCGCCTGAAGGCCGTGGTGAAGGAAGTGACCGGCGCAGAAGGCAGCGTGGTCCTCTTCATCGACGAGATCCACACCTTGGTGGGCGCGGGCGGCGGCGAAGGCGCCATGGACGCCGCCAACATCCTGAAGCCCGCCCTGGCCCGCGGCGAACTGCGCGCCATCGGCGCCACCACGCTGAACGAGTACCAGAAGTACTTCGAAAAAGACAAGGCCCTGGAGCGCCGCTTCCAGAAGGTAATGGTGGACGAGCCCAGCCGCGAGGACGCCATCAGCATCCTGCGCGGGCTGAAGGAGAAGTACGAGAGCCACCACAAGGTGCTGATCAAGGATGCCGCCATCATCGCCGCCGTGGAGCTGAGCATGCGCTACATCAGCGACCGCCAACTGCCCGACAAGGCCATCGACCTGATCGACGAGGCCGCCAGCAAGCTGCGCATGGAGATCAACTCCAAGCCCGAGGAGCTCGATGAGGTGGACCGCCGCGTGATGCAGCTGGAGATCGAGCGCGAGGCCATCAAACGCGAGGGCGACCAGGCCAAGCTGGACGAGCTGGGCAAGGAACTCGCCGAGCTGGGCACCAAGCGCGACGCGCTGAAGGCCCGCTGGGAGCACGAGCGCGGCCTGGTGGAGAAGATCCAGGAAGCCAAGGACAACCTGGAGAAAATGAAGTTCGACGCCGCCCAGGCCGAACGTGAGGGCGACTACGCCAAGGTGGCCGAGATCCGCTACGGGCGCACCAAGGAGACCGAGGACCAGTTGGAGAAGGCCAAGGCCGAACTGGCCGAAGTGCAGTCCGCCAACAAGATGATCAAGGAGGAGGTGGACGTGGACGAGATCGCCGAAGTGGTGAGCCGCTGGACGGGCATCCCCGTGCAGCGCATGCTGGAGACCGAGCGCATGAAACTGCTGAAGCTCGAGTACGAGCTGCACAAACGCGTGGTGGGCCAGGACGAGGCCGTGCGTGCCGTGGCCGACGCCGTGCGCCGCAGCCGCGCCGGCATGGGCGATGAGAAGCGCCCCATCGGTTCGTTCATCTTCTTAGGCACCACCGGCGTGGGCAAAACGGAGCTCGCCAAGGCCCTCAGCGAGGTGCTCTTCAACGACGAGCACGCCATGACGCGCATCGACATGAGCGAGTACCAGGAGCGCCACAGCGTTTCGCGCTTAGTGGGCGCGCCCCCCGGCTACGTGGGCTACGACGAGGGCGGCCAGCTCACCGAGGCCGTGCGCCGCAAACCCTACAGCGTGGTGCTGCTCGATGAGATCGAGAAGGCCCACCCGGACGTGTGGAATATCCTGCTGCAGGTGCTGGACGACGGCCGCCTCACCGACAACAAGGGCCGCGTGGTGAACTTCAAGAACACCATCATCATCATGACCTCTAACCTCGGCGCGGAGATCATCCAGGAGAACTACGAGAAGATCGACGACAAGAACCACGAGGAGGTGCAGCGCCGCACCCGCGACCAGGTGATGGAGCTGCTGCGCAAAAGCGTGCGCCCCGAGTTCCTCAACCGCGTGGACGAGGTGATCATGTTCGAGCCGCTGAGCCGAAAGGACGTGCGCGCCATCGTGAAGATCCAGCTGGACGCGCTGATGCACAAGCTCGCCGAGCGCGACATGCTGCTCACCCCCAGCGAGGAGCTGATCGACCACATCGCCCACACCGGCTACGACCCGCAGTTCGGCGCGCGCCCCATCAAGCGCATGATCCAAAAGGAACTGCTCAACGAGCTGAGCCGCTGGATCATCGAAGGCAAGGTGCAGGCCAACACGCCCATGGTGATCGACATCTTCGACGGACAGATCGTGTTCAGGAAGCCGCTGGAAGAAGAGGCCAACGGGAAGGTGGAGAAAAGGAAGAAGGAGAAGGTGTGAGGGTGATAGTTCGTAGGGCGTAGGGCGTGGTTGTTCGTTGTCAGTTGCCCGTGGAGATCGCCAAGTGACCATCGGCCCGCTGCTCATGTCCGGTCTCCCCTATCTTGGCTCCACCTTCACCAGGCAGGCCAACACTCCGGCATGAGCAAGATCTCCATCCGCTTCTTCGACGACCGCGAGGTGCGCGCCGTGTGGGATGAGGAGCATGCCAAGTGGTGGTTCAGCGTGGTGGACATCGTTGGCATCTTGAACGAAGAGCGCGATCATACCAAAGCCGGGAATTATTGGCGATGGCTCAAACGCAAGATCCTGAAGGAGAACGTGCAGTTCGTGAGTGGCGCTCACAGACTGAAATTGACCGCAGCGGACGGGAAGAAATACTTGACCGACACACTGGGCTGAACAGACCCGTCGGTAAGCCAGACTCCAGTCTGGCACCATAATCCAGACTCCAGCCTGGCGAAAAACCCGGTTGTTGAACCACCCTACCCCGCCTTCCCTCCAAACCCCGAAGACCACCGCCAATCTTCAGCCTTCCGCACCAACCCCGCCTTCACCGGGTTGTTGTGAATATAGTCCACCGCGTTGGTGTAGTGCCCGGCATCGCGGATGAAGCGGTCGAAGTAGTCGCGGTGCCATACCGGCGGTAAGCCAGACTCCAGTCTGGCAGAAGCACCCGTTGGCACCGCACCCATCCCTTGTTCCTTCAAGTAGCTGTTGATCCTCCGCGCCGTGAACTTCTTCCACGAGCCTATGATGCTGCCCATCGTCCAGCCTTCTGCAACATGGAAGAGCACGTGTACGTGGTTCGGCATCACGCACCACGCATGCAGCGTATAGCGCTCGCCATGGAAGTGCAGAATGGTCCGCTGCACCAGTTCACCCAATTCCGGAATGCGCAGCACGCAACTGCCAATGCCCGCATCCAAGTATGCCGCAACCCGTTTTTCCTTCTCCGTGTCACGAAGCGATGGCGGAATACGTTCCAGTTCCGCGGCCATCTTCTCCACTACTTCCCTCGGCAGGCTATCGGCCAAATGGAACGTCACGTGCTGGATCAAGCGCGGGCTTTCCACATGCGGATGGTAGCCGCGGTCCCACCAGACCGGGTCGCCGGAGTTTCCGGCTGCTTTCAAGCCCTTGCCCAAGCGGCCATAGCCGGGTGCCTTCTTCTCCTTCAGCCTTCGGGCTGATGGCCTGGCATCCCCACCAGTTCCCGATATATCAGAAGCATCGTCCATTTTCCTTTGTCATCACGCACCGATCCGGGCAGTAGCCCAAAGTAGCACACAACGGGTTTTCTCGCCGGACTGGAGTCCGGCAGCACCCAGTGTGTGCTACTTTGCAAGAGGAACAGGTGCGATGGCTTGAGTACTCACCGGGCTTAGGCCCATGCATCCAGGCCAACCCGCGCCAGCAGCCCGATGCCTATGGCCACCCCGAAGCTGAGCAGCGTGCCGATCAGCACGTACTCGGTGCGCATGCGGTCGGGGCTGTTGCGCAGGTCGCCGAAGCGGAACACGCTCTTGGCAGCAAGCACGAAGCCCACCGCTTCCAAATGCCCCACTAGGATGAACAACAGCACCAACGTCCGCTCGAGGATGCCGATCCACAGGCCCGCGTTGGGCAGGTTGTCCGCTTGATCGCCCAGGTGGCTGGTCCAACGCTTTGTGAAGAGGGCGATGAAGAAGGCTGTCGGCAGCGTTACCAGTAGAATCGCCAGCAGCACCAGCAGTATGCCGGGGTCGGTGAGAAGCTCGCCCGGCGCCGCCATGCCCTCCGGGCGCACCACCCACCACCAGGCGGCCACCAGCACGGCGGCATGCAGCATCTGGTCCAGCACGAACCACTTGGTGTCCGCACCGATCTGGTAAGACTTGAACGCATCGATGGCCACGTGCGCAAGGGCCACCAGCAAGGCCAGGAACCACCATTGCAGGTCGCCGATGGCCAGCAGCGCCAACAGCCCATGCACCGCGCCATGCCACCACAAGCCGGGCGAACGCAGGTGCCGCACCTTGCGGTCCTCCACCCAGCGGCGCGGCTGCAGCAGGAAATCGCCCAGCACTTGGGCAATGAACAGGCGCAGCAGCACGTCCACGCCGGGGATCATTGGGCCAGGTGTTGCGCGATGCGGTCCGCATAGCGGTGCAAAGCGGCATTCACGGCATCCAGGCCGGCTGCGGCCATGCGCTTGTGTACGGCGGGCTGCGAGATGCCCAGCTTCGCTGAAATTTCCACCTGGTTGAGGCCCTTGGACAGATGGAGGAACATGGCCTGTGCCGATGCCGCGGACCAAGAGCCCACCAGCGTATCCAGCAGTTTCCCCGTGGCCGCGAACTCCTTGTCCACGTCCTCCCAGGGCGTGCTGATGGCCAACCGCCCGCCGGTGCGCGCCAAGGCATCCAGCTCCCGGCCCGAGGCACGGAAGGCCTCCCCGTCGGATTCGATCACCTTGGCCGACCGGAAGGACACCGTGCCGACGCCGATGGAGATGCGCGCATCCGGCAGGCTTGCCAATGCGCTTGCTGCACGGGCAGGCCCTTTGGACTTTCCCTTGGAAACCGATTTCGGCACAGGCAAAAAACCCTGGCGCAGCCGGGCACGGATCAATAACGCCGCATGCAGGGCCTGCACCGGGTCCATCACGCCTTGGAAGCTGTCGCCGCGGTACACCTCGAACGGCCGCACCAGCCCCCCGCCTTTCTTGGCCAGGGCCGCGAACGCTTCGAGCATCGCCTTGCGCAATTGCGCCCTGCTCCCCACGGACGTACTGCCCACAATATCCCCGGTGAGCACGGCTACCGATCGTTGAGCCATGGGCCGAATGTAGCTGAAATAACCTCCCGTCGTTATATGGGCACTAAATAACCTCCTGCGGTTATATATGTTCCATATAACCTTTTCACCACCGCGGATGGCGCCTCGCCATTTCCCTTTACCTTGCCCTCATGGACCGCCTCTCCTTCCTCCGCAATCTCCTCGGCTCCGCAGCGCTCCTTACTCTGCCCCCGCGCGAACTGCTTGCCGAGCACCAGCCCGGCCTGCTGGACTGGACCGAGGAATGCGAACTGCTCCACGCCTGGGACGGCTACGTAAAAGGCTTCCGCTTCCATGATGGGCCGCAAGTGCTGGAGCAGATCAAGGACGAGGACGAGCTGGACCTGTTGCGCGAGTACGACAACGAGCACGACCCCGATGCCGTGGCCGTGTACTGGCAAGGGCGCAAGCTGGGCTTCCTGCCCATGATGGAGAACCGCACCCTGGCCAACCTGATCGACCACGGCATGAAGCTCGCCGCCTACGTGATCTACACTCAGCCGGATGAGGACCCCTGGGTGCAGTGCTTCATCGGCGTGCAGCTCATCGTGCCCTCCAACCCTTCCTTTCAGCGCTACCTCGATGATTACATGGAGCGGCCCGATGCGGGGTACAAGCGGCACAGGCATTATGGAGGGGAGGGTGCAGAAGATGCAGGGCCTAGTTCGTAGGGCGCAGTTGTCAGTTTTTCGTGGTGTACCGCAGGTAACCATGAGCCCGCTGCCCTGAGCCTGTCAATGGGCTGCCCCAACAACTAACAACTGACAACCGGGCACCTGCCATACCTTTCGCCCACAGCCCCATGAACAAATTCCTCCGCGCCCTCATCGCCGGCTACGGCGCCAAGAAGCTCGGCGGCGGATGCGTCAGCACCGTGGTGATCTTCCTCATTTTGTATTGGTTATTGGGGACGTGCAATTGAGGAGTAGTCCGCAGGACACAGTTCGTAGTTGGTGGTGGTGAACCGGAAGAACGGCTGCCCACTGCCTGCTGCCTACTACCTGCTGCCTACTGCCCCTGAGCTTGCCGAAGGGCTGCTGCACCTGCGAACTGCGAACCATTTCCCCCGATCGTTGGATCGATCGTGCAAAACCCGTCCCCGGGAGATGTTCCAGGCATGGATGTGAAGGATAGTTTGCGATCGATCCACATGATGTGAAATGACCCTGACCTCCCAATTGGACGAGATGCTGGTGGCCCTGCGCCAAACCCATGCGCGGCTGCTGGCACCGATGGACCACCAGCAATTGCTGCTGCCCTCCGACCCCGAGATCTTTGTTGAAGACGTATTGCAATACGTGATGGATGAATGGAAGGCCGACCTGTTGAAGGAGGGCCATGCGCTCGAGGAGATCAGCTCGTGGAAAGACCCCGTGAGCCACTACCCGCGTTTTGAGCTGCGTGTGCGCGGCGGTGCCAAGCTCGACCTGCTCTTCACCGGCAGCTACCCCGAAACGCTGCATCTGCACGTTTCCAAGACCATGGCCAACAAGAACCAGTTTAGCGACGCCCAGGCCATTCAAGTCCCCCTGCGCGTGAGCAACGACCCCCACGCGCTGCTCTTCTCCATCATCGGCGGGCTGAAGGAATTCTCCAAGAAGGGCTGAAGCGCCCTGCCTGGCATGTACACGCTGTACATCACGCGCCACGCGAAAAGTTCGTGGGCCGCCCCCGGACAGGATGATTTCGACCGGCCCTTGAACGAGCGCGGACTGCGCGATGCCCCGCTCATGGCACGGCAGTTCGCCGAGCGGGGTGAACCAGTGCCCTTGCTGGTGAGCAGCACGGCCAACCGCGCGATCACCACGGCCCGGGCCTTTGCCAAGGCATTGGGAGGGGTGCCGATCATGGAGCAACCTTCTCTGTACCATGCATCGCTGGAATTGCTGATGGAAGCGGTGGAACGCTTGCCGGCTGAAGCCAAGAGCGTGATGCTCTTCGGCCACAACCCCGGCCTGAGCGAACTGGTGGAGCACCTCACCGGCGGCAACCTCGGAACCATTGATCCATGCACCACCGTGCGTGCCGACCTGCATATAGGCAGCTGGAAGGAAGCAGCAAGCGATACCGGCTCGATGGTGTGGTGGCAAGCACCGGAGCGGCGCTAGCCGATCACAGCCGCTCCCGGTAGATGCTCCGCTTCTGCAAGGAGCCCGTTGGCCGCCAGATGTAATACACCTGCCCGGCGTGCACCTGCACCCGTTGCGGCCACGGAACGCTCAAGCGGAGAGCGGTGCCCAGTTGTCCCGTCACCGGGTCGATGCGCCGCAACCAGGTGTTCCCGTTCCGTTGGAATTCCGCGAATACCTGCCGGGTAACTCGGTCCTGCACCAGGCGCCCGCTCCAGCAGCGCGCTTCTTCCCCGTCCCGGTAGGCCAGTTGCACGGAAGGCAGCTCCGTGAACGACCGCGTGAACTTCCGCAAGCTGCCGCGCGCATGATCGAACACGAGCAAGGTGTCACCCTCCACGAACAAGGGCGCATACAAGGGCCGGTACCAGAGGTTGTGGCTGAAACCGGACATGAAGCCCGCCACGGTTTCCTTGTCCACGCCAAGATCCGTTGCCAGGTTCATGGCCAATACCTTGTCGGGGCCTTTCATGTATTTGTACGCGCTCCGGAACAGGTCCATCATGAAGCTGTCCACCACGGAGCATATGCGCCGCAGGGTATCTTCAGCAGGGCCGTAGGCCAAGTGATCCAGTGCAGGGTACTCCGCGTTGGCGTTGGAACCCAGCACCCAACCGGGAATGCTGTCCGTCCATGGGAGCACCTTGGCCCGCAGGTCCTCCAAACTGAACGGCCGCAGTTCCAAACCTTGGGTGCCCACCGCCACGCCGAAGGCCTGCCGCGTGCCTTCGATCACCACTTGGTTGCGCAGGTCATGGCGCAATCCGAACACATCCTCCGGCACTGCACATGAAGCGATCTCGAGGAAGCTCGTGTCAAGCAGCACCAAGCGCACCTCGCGCAGGATCTCCTTGCCGGCGTCGCCTTCCGTCCGCAACAGCCGCGGGTGTTCGTAGGCCAGCACCCACAGGCCCGCATCGTTGACCAACAAGTCCGCGGCATGCAGGTCGGTGCGGCGGAACACTTCCTCCGGAGCGGCACGCCCAACGGTGATCGGTGGCAGCAACTCGTCGCGTTGCACCAGGCGCACCTCAATTGGTGCGCCGTCATGCAGGGCGGGCACGCGTTGCTCATGGGGCATGTAACCCGTATGCGCAAAGCGCAACCGCACGGCCGCCTGCCCTTCCCAGGAAACCAGCGCCCGGCCTTGCTCATCGGTGATCCACAGCACTGCTCCTTCCAGCGATATGGCCACACCGGCAATGGGGGCACTGCTCACGCTGTCCTTCACCAGCACCATGCAGTCCTGCCGTTGCGCGATGCACCAGCAGGCCCATGCGCATGCACCTGCCAAGGCCAGCAGCCGGTGAATTTGATTCCCGCCCATTCCCAGCCGTAAGATGCAACAACCGGGTGAAATGCACAGCGCAGCCTCCCCGCTTGCCGCAGTTTCACTTCTGCTGCACCCTGAAGTCCGCAATGGCTATGCCCTTTCAACCTTGCCACCGCCAGGTGCACGGAAAATGGCCGCCATCGGTACCGTGGCCGCCGCACATGCCAGAAGAAACAGCGGCCATTGGAACACCTGCGGAACATAGCCTTCCAGCGCGGTCATGGCGGGTGCGCCAACGGTCCGGCCAGGTGCCGTGGCGATCAGGTAGCGCACAGGTTCCTCCATGAAGGTGAACAGCATGGTGGCGCCAGAGAGCACCAGCAGCATCCATTGCCAACGGCGCAGTTGAAAGTGCTGGTCGCGTTCCCTGCGGCGCAGGATCGCAACGGCAAGCACCATCAATCCCGCCGAAACCAGGCACGGCGCCAGCACCGGTCCCACCCAAACCGTGGGCAACAGAAAGAGCACGTCCCAGGTAAGGAAGCTCGCGGGCCAGTCCAACAGCAGTTTCAGGAACACGTAGTAGAAGATGTCCCACACGGCGAACGACCAGCAGAACCAGGCGAAGCGTTCCAAGCGCTTGCGGCCGAGCAGCGCGCCCGGAGCCAGCAGCATCACCAGTGTTGCGGCTTCGCGCAGCAGCTCCGTCAACACCAATTTCCCGTCCAGCGGTTGCAGCGGAAATGTGAAGCCGTCCGGGTAGGCCACGGCCCGCAAGTACACCACTACCGCCGCTTCCAGGAAGCCCATGGCCACGGCAAAGGCCGTTGCCCATGGCCACACCGCCCCAAAAGTCCTTGGTGATGGATGTTTGTTCATCGCCGCTTCCCCTGCACGGGGATCTAACGGTGAACGATGCAAGCTTGTGGATCCTTGTGTGCGGCGATCCTATTCCGTGCCGACCACCCAGCCGTGCGTGTCCGGCTTGTGCCCGCGGCGAATGTCATCGAGCATCTTGCCGATGAGGTTCACCTCGCTGTCCGCGCCCAGGTCGGGCAATTGCAGGTCTTCACCTTTGTATCCCACCACCTTGATCGGGGCGATGGTGGCGGCAGTGCCCGCACCGAAGGCCGCACTCACCCTGCCGTTGCGGATGCCGGTGACCACTTCATCCACGGTGATCTTGCGCTCGGCCGTCTTCAATCCTTTCTCCCTGGCCAGGGTAAGGATGCTGTCCCGCGTGATGCCCGCGAGGATCGTGCCGTCCAGGCTGGGCGTGGTGAGCACACCATCAATGATGAAGAACACGTTCATGGTGCCGCTCTCCTCGATGTACTTGTGCTCCATGGCATCCGTCCACAGGTTCTGGTGGTAGCCGATGTCCTGTCCCATCTTGGAGGGGTAGAGGCCGCCGGCGTAGTTGCCTCCGCATTTCACCTCGCCGGTGCCGCCGGGAAATGCGCGGCTGTACTCGAGCTCCAGCTTCACGCGCAGCGGCTCCTGGTAATATCCGCGCACCGGGCAGATGAAGATCATGAAGCGGTAGCCTTCACTGGGCTTCACGCCGATGTATTCATCGCTGGCGAACAGGAAGGGCCGGATGTAAAGGGCGGCGTCCGCGCCCTGTGGGATCCAGGCGGCATCCATGCGCACCAGTTCCTTCAAGCCCTCCAGGAAGGTGTCTTCGGGAACCGGCGGCATGCACATGCGTACGGCGCTGCGCGCCATGCGGGCAATGTTGGCCTGGGGGCGGAACAGATTCACCCGGCCCTGGTCGTCGCGGTAGGCTTTCATGCCCTCGAAGATGGTCTGCGCGTAGTGCAGCACCAAGGTGGCCGGGCTCAGCTCCAGATCGCCGTAGGGCATGATCTTGGGCTGTTGCCAGGCACCATCGGCATAGTCCATCACGAACATGTGGTCGGTGAAGACGCGGCCGAACTTGAGGTGTTCGAGATCGGTTTCCGGAAGGCGGGATCTTTTCACTCGCTGGATATCAATGGCCGATGCTGTTCTGATCATGGCATAGCGGTTTGTGCCAAAGGTAACCCAAGTGCACGGGATGGGTCCAGCCCCACGTCGCGTATCCTTGTGGTGCGAATGCCGCAGGATGTCCATAGGGTGCTCAAGGAGGTCTGGGGCTTCACCGGCTTCCGGCCCGTGCAGGAGGAGGTAGTGCGGGCCGTGATGGACGGGCGTGATACGCTGGCGCTGCTGCCCACCGGCGGGGGGAAAAGCCTTTGCTTCCAGGTGCCTGCGCTGGCCATGGGAAAGCTGTGCATCGTGGTGTCCCCGTTGATCGCCCTGATGAAGGACCAGGTGCAGCGCCTGCAGCAGCTGGGCGTACGGGCCAAGGCCATCACCAGCGGCATGGCGCACCGGGAGATCGACAACACGTTGGACAGTGCCGCCCACGGTCGGCTGGATTTCCTCTACGTCTCACCCGAGCGCCTCGGCTCGGAGCTCTTCGCCGCGCGGCTGCCGCGCATGCCCGTGGGGCTGATCGCCGTGGACGAGGCGCACTGCATCAGCCAGTGGGGCTACGACTTCCGCCCGGCGTACCTGCTGGTGGGCAAGCTCCGCGAGGTGCACCCTGCGGTGCCGGTGCTTGCGCTCACCGCCTCCGCCACTCCCGAAGTGGCGGACGACATCATGCAGCGCCTGGCCTTCCGCGTGCCCAACCTGATGCAAGGCTCCTTCCGCCGGCCCGAGCTCACCTTCTGGGCCAGCCGTGGCGAAGACAAGCTCGGGCGGCTGCTGCGCATCGCCGGCAAGGTGCCCGGCAGCGGCATCGTGTACCTGCGCAACCGCCGTGGCACCGTGCAAACCGCCCAATTCCTCCAGCAGCACGGCATCCCTGCCGAAGCCTACCACGCCGGCCTGCCCGTGGAAGAACGCGACCGGGTGCAGCAACTGTGGGCCACTGGCGCCCTGCGTTTCGTGGCCGCCACCAATGCGTTCGGCATGGGCATCGACAAGGCCGACGTGCGCTGCGTGGTGCACCTGGAACCCCCGCCCGACATGGAAAGCTACTATCAGGAAGCAGGGCGTGCCGGGCGCGACGGCCGACCGGCCTACGCCTTTCTGCTGGCCCATGCTTCTGACGAGCAGCAGCTGCGCGAACGCCTCGAAGCCTCCTTTCCCTCCTTGGCCGAAGTGAGACGCGTGTACCAGGCTTTCGCCGACCAGCACCGCATTGCCATGGGAGCCGGTGCGTTTGAAGCCTACGACCTGGACCTGCCCGCCTTGGCGAAACGCACCGCGCTGCACACCTCCACGGTGCACAACGCCATGAAAGCCCTGGAGCTCGGCGGGCTGCTGGCGCTTTCCGACGGGGCCCACAGCCCCACCCGCGTGATGATGCGCGCCGACGGCACCACCGTGCACGGCCTCTGCATCACCAACCAACGCTGCGGGCCTTTGCTCGAGGCCATGCTGCGCAACTACGGAGGGCTCTTCGAGGAACCCGCCATCATCGACGAGGAGCGGCTCGCCCAACAACTCAAGTGCCCGGTGGACCACGTGCGCTCCTTGTTGAAGGAGATGGCCCGCGACCAGGTGATCTTCCACTTCCCGCGCAAGGACCTGCCCACGGCCACCCTGCTCACCCCGCGCCAGGATGCCATGCGCCTGGCCCTGGAGCCGCAAGCGCTGCAACTCCGCCACGAGCGCGCACGCACCCGCTTGGAAACCATGCTGCAATTCACCTTCCGCGATACCGGCTGCCGCGAATCCGCCGTGCTGCGCTACTTTGGCCAGCCTTCGATGGAGCGATGCGGACGCTGCGACAATTGCAAGGCCATGGACCATCCGAGCACCGTTTCCGAACCGCCCATGCGCTGGAGCCAGGACGAGGGCGGGCGCACACCGGCCGGCAACCCATGAGGCCGCACAAGCTTCCCCGAACCTTCTACGACCGGGCCGACGTGACGGCCGTGGCCCGCGACCTGCTCGGAAAGGTCCTCGCCACACATTTCAACGGCCGGATCACCGCCGGCATCATCACCGAAACCGAAGCGTACAACGGGGCCGGTGACCGCGCCTCGCACGCCCATGGCGGAAAGGTGACCCCGCGCAACCGCATCATGTACGGCCCGCCCGGCTTTGCCTACATCTACCTGTGCTACGGCATCCATCACCTCTTCAATGTAGTGACCAACAAACCGGGCGTGGCCCACGCCGTGCTCGTGCGCGCGCTGCATCCGGTGGACGGGGTGGAGCTGATGCGGCGCCGAAGGAACAGCCGGCACCTGTCCACCGGAGGGCCCGGCACCCTTGCACAAGCCTTGGGCATCCGCACCAGCCACAACGGATGCGATCTGCTCGGCGACCTGATCTGGATCGAGGACCGGCGCATTGCCGTGCCCGACGCTGCCATTGTCACCGGCCCGCGGATCGGCGTGGACTATGCCGGCGACGATGCCCTGCTTCCCTACCGCTTTCATTTCGATCCACGCATCCTGCCATGAACCATCGCATCCTATTTATGGGCACGCCTCCTTTCGCCGTGGCATCGCTCAACGCGCTTATCCATGCCGGCATGCACGTGGCGGGCGTGGTCACCGCGCCCGACCGCCCCGCAGGAAGAGGGCGCCAGCTGCGCATGAGCGCCGTGAAGGAGCGCGCCCTGCAACTCGGCCTTCCCGTATTGCAGCCCGCCAACCTCAAGGACCCCGCCTTCCACGAACAGCTCGACGCGCTCGATGCTTCCTTATATATAGTGGTCGCCTTCCGCATGTTGCCCAAAGTGGTGTGGCAACGGCCCGCACTCGGCACCGTGAACCTGCATGCCTCCCTGCTGCCCAACTACCGGGGAGCCGCACCCATCAACTGGGCCATCATCAATGGCGAGGAGCGCACCGGGGCCACCACCTTCCTGATCAATGAGCAGATCGATACGGGCGACATCCTGCTGCGCGAAACCGAGCACATCGGACCCGCCGATACCGCCGGTACCCTGCACGACCGGTTGATGGCCACGGGTGCGGAGCTCCTCGTGCGCACGGCCAAGAACCTTTTCGATGGCACAGCCTTCCCCATCCCCCAGGAGCAATACGCCGGCGACGATCGCAACGAAGCGCCCAAGCTCACCCCGGCGAACTGCCGCATAGACTGGCACAAGGATGCCCGGCACGTGCACAACCTGGTCCGCGGCCTTGCGCCCGCACCCGGGGCATGGACCACCTGGAACATGGAAGGACAGGCAGAACGCCAATTGAAAGTGCTGGCAACGCGCCTGGTTCCTCCACCTGCGGAACGGCACGCTCCCGGCACCGTGATCTTCATGCGCGATCAACTTGTGGTGCCATGCGGCAGCGGAGCGATCGAAGTGCTGCAGCTGCAACTGCAGGACAAGCGCCCCATGGACACCGCATCCTTCCTGCGCGGCCTGCAGCAACGCGCTGCGGTGGTGCTGCGCTGAACACCTTGCGTGCACGTGCACCCGGTGGCGCACCAGCCGGTGCGCCACCGGGTGCGCCGATGCCGCCATGTGCTGAAACCCTTGCTATCAGGGCGATTGCGGGCTACTTATGAACAAACACCCCCATTTATCAACATTTTCCGGAGGGGCCGTCTGAAACCCTTGACAGCAGGGCATTCGCGGATACATTTGCCAGTGTCCTCAAACAAACACTCTAAACCAACGCACAACATGGGACTGAACAAAGCAGAACTGATCGAATCCATCGCCGCCGAGGCGAAGATCTCCAAGGCTGACGCCAAGCGCGCCCTGGACGCCTTCGTGAACAACACCACCAAGGCCCTCAAAAAAGGTGATCGCGTGGCCCTCGTCGGCTTCGGCACCTTCAGCATTGCCAAGCGCGCCGCCCGCAAGGGACGCAACCCCCAAACCGGCAAAGAGATCAAGATCGCTGCCAAGAAGGTGGTGAAGTTCAAAGCCGGTGCCGACCTGAGCAAGAAGGTGAAGTGATCACCGACCACATTCCGAAAGGGTCCTCCATCCATGGGGGACCTTTTCTTTTGTAGCCCCTTACACTCCTGCCACCATGGCCACCGACGCTGAACGCTACGCGCAACTCGCCCCCTTCATCACCGATCACAAACGCGCGCTTTTCGACCGCATCGCACCCGGGCGCACCAGGCACCTCACCGTGGTGCTCGAAGACATCTACCAACCGCACAACGCCAGCGCCGTGGTGCGCACCGCCGACCTGGTGGGCGTGCAGGACGTGCACATCATAGAGAACAGGAACAAGTACACGGTGAACCCCGACGTTACCCTGGGGTCGTCGAAATGGATCGACATGATCCGCTACCGCGAACCAGGTGCCGACAACTCGGCGCGTTGCATTGCCGCACTGAAGCAGCAGGGCTACTTGATCGTGGCCACCTCGCCCCGCGCCGACAGTGTTACGCCCGAATCCATCCCGTTGGACAAACCTCTGGCGTTCTGCTTCGGCACCGAACTCACCGGGCTGGGCGATGGCATGATGAAGCACGCCGACCTCTTCCTGCGCATCCCCATGCACGGCTTCACCGAAAGCTTCAACATCTCCGTGTCCGCCGCCATCGTGCTCTATACCGTGATGCAACGCTTGCGCAGCAGCGACGTTCCCTGGCACCTGCGCCCCGAAGAGCTCGATGCCCTCAAGCTCTCCTGGGCACGCAAGACCGTGCATTCGGCCAAGCACCTGGAAGCACGCTTCAACCAGGAAGAAGGAACGTGAGCACCAACGGACGTTGCTGACGGCCCGTGTTCGAAGTGGCCGTTCGCCCGCGCCGGCACCAAGGCATGCAGGCGCATGGCATGGATCGATCAGCTGATGCAGAGACTTCATTGCACCACTGAATGCCTTCCGCAACGATGCAGCGATGGACCGATGGCGCCACGGCATGATCGAACCAAGGCCTTATCGATGGCGGCTGCAGCAATTGAAAGAACCCCAAACCATCGACAGCAACATGGCAGGCAACCGGCATCGCATGGCCGGACCGGTGATCAAAGGAGAAAAAAATGATCGCGACCTCCTGCTTGATCATACGGCAACAAGCATCAACCAACGTGTTGGACCAATGCTCCCGGCACCTGCCGCGCTTGCATGAGATCGATCCAATGCCTGTCAAAAACAGTAGTGCCCACGCGGCTTCCAGAAGGATGGCAACACCTGCGTGCAACCTTGTTGCATGCGTTGGGGAGTGAGCGCATGCACCAGGTTCTTAACAGGCATACGTGGAGAAATGAAACCATGCATTGCTGCATTGCGTTACAGCACGCCGATAGATTTGGCACAAATCCTAAACACTCCAGACAATGGGTAAAGGTGATATGAAGACGAAGAAAGGCAAGCGTACCGCCGGTAGCAAAGGCAAGGCCCGTCCTGCCAAGCGCACGGTAGCCACTGCCAAGAAAGCCGCTGCGAAAAAGGCTGCGCCCAAGAAGAAGGCCGCTGCCAAGAAGGCTGCGCCCAAGAAAAAGGCTGCCGCCAAGAAGGCTGCGCCCAAGAAGAAGGCCGCTGCCAAGAAGAAGTAAGCGACTTGACCGCTACAGAAGCAAAGACCCCCGAGCGATCGGGGGTCTTCTGCATCAGGGCCCTACCATGCGCAGCATGCGGTCCGATCACGGTTGCAAGCGCATGCGCTGCCAACTGCCATCACCGAAGCGCTCGTAGGCCAACCGATCATGCAACCGATTGGCACGGCCTTGCCACAGTTCCATGCGCACGGGCCGTACCAGAATGCCGCCCCAATGTTCAGGCCGCGGCACTTCCATGCCCGCAAAGCGTTCGCTCCAACGCGTGAACCGCTCCTCGATCGCTTCCCGGTTCTCCACCATGCGGCTTTGGTCGCTGCACCAGGCGCCGATCTGGCTTTCACGCGGGCGGCTTGCGAAGTAGGCATCGCTTTCGTCCTCGGGCAACAGCTCCGCCCTTCCTTCCACGCGCACCTGCCGCTCCAGTGCAGGCCAGTAGAAGAGCAGCGTGGCACGCGGGTCGCGCTCCAGGTCCATGGCCTTGCGGCTGTTGTAGTTGGTGAAGAACGAGAACCCGCGTTCATCCACCTGCCGCAACAACACCACCCGGCTGCTCAAGCTCACGCTGCCCACCGTGGACAGCACCATGGCGTTATGGTCCGGCAGCCCGCTCTGCTCCGCCTCATCCAACCACGCGGCAAAAAGTTGCACCGGGTCCATCCCCGCCTCTGCTTCACCCAAGGTCCGTTTGCCATAATCCGTGCGTGCCGATACGATGCGTTCCGCTGCCATGTGTGCTGGTTGTTCGATGGGCCGAAGTTACCTGTGCCTATGCCATGCAAGGGATCCATTATCTTTAAGCCATCCACCATGGCATCAGACCCGCTGGAGTTCGACCCGCCCAACCCCATGCCTCCCCAACAAGGCACCTTGCTGGTGAGCGGCCCGTACTTGCCCGACCCGTACTTCCGCCGCACGGTGGTGCTGTTGTGCATGCACGATCAACAAGGCAGTTTCGGCCTGGTGCTCAACCGTCCCACCGGCATGGGCGTGGACGACCTGATGGACGATATGCCCAAGCTCTCTTCACCCGTGGGCATCGGCGGACCGGTGCAAAGCGGCAACTTGTTCTTCCTGCATACCCTTGGGCCGCGCATTGAGGGTTCGCTGCCCGTGTTGGAAGATGTGTACATGGGCGGCGACTACGCGCAGCTGCGCGAGATCCTCACCTCGGCGCCCAACCTCGCACGCCACGTGCGCTTCTTCGTGGGCTACAGCGGTTGGGGCGAGGAACAGCTGCACAAGGAGATCGAGCAACGGTCCTGGTTGATCCATCCGGCCAATAAAAGATCCGTGATGCAGGTGCACCCCTCCAGCCTGTGGGCCGATACCCTGCGCGCCATGGGGCCGACCTACGCGCCGCTGGCCAACTTCCCCGAGGACCCCTCGCTCAACTAGCGCCGCACCTTTTCCACCAGCAGGTCCTGCAACCGCAACGCCATGCGGTGACCATAGCGCTTGGTGCGGTAGGTGCCCACCCACTGCACACCGGTGGCCGCATTGGTGAAGAAGAGCTCATCCGCCACCAGCAGGTTCTGCGGGTTCAGCGAGCTCTCGTACACCTTGATCTTGTTCTCCAGCGCAAGGTTCACCACCTGCATGCGCATGACGCCTCCGATGCAGCCGTCGCTCAGCGGGGGCGTGTACAGCACACCATTGCTCACAATGAACATGTTGCCCGAGCTGCTCTCAATGATGTTGCCCCGGTCGTTCTGCAGCAGGCAGTTGTCCAAGTGGTGGTCGATGCACCAAAGGCTGGCCATCACATACAATTGCGCACCGAGGGTCTTGTGCACCGATAGCATGTTCACCGGCTTGCGCATGGCGGGGTATAGGTCTACCGTGAAGCCGCGTTCGTTGAGGATGTAGTTGCCATGCTCCACCGCGAACAGCTCCAAGGCATAGGCGCCCTTGTTGCCATGCGGCCGGTAGTATCCCGGGGAATCGCGGTACACGGTAAGGCGGCAGCGCGCATCCTTCAGCCCGTTGCGTCCGAGCAGTTCGCCGATGGACTGTTCCAGCCGCCCGCGGTCCAGTCCTTCCGGTTGATCAATGCGCAAGGCACGCAAGCCTTCGGTCAACCGCGACCAGTGGGCATCCAGAAAGCAGGCACGGCCGTTGACGATCCTGATCGTTTCAAACAGGCCATCGCCGTAATGGAATGCGCGGTTGTCCATGGGCAACACCGGCCCGTCGGCCGGATACAGCACACCGTTCAAGTTCACTTCCATTGGATCGATCCCTCGGATTTCAATACGGACGGCAAAAAAGCATTGGCCTCCACCAGCACGCCCCGCACCCCGGCGGCGCGGGCGGCCTCCACGTCGCGGGGGCGGTCGCCCACCATCAACGACCGCGCCGGATCGATGCCCCACCGCGCCATGGCGCGCTCCAGCAACAAGCTGCCGGGCTTGCGGCACAGGCACCGCCCCTGTGAGGGATGATGCGGACAATAGTAAATGGCATCCAGCATTGCGCCCTGTTCAGCCAGCCGCGCGCGCAGGGCGGCATGCAGGCGGTCCACATCCGCGTGCCCGTAAAGCCCCAGGCCGATGCCGCTCTGGTTGGTGATCACCACCACCACCAGCCCCGATGCACGCGCGGCGTTCACGCATGCGGCCACGCCCGGCAGCACTTCAAAGTCCTCCAGGCGCCAGGTATGCACGCCCCGTTCGCGGTTGATCACCCCGTCACGGTCAAGGAATAGCGCCGCTCTGCCCTGCTGCATGTCAAAGACCCATGGTGCTGAAAAAATGGGGAACCGCGCCGGGATCCACCAAGGCCGTGAAGGCGATGCCGAACAGTGCGCCGAAATAGTGCGCATCATGCGCGATACCGTCTCCGCCCCGCTTGCTCATGTACCATTCATAGGCCAGGTACAAGGCCCCGAAGATCCAGGCGGACATGGGGATGGGCAGGAAGATCAGCATCAGCTTGGTGTCCGGATGCAGCAGGATGAAGGAGAAGACCACGGCCGATGTGGCGCCCGATGCGCCCACGGCGCGGTAGGCCGGATCATGGCGGTGCTGGTAATAGCCCGGCAGCGAACTGAGCACGATGCCGCCCAAGTAAAGGACCACATAAGCCACCCGGGCCTGCCGCCCCAGCAGCTCCCCGAACGCTTCTTCCACGGCCGTGCCGAACATCCACAACACATACATGTTCACCAGCAGGTGCATGATGCTGCCATGCACGAAGCCGTGCGACAGGAAGCGGAACCAATCCCGCCGGGCCTGGATCACGAACGGCTGGAACAGGAGGCTCTCGAAAAGGGCCGAATTCCTCAACGCGGCCAGCGATACCAGCACGGTAAGCGCAATGATCACCAAGGTGATGGACATGGGCGCAAGTTAGCCCCCGCCCGCCATGGTGCCGGGAGCATTGCCATGGCAACTGCATCCAACATGACCGCAATTGAACTGGCTTGATGGAAATGGGCAACATGCAGGGCCACCACTGATGCTATCCGATGTTTGCCCTTGGAGCATTGCCCCGCATGGTTTGGTACCGGGCAGGTGGGCCGACCGCCGTGCTCCTGGGCGCACCGGCCTTGCTGAACGGCCATGGCCTGCTCGCCGCACCGCATCGCGGCCTTGGTCAGTAAGTATGGTCACGCACGATGCGCCACCCGGCCGGTGTGCGATACCACAGCAGGCTGAAGCCCCCGGCGAGCGTATCCGCGGCACGCGCCAAACGCCAACGGCCGGTGCACCACGCATGATCTTTGCCGACGGCCAGCACCTCGAGCTGCCCGAAATCCAATCGCCCCATGGCCGCGGCATCCGGATAGCGGGCCTGATAGCGCTGCGTCACCACGGCCTTGCCGCAGGTGCGTTCCTCCCCGCTGATGAAGCATACGTCTTCCGCATAAGCTTCCATGAACCCGGGAATGTCCCCGGTGTTCCACGCCTGCACTTGGCGATCCATGGCCGCCCGAACCGCAGGCTCCGGTGCCCGTGGTGCACCGCAGCCCAACAGCAGGGCCATCGGCAACCAAGCACGGCTGCGTTGGAGCATGTTCATGGGGGCGGTGGCCAGCCGCTGGCCGCCACGAAGCTACAAGGCCTTGGCCCGTAGAACCTGGCACCGCTTGAAAAAACATGCCCCCCGGCATGATCCGGAGGGCATGTTGCGAAAGGTGTAGCGCGGGAGAGACTTGAACTCTCGACCTCAGGATTATGAATCCTGCGCTCTAACCAGCTGAGCTACCGCGCCAATTCGGGCCGCGAATATAGTACGATGCGCGAGCCTGTAAAATCCAAAATTCTCCTTGCAAGAAATGCCTGCCTGCTTACCTTTCCCCACACCCCATCAGCCTTGCAGACGACAACATGGCGAGACCTACTACAAGATCCCGTGCAAAGAAGGCCGCACCTGCCAAGAGGCGGGCGCCAAAGACATCCGCCACGCCCAAGGTCCGTAAACGCCCGGCAGCCACCGGAAAGCCGCCCGCGAAGGAGCGCAAAGCCAAGCCCGCCAAGCAGGTGAAGGCCGTGGCGCGACCGAAAGCCGTTGCAAAGAAAAAACCCGTGAAACCTGCCGCCAAGCCGGTAAGCAAGAACAGCAATCACCCGACCAAAAAACAGGTGGCCAAAGGCAATGCCAAGGGCGGCAAAGCGACCAAGCCGCCCGGCAGGAAGGTGGTGCAGAAAGCGGCCGGTACCAAGAAGCCCGGGGGCAAAAACAAGTTGGTGGCAAGGAGGCCCGTGGGCAAAGGATCTATCGCCAAGCCACCAGCTGCCAAGAAAAAAGCCGCAGCGAAAAAGCAGCCGCTGCTGAAAAGGGCCGCGCCCAAGGCGCCTTCCCCACAGGCCAAGGCAGGGAAGGACAAACCCGGCAGCAACGCCAAACCAAGGCCCGCGATCAAGAAGGCGGTAAACAAGAAAGCGGCCGGCCCGGTTCCCAAAGGCGCCGCTAAAAGCCCTTCCCCGCTGCCTGCTGCGCCGCCGGAGCCCGCGGTGCAAGGCCATGGCCAAACGGTGGAAGCATTGCCTCCCCAGCCCGCAAGGCCCGCGTTGAAGCAGCGCTTCCAGCTCGAATTCTACCTCAACGCCTCGGTGGCCTCGCTCTTCGAACTGATCAGCACCCCCAGCGGGTTCAGCGAATGGTTCTGCGATGATGTGAACGTCTCCGACGGGCTGTACACCTTTAAATGGGGCGATGATACCGAAGCCGCCCGGTGCATTGCCCAGTTCCCGGGGGAATACATGCGGTTCCGTTGGGCCGAAGACCAGCTGGAAGATCCCGGTGCCTTCTTTGAACTGCGCATCCGAGTGGACAGCATGACCAATGAGACCTGCCTGGTGGTGACCGACCATGCCTGGCCGAAAGATGTGGAGGAGGAACGCGCCTTGTGGGAAGCCCAGATCCACACCTTGATCCGGGTGCTGGGGGCCTGAGTCCAGGGCCTGAGGTTGCGGCCACCGTACAGCCGCTGGATCGCGCGATCTTTGCGCCCCGCGCATGAAGCGACTGCACCGCATGATCATCGGGGCCTACTGGGGGCCCTTGTTCGTCACGTTCCTGATCGTGCTCTTCCTGTTCAGCATGCAATGGCTTTGGAAATGGCTGGAAGACCTCATCGGCAAAGGGCTCCCGTGGGATGTGCTGGCCAAGCTGATCGCCTTCGCCACTTCGGCATTCGTGCCCGCCGTGCTCCCCCTGGCCGTGCTGCTCAGTTCCATCATGACCATGGGCGGCTTGGGCGAACGTTCCGAGCTGACCCCCATGCGTTCCGCCGGACTGGGCCTCTTCAAGATCCTGGCGCCGCTGCTGGTGTTCGTGCTGGGCCTGGCTTGCTTCTCCTTCTACTTCAGCAACAACGTGCTGCCCCTGGCCAACCTGAAGTTCCAGAGCCTGCTCTGGGACGTTACCCGCACCAAGCCCGCATTGAACCTGCGACCGGGCGTGTTCCAAGGCGGGCTCGACGGCTTTTCCATACGCGTGGGCAGCAAGAACGACCAAAGCGGCGAACTGCGCGACGTGCTCATCTATGACCACCGCAAGCCCTTCCAAGCCAACAAAACGGTGATCCGCGCCGAGAAAGGCACCATGGGCCGCAGTCCCGACAACCGGTTCCTGGTGCTGGTGCTGGAAAATGGCCGCATCTATGACGAGCAAAGCGGCACCGCCCCCCGCAGCAGCGGCAACCTGCCCTTGCTGCAAGGCCGCTTCCAACGCGAAGAAATCCACATCGACCTCTCCGGGCTGGGCATGAAGCGCACCGATGAAGACCTGTTCAAGGACCACTACAAAATGCTTACCCTGGGCCAGCTGGACTATGCGCAGGACAGCCTGCAGCGCCGCCTGCGGGAACGGGCTTCCGAACAGGACGGCAACATCCGCAACACCCTGTTCCCCTTCCGCCGCAATACGGATCCAGGGCCGCGCACCCGCAGGGCCCCGCCCGGCGGCGCCCTGCGCACCGCCCCTGCCGAGCCTGCCGTATGGTACCCCGTGGCCATGGACAAGGCACGCGCCGCCATCAATGAATTGGAGCATATGGCCTTGGAGCGCGCTGAACGCGGCGAGCAGATCGCCAAATTCCAGGTGGAGTGGCACCGCAAGCTCATGCTGGCCTTTGCCTGCGTGGTGTTCTTCTTCATCGGCGCACCGCTGGGCGCCATCGTCCGCAAGGGCGGCATGGGCCTGCCCGCCGTGATCTCCATCCTCTTCTTCCTGGTCTTCCACATCATCAGCTATTCCACCGAGCAAATGGTGAAGGCGGGAACTCTCCCCCCTTGGCCCGGCATGTGGATCAGCACCATGGTGCTCCTGCCCATCGGCATGTTCATCACCTGGAAAGCAGCAACCGACAGCCCCCTGTTCGACCGCGATGCGTATGATCGCGCGTGGAGCAGGTTCCGTTCCACCTTCAAGCCCCGCCATGCGCATCCTCCAGCTGTGCAATAAGCCGCCTTACCCGCCGATGGACGGCGGCGCCAAGGCCATGCACAACATCACCCGAGGCTTGTTGGAGGCCGGCCACCAAGTGAAGGTGGTGTGCATCAGCACCCCCAAACATCCCCTCCGGGTGGCCTCCATCCCCGAGGACTACCGCGCGCAAACCGCCATTGAAGGCGTGTTTGTGGACACCGGGCTCAACATCGTGGACGCCTTCACCGACCTGGTCACCGCCGACAACTACAACATCAGCCGCTTTTTCTCCCCGGACATGGACATCCGGCTGATCCAGCTCCTCTCCCAGGAGGAATTCGACATCATCCACCTGGAGAGCCTCTTCGTTACGCCCTACATCCCCACCCTGCGCCGTTACTCCAAGGCCAAGATCGTGCTGCGCTCGCACAACCTGGAGCACGTGATCCAGGAGCGCATCGCCCAAGGTGAGCGCAACTTCCTCAAGCGCCCCTACCGCAAGTTCCTCGCACGCCAGCTCAAGCAGTACGAGCAGGCCGTGCTCAAACAGGTGGACGGCGTGGCCGCCATCACTGCGGCCGATGCCCTGCATCTGGAAAGCCATGGCAGCGGCACGCCCATCGCCACCATTCCCTTCGGCGTGTGGCCCGCGGAGTTCGAGGCCGCCTGGCCGCCGGGGCCGCTCATCTTTTTCCACCTGGGCAGCATGGACTGGCTGCCCAACGAGGAAGGAATACGTTGGCTGCTGCGCAACGTATGGCCTTCGGTGATCCAGAAACACCCCGGGGCCCAATTGCACTTGGCAGGTATACGCATGCCCAAGGACCTGATCCGCACGCGCCTACCGGGCACCACCGTTACCGGCCGCGTGCCCGATGCCCTGCGCTACCTCGCACAGCGCCATGTGATGCTCGTTCCCTTGTTCAGCGCCGGGGGCATGCGCGTGAAGATCATCGAGGGCATGGCCATGGGCAAATGCGTGATCAGCACCACCATGGGCGCCGAAGGCATCCCCTGCAGCCCCGGCCACAACATCCTGCTGGCGGACACGGCCCAGGCGTTCATTGAACAGATCGACCTCGTGCTGGCCGAACCCATCCGCGCGGAGCAGATCGGCATGCAGTCCATGGCCTTGGTACGCCAGTACCACAACAACACCTTGATCATCCAAGATCTGCTGGCCTTCTACCACGGCCTGCCGCCGAAATGAAATTGCTGGTGGTCCTTTCCCGCCCGCCCTATCCGCTGGAAAAGGGCGACAAGCTCCGCGCCTACCACCTGGTGAAGCGCCTTGCCGACAAGCATGAGATCTTCCTCTTCTGCCTGAGCGACCAGCGCCTGAAGCGCGCCGATGAGGAGCACCTGCGCACCATTTGCGCCCACCTGCGCGTGGTGCACATCCCCTGGTGGAGGATCCTGTGGCGCATGGCCGCAGCACCCTTCTCCCGCCTGCCCTACCAGGTGAGCTACTTCCACCACCGCCACGCCCAGCACGCCATCGACCAGGTGATCGATTCCTTCCGGCCCGACCATGTGCTGTGCCAGCTGGTGCGCACCACCGAATATGTGCGCCACCGCTACCGCCTGCCCAAGACCCTGGACTATATGGACACCTTGAGCAAGGGCATGGAGCGCCGCGCGCGCAACGCCTCCCTGCCCTTGCGCATCCTGCTTAAAACCGAAACGCGGCGCTTGATCGGTTACGAGAACCTCATGTTCGACCTGTTCGACAACCAAGTGATCATCAGTGCCCAGGACCGCGACCTGCTCTACCACCCCGACCGCGGCAACATGCTCGTGGTGCCCAACGGCGTGGATACCGAATACTTCACCCCGCGTGTGGCCGAAAAGACGCACGACCTGCTCTTTACCGGCAACATGAACTATCCGCCGAACATCGACAGCGTGCTCTTCCTGGTGCACCATGTGATGCCCTTGGTGCACGCCCGGCGGCCCGGCACCACCCTGCTCATCGCCGGGGCCGACCCCGACCAGCGCGTGCGCAAACTGGCCCACGACCATCCGGAGGTCACCGTCACCGGGTGGATGAAGGACATCCGTGAGGCCTATGCCGCCGCGCAGGTGTTCGTGGCACCCATGCAGATCGGCACCGGCCTGCAGAACAAGCTGCTCGAAGCCATGGCCATGGGCATGCCCTGCGTATCCTCCGACCTGGCCAACAACGCCGTGGGCGCCGCACCGGGCCAGGCCATCCTCATCGGCCATGAACCCCAGGAATATGCCGACCACATCCTGCACCTGCTCCAGGATGCCGGGGAACGCAGCCGGCTGGCCCGCAACGGGCAGCAGTTCGTGCGCAACAGCTTCAACTGGGATGTGGCCGCCAACCGGCTCAGCGAGCTGATGGACGCCTCCCGCCTGCAGGATGCCCGGCAGCCCGCCGCGCCCCTTGCACCCTGACCGGCATCACGGGTGTAAATTTGCGCCCGTATCCTTCTTGCATGCATCCCCATGGTGAACCAGCCGCAGTTCGACAGCATTGAAAGCGCCATTGCCGACATCAAGGCCGGCAAACTGGTGATCGTGGTGGACGACGAAGACCGTGAAAACGAAGGCGACTTCATCACCGCCGCCCGAAATGCCACCCCGGAGGTGGTCAACTTCATGGCCACCCACGGGCGCGGCCTCATCTGCACCCCGCTCACCGAGGAGCGCTGCGCGCACCTGGGCCTGGACCTGATGGTGCAGGACAACACCGCGCTGCACCAAACGCCCTTCACCGTAAGCATCGACCTGCGCGGGCAGGGCACCACCACGGGCATCAGCGCCAGCGACCGCAGCAAGACCATCCTGGCCCTGATCGATCCGGCCACCACCGCCACCGACCTCGGCCGCCCCGGCCATATCTTCCCGCTGAAGGCCCGCAACGGCGGGGTGCTGCGCCGCGCCGGCCACACCGAAGCCACCGTGGACCTGGCCCGCTTGGCCGGCATGGAACCCGCAGGGGTGCTGGTGGAGATCCTCAACGAGGATGGTACCATGGCCCGCTTGCCGCAGCTGCGCGAGGTGGCCCGCAAGTTCAACCTCAAGCTCATCTCCATCGCCGACCTGGTGGCCTACCGCATGCGCACCGAGCGCTCCGTGGAACGCGTGGTGGAAGTGGAGATGCCCACCGTGCACGGCGATTTCCGCCTGTTCGCCTACCGCCAAAAGGATACCGGCGAAGAGCACCTGGCCCTGGTGAAAGGCACGTGGGCCCCGGATGAACCGGTACTGGTGCGCATGCACAGCAGTTGCCTTACGGGCGACATCTTCGGCAGCTGCCGCTGTGATTGCGGCCCCCAACTTCACGCCGCCATGGAAATGGTGCACCGGGCAGGCAAGGGCGTGGTGGTGTACATGCAGCAGGAAGGGCGCGGCATCGGCCTGGTGAACAAGCTCAAAGCCTACAAACTGCAAGAGCAAGGCGCCGATACCGTGGAAGCCAACCTCATGCTGGGCTTCGACATGGATGCCCGAGACTATGGCGTGGGTGCACAGATCCTGCATGACCTGGGCGTACGGAGGATCCAACTGCTCACCAACAACCCGAAGAAACGCTCCGGCCTGATCGGCTACGGGCTGCAGATCACCGCGAACGTCCCCATCCAGGTTGCCCCGAACAAGCACAACCACGGCTACCTGCTCACCAAGAAGCTGAAGATGGGCCACGAGCTGGACGTGTAAAAGCCGGTCGCATGGGCGGGGATCCAGCGGGCCAAGCCGACGCCCACCATGGAAGGGGCGTTGCCCAGATCCCTCCGGCCAGAGCGGGCCGGCTATTTCTTGCCGGTGATCAAGCGTGACAACTTGCGCAGGAACTCGCCCAGGGTATTGAACTCCTCGCGGTAGGCCAGGCCAACGCCTTGTGTGGTCAGCGCCTGATCCGCCTGGTTGAGGTTGCGGTCATTGCTTTGGCTGAAGGCCTTCAGGCGCAGCTTGCCATCCTGGGTAATGCTGTACTCGGCGGAAAAATCGCCGATGAGCGAATTGGCCCCCTGTTCGGTGCCGCCGGAACCATAGGCCAGGCCCAGGTTCGTGTTCAGCTGCAGGCGGTCGTTGAACACGGCGGTGGATACGGCCAGCTCCACTTCATCCTGCGAGATCAGGTCTCCGGTGCGCCAATTCACCCCCAGGTCGATGTTGCTGCTGAAGGAACTGAGCCAGTTGCTCAGCTGGTTGCTCAGCAGCTCGGTGCTCGTGGCGGCCGTGGCCCCGCCGAAACCGCTGCCCTCACCGGAGGTCGCCGTTGCATCGCTGGGCAGGAACCGGTTGAGCACGATCAAGGCAAATACCTGCTTGTTCATGTCATCCTGCGTGGCCAGCGCGCTGCGCACCTGGGTGCGCACGCCTTCGTCCACCGTGGGCAGTTTCACATCGAAGCCCACGTCCGGGTTCATCAGGTTGCGCGAAAGGTGCATGTGCACTTCCACGGGAAAGCGCTTTTTGTAGGCTTCGGTGCGCAAGGCCGCGGGGATCACGTCGTACAGGCTGGTGCGCAAGCGGTACACGGCATCCACGTTCAGGATCGCATCAAAGGGCGAGCCGTACCAGGTGATGTGCCCGCCGGGTTCCACGCTGAACCGCTTGTTCACCAAATTGCGCAAGGTGAAAAGGTAGTCGCCGTCCACGAGCTCCACATCGCCCTTCATGCTGAAGTCGCCCGAAGGCGTCACCGTCATGGCGATGTTGCCGCTGCCGCGCCCGCGCATGATGTCGCCCACCGTGGGGTCGAAGATGAGCTCGAAGCGGGCCTGGGGGGTAACGGCCACCTTCATGTCCAGCCGGATGCCGCTGAGGTCCACCTCCTGGTCCGCCGCGCCGCCCTCTTTGCCCAGCTCGGTGAAGTGCACGAAAGAGATGCCGCTGACTTCCTGGCTGGCGCCGAGCGGGAAGTGCACATCGGTGCCCTCGCCGGTGGCGGCATCCACGTTCACCTCCAGATTGTCCGCATAGCCGCTGATGCCCAGCATGCCCTGGGCGTAGGCCTTGCCGTAGTAGAGTTCATTGTTGTTGGCATCGGTGTCCAACACCTTCAACCCGTCCATCTCCATGCTCAGGTCGAAGTTCCAGTCCTTCAGGCCATGGTGGATGATGGTTCCATTGGCCAACGCCGTGTGGCCCTCATCATCGTGGATGCGCACCTGGTCCAAGGCGAACATGTCCGGCAGGATGTTCACCCGGTGGCTGAAGGAATAGTAGGTGTTCAGGTAGGCTATGCGCAACCCGGCCTGCTCGAGCTCGGCATAGCCATTGATCTGCGGGTCGGCCAGGCGGCCCGATACCGCGATCCTTCCGGTGACCTTGCCTTGGATGTCGCGGATGGCCTCCGGCATGTACGGGTCTATGAAGCGCAGGTCGAAGCGGTCCATGCGCAGCAACAGGTCCAATTCCTGCTCCTTGCCGGGCATGATGGTGCCTGAAAAGTCAAATGCCCGCAACGGCCCGCGCTGCAGGAAGCCGTTGACCTCGATGGCCTTGCTTTCCTCGCTGAAGGAGGCTGCAAAGCGCAGGTCGCCCACTGGCCGGTCCTCCACCGCCAAGCTGTCCACGCAGAGGTAGCTCACCAGATAGGGATCGCCATAGAGGTTGAACAAGCGCCCGTCACCGCTGATGAAGCCATGCACCACCGGCCCCTCGTACAAGGGTTCCAGGTTTTCCGAGCGCACGTTGAGCAATTCGAAGGCCAGGGCCATGGTGGGGTCTTTGCCCATGCTGCCGGCCAGCACGATATGCTGTTCCCCATTGTGCAGCAGCAAGCTGTCGATGGTGATGGTGGTGCTGTCCACCTGGATGTGCGCAGCATGGTCGTTGTGCCAAACGCCTTGGCCCAGGTCTATGCTGCTGGGCTCAAGGTCGATCGATAGGGAACCAGGCCCCTGCACCAGGGCGTTCACGTTCACCGTGCCGCTCATGCCCGCCTCTTTGGCCGCCCAGCGGGCCATGAAGCCCACTTCATCCTGGTAGGCCTTTCCGGTGATGTAGAGGCCGTCGAGCGCAATGCTGTCCTTGGCCACGCGGCCCATGCCCTCCAGGCTGAAGGCGAGCAGGTCCATGGTTTTGCCCAAGGTGATCCGCATGGAATCCGCAGCGAACCCCGCGTAGGTGAAATGCGGCAGCCGTGCATCCATGGCCAGATCGAGGTTGCGGCTGTCGAAATGGCCGGTGACTTCAGCGCCAGGGCCCAGTTGCATGCCCGGCAATATCACGTCCAGCAGCGGTTGGGGTCGGCCCAAGGTAGCGGTGAACTCAAAGTCCTGCACGGCCTGTGCATACTGCACCTGCTCCTGCAATGCGGGGAAAACACTGAACACCGTGCTCTGTAGCGCACCGGGCAACAACGTGGGCAGGAAGGTGCCGCGCACCTGCACGTCAGCCACGGAACTGCGCAGTTCCACCACCGGCACGCCTGCCTCCCGGGCGGCATCCAAGGCGATCGCCCCCAGGTCCACTTCCACAGAATCCTGGCAATAGCTCACGTGCTGCATGCGCACGCGTCCTTGCAGGCTGTCCGGCGCCAACACGCCTTGTGCCTGCACCTGCAGCTGGAGGTCGCTGTAGCCCGTACCGCCCATGAAGCCCAAGGCACGCAGGTCCAGCCGGTGCACGTCGGCGGAGAAGTCCACCTTGGGCCAGCGCCCGCGCAGGTCCGCCAGTCCCTTGAAGTCGAGCAAGGCCTTGGGATCGTTGCATTGCAGGGCGCCGTTGAAGAGGTTCTTCTCCAGCTTGCCGTTGATGGTGATGTTGTTGAGGGTATAATGCTCCAAGCCCAATTGCGGCACCATGCCCTGGATCACCGCTTCCATGGAAGCCGGGTCCTTGCCACGGGCTTCCACCTTGGCATCCGCCGAGATCAGCCCAATGGCGGTAGTTCCCAGCACCCGCCCCAGATGAAAGCCTGTGGAAGCCAAGTGCCCGCTGAGGTCGAACACTCCGGAAACCGTATCGCGCTCATAGGATATGTCGCTGCGCAGCGCGCCGGCCGCCGTGGTGGCCACGCCATAGGTGGTGAAGGAATTGATGAACCCGGTGAAGTTCCCTTCGAAAACCATATCACCGAGCCGCTTGACTTCATCGGGCACTTCAAGCCGACCTCCGGCCGTGAAGGGGGGTATTGGCAGCGCCGCCAGGTCAGCGGGGTTGGTGGCGATCCGTTCCGCGTGCAGCACAATGAAGGTGTTGGTGATGTCAGGCAAGCCGGTCATCTCCACATCCCCACGGAATTCCGAACGCGTGCCGAACCGCAGGTGCACGCCGCGCCCTTTGAGGCCGTTCACCCGGCCCTGCACCCGCCCGCCGAGTTCCAAGGCTAGATCCACCCCTTGCAGCTCGGGCGCAAAGAGCGCCACATCGGCGAACTGCAACCGGGTGCTGTCAAAGCGCCCTTCCATGAACACGTTGGAGGTGAAGTCGGAGAAATCGTCGTAGCTCTCCGTGCGCAGCTCGATGTCGCCGCGGATATCGCTGCCCGCACTGCCGCGGCGCTGCGGCCCGGTGACCAGGTGCAGGCCCTTGACCCGAACACCGCTGGGCGACACGCGTGCCCGGCCGCTCATGGTATCCACCACCAGGCCGCTGCGGTCGCTGAAGGCGAGCAGGTCGATGTTGAAGCGCACGGAATCGCCCACCACCAGCAGGTCCCTGCCGAGGATGTCCGCCGATGGAATGTCCACATGGTTCACGTCCACACCGAAGGGCAATGGGGCGTAATGGCCGTCATCGAAGGAAAAATGGAACGCACGGATGTCCACCTGGGAGCAGCGCAGGGTCCAAGGTGCGGAAGCCGCTGTATCCGCAGCCGACGGTGGGGCGATCTTGTTGAGCAGGTTGGTGAAATTGCTGCAGGGATCATCGGCATCGCGCTTCAGGGCGAAGCGCGAGCGGTGCAGCTCCAACCTGCGCACCTGCACCACGCGGGCCTTGGGCAGCACGGCCAATCCGCGGAGCCAGATCTCATCGGCCGCGATCAGGGTATCGCCGCGCAGGTCGGCGATGAACACCCCATGGAGGCGGTGCGGGCCGAATAGCCGCAATTCCACCCGCCCGATGTGCAGCTCCGTCCCCAGTTCCGCGCTGAGCTTGGCACTGAGCCGCTTGGCCAAGGCGGTCTGCACCGAAGGCAGCAGCAAGGCCACCACTGCTCCTGCCAGCAAGGCCACCATGGCGATCAGTACGCGGATCACCCGGCGGCTGGTGCGCCACGGCCTGGTTGCCCGCGTCCTTTTTCGTGCCATGTTTGCCCGGCTTGGCCCGATCCCTGCGATCTTCGTGCCTGATCGCGGCCAAATTAACCTTGCCGCCAGCCTCCCGTGCACCCGTTGATCCTCGGTATTGAAAGCTCCTGCGATGAAACCGCCGCTGCGGTCATCGCCGGGGGCGTGCTGCGCTCCAATGTGGTGGCCTCACAGGAGGTGCATGCCAAATGGGGCGGCGTGGTGCCCGAGTTGGCCAGCCGGGCCCACCAGGAACACATCGTGCCCGTGGTGCGCGAAGCGCTGGACAAGGCCGGGGTGGCCAAGGAGCGTTTGCATGCGGTGGCCTTCACCCGCGGGCCGGGGCTCATCGGTGCTTTACTGGTGGGCACCTGCTTTGCACGCTCCCTGGCCCAGGCATTGCACCTCCCGCTGCTCGCCGTGGACCATGTGCAGGCCCATGTCATGGCACACTTCATCCGTGACGGCGAAGACCGGCCCCAGCCTGATTTCCCGTTCCTCAACCTGACGGTGAGCGGCGGGCACTCCCAACTGGTGCTGGTGCGCTCACCGCTGGACATGCAGGTGATCGGCACCACCTTGGATGATGCAGCCGGTGAAGCCTTCGACAAGGGTGCCAAGGTGCTGGGCCTGCCCTACCCCGGCGGGCCCTTGGTGGACCGCTATGCCCAACTGGGCGATCCGAACAGGTTTCCGCTGCCCAAGCCCGCCATTGAAGGGCTTGACCTCAGCTTCAGCGGCATCAAAACAGCCTTTGTCGCGCTCGTGAACCGGGAGGAACGGGATCAGCCCGGTTTCAAGGAAGCGGAACGCAATGACCTCTGCGCCTCCCTCCAGGCGGCCATCATCGACCACTTGCTGGCCAAAGTGCGGCGGGCCATCCGCCAAACAGGCGTGGCCCACATCGGCATGGCCGGCGGTGTTGCCGCCAACAGCGCCCTGAGGCAACGCCTGGCGGAACTGGGCCGGCGCGAAGGGGTGCACGTGTTCACCCCGCCCATGGCCTACTGCACGGACAATGCCGCCATGATCGCCATGGCCGGCCACCATCTCTTCCTCGCTGGCCGCCATGCTGCCCTGGACGTGGTACCGGTACCGCGCAGCCATTGACCCGGGCGGCCCGCTACCTTTGCCTGTACATGCCCACCACGCATCCGTTGCTTCTCCCCGCCCTCTTCAGCCTTTGCCTGGCCTTCCCTGCACGGGCCCAACATGCCCCCGCGCTGATCGCGCAAGGGGACAGCCTACTGGCGCTGAAGGATGCGGTGCAGGCCATGGAAAAGTACAACGCCGCCGTGGTATTGGCACCTTCGGCCGACGCCTTCGCGGCACGCGCCCGCGCCTCCTTCGCCTTGGGCAAGTACGACAAAAGCCTTCAGGATGTACAAACGGCACTGGGCATGGACAGCCTGCATGTGCCGGCCAACAGCCAACGCGCCCTACACGCCTTGCGCATGAACGACCACCACGGAGCCATCCGCTATGCCAACCGCGCGTTGGGCAGCGGGGACCAAGGCATGGGGCACAAGCAGGCTTTGGTGGCGCGGGGCGAAGCCCGCGCTGCCTTGGGCCTGAACAGCCAAGCCATTGAAGATCTGACCGCAGCCTTGGTGAACAGTGGGCGGGAAGATGCCGAAGCATTGAAAACCTTGGCCCGGCTGCACGATGCCGGCAACAACCCCGCCGCCAGTCTGGCCGTACTGGAGCTGCTCTGCCAACTGGAGCCCGCGGACCTCGGCAACTGGAGCAACAAAGGTTTTGAACTGAACCGGCTGGAGCGCTATGAGGAAGCCTTGCAAGCACTGGACACGGCCCTGAAATTGGACAAGGACGAACCCGTGGTGCTGAGCAACAAGGCCTACGCCCTGCTGAAGCTCGGGCGCGACCAGGAAGCGTTCGCCGCAGTGAACCATTGCCTCAAAGCAGACAAGCTCAATCCGTATGCGCTGCGTACCCGGGCCCAACTTTACCTGCGCAAAGGCGAGCGCGACAAGGCGTGCAACGACCTTGCCCTGGCCAAGGCCATGGGCGGCGCCCCGGAAGTGGACGAACTGGTCAAGCAGTATTGTGCGGGCAGGTCCAGCGGTCAATAACGCGCCATTTTCCCAAGGATCAACGGGCTTTTCGTACTATTGGGGTCCGTACCCAACGCAACCATGAAACTGCTTTGCCCCACCGACCTTACCCTGGCCGCCGATATCGCCTTGAGCTATGCGGGCCATATCGCCAAGCGTACATCCGGGGAGGTCACCATGTTCCATGCCTTCGAGAAAAAGGGTGCCCCGGTTGACGGCCAAGCCTTGAAACGGGCGCATGGCACAACCTTGGACCGCATGTCAGGCGACGGAGTGAAGATCGCCGAAGTGCTCCGTGAAGGGGCATACATGAAGGAGATCGTGGCCGAATCGGCCAATGGCCATGGGTTGATGGTGGCCGGCACCCATGGCGTGCGCGGCTTGCGGCAGGAATTGCTCGGCTCCGACATGCTGCGTCTGGCGCGCTCCGTGGCTGTGCCCAGTCTGGTGGTCCAAGTCTATTCCCCCCGCACGGTAAGGTTGGACCGGATACTTATGCCCGTGGCCGGCCATGACGACATCATGCCCCTGCTGAACGCCGTCACCAATTTGGCGCGCTCCTGTGGTTCACAGGTGGAAGTATACCAGCAATTGGTGGAGGGGCAAAGCACCAGCAACCAGTTGTTGCGCAACAAGGTGCTCATGATGGAACACTTGGCCAAAGCAGGGATCAACCACAGCGAGGTGAACGAGCCGGTGGAGAAGTTCTATGAAGGTTTCGTGCTGCGTACCATCCGTTACGCACGCAACAACAACGTGGACTGCATCGCCATTATGGCACAGGCCAGCGGCGAGCACAAGAAGATCGCCGACAAGGAGAAGCAGGAGCTGATCACCAACGAGCTGGGCGTGCCCGTGCTGTGCGCGGTGTAGGGCTGATCGTGATCTAAGAACTGTCACGAGCGTCAACGCTCGTTACCAGGATCCATGCATTGCTTACCAGGCACGAGCGCGGACGCTCGCGCCAGAGAGAGGCGGGTTGTTTTGCGCTTCCCGCAGGGGCTCCGCCTCGAACCCCTGCGGAACGATGCTTCAATCCAGCCCCAGGTCCATCTGCTTCCCGGGCTTGTAGCCGATGATGGGATCGTCCGGTGAGCGATCTTCCTTGTCCGGCTTCTCCTCCTTGTGGCTTTTGCGGTACTCCTCCATGGGCGAGCGCTCCAAGCCTTCCTCCTCCGGGGGTACCATATTGCCGATCTCCTCCTCGCTGATCAACATGGCCTGTTGCTCCTCCAGCTCGGGCGTCATCACGGTGAACACGTCGCCGTTCAGCTTCAGGTCCTTCACCTTGAAGGGCGTCAACCGGTTGCCGATGGCTTTGATGCCCTTCACGGCGATGAATTCGGTGAGGTTGACCTCCTCGTCCGGCCGGTCGTTGCTGCGCTTGTCGAAGGCCACGTGCAGCGTGGTGCCGGGCACCAGGGTGTGCAGCACCAGTTTGCTCTCCGGGTGCTCGGTGATGAACAGCACGGGGTCGCGCGCGGCCTCGGGCAGGAAGCGCTTCACGTTGTACTGCTGCTTCTCCCCTTCCCAGTAAACGGCGGTGATGGGCAGTTCGGGGTCCCACTTCACGATGGTGTTCGCCTCGTCCGGGAAGTGCGTGCCCAGCACGAAGGGGAATAGCTGGTAGTGGCCGGTGGAGAGGATCGCGAGGATCTTGTCCTCCCCGCTGAAGCGGCCTAAATAGCGCCCGTGACCGGCCTCGTTGAGGCGGCGCACGGTGTCATCGAACCAGATGGGGATGGCGCCGAGCGTGCTGCCACCGCGTTCTTTCTGCACCACCTTCTGCACCATGTGGCGCGTGAGCAGGTTGCCTTTGCTGCCGCGTCCCTTCACGGCCAGCGCGCCGAAGTCCACGTCGAACTGCGTTTTGCGCAGGTTGGGCCGCGGGCGCAGGTTGATGCGCACCACCTCGGAGGCACCGTCCGGGTTGGCGGTGAAGTAGAGCACCTTGCTGCCCTTGCTGCCGCTGGTGAGGTCGTACTCCTTGTCGCGCGTGATGCCGGTGACGGCGAAGCGTTTCATGTAGCTGGGACCCTGGCTGCCGTCCTGGTAGATCAGGTGGTAGATGGTGCGCTCATCGTTCTTCTTCCACACGGCGGTGTGCAGCACGTCCTTGCCCACGAATTTCTTGTCAGCCACCTTGGTGACGAGCATGGTACCGTCGGCGCGGAACACGATGATGTCGTCGATCTCCGAACATTCGTCCACCTGCTCGGCGCCGCGCAGGCTCCAGCCGATGAAGCCTTCGGCCCGGTCCAAGTAGAGCTTGCGGTTGGCCACGGCCACCGCCGTGGCCACGATGGTGTCGAAGGGGCGCAGCTCGGTCTTGCGCTCGCGGCCCGCGCCGTACTTGCGCTTCAACTCCTTGAAGTAGTCGATGGCATAGTCCACCAGCGCATCAAGCTTGGCCTTCACATCTGCAAGCTGTTCCTCCAAGCCCTTGATGTGCTCATCGGCCTTGAAGCTGTCGAACTTGCTGATGCGCTTGATGCGGATCTCCGTCAAGCGCACGATGTCCTCCTCGGTCACCGCACGGCGAAGCTCCTTCACGTAGGGCTTCAAGCCCTTGTCGATGAAGCTGATCACCTGTTCCCAGGTCTCGGCCTCTTCGATCTTGCGATAGACCTTCTTCTCGATGAAGATGCGCTCCAGGGAGGCGAAGTGCCACTGTTCCTCCAGCTCGCGCTGCTTGATATCCAGCTCCAGCTTCAGCAGCCGCAGCGTGTTCTCCGTGCTGGCCTTCAACAGTTCGTTCACGCTCACGAAGCGTGGCTTGTCGTTCTCGATCACCACGGCGTTGGGCGCGATGCTCAGCTCGCAATCGGTGAAGGCGAAGAGCGCGTCGATGGTGTTGTCCGGCGAGACGCCCGCGGCCAAGTGGACCACGATCTCCGCGTTGGCGGCCGTGTTGTCCTCGATGTGGCGCACCTTGATCTTGCCCTTGTCGTTGGCTTTGATAATGCTGTCGATGAGGCTGCTGGTGGTGGTGCCGAAGGGGATCTCGGAGACCACCAGGGTCTTGTTGTCCTCCTTGCGGATGCGCGCGCGGCAGCGGATGCGGCCGCCGCGCCGGCCTTCGTCGTAGTTGTCGGCATCGGCCAGGCCGCCCGTGGGGAAGTCGGGCAGCAGCTTGGGGTTCTTGCCCTTGAGCACGGCGATGCTGGCGTCGATGAGCTCGTTGAAGTTGTGCGGCAGCACCTTGCAGCTCAGGCCCACGGCGATGCCCTCGCCGCCCTGTGCCAGCAGCAGCGGGAATTTCACCGGCAGGAACACCGGCTCCTTGTTGCGGCCGTCGTAGCTGCTCTGCCATTCGGTGGTCTTCGGATTGAAGACGACATCATTGGCGAATTTGCTCAGGCGCGCCTCGATGTAGCGGGGCGCGGCGGCGCTGTCTCCGGTGAGGGTGTTGCCCCAGTTTCCCTGGCAGTCGATCAGCAGGTCCTTCTGGCCCAGCTGCACCAGCGCGTCGCCGATGCTGGCGTCGCCATGCGGGTGGTACTGCATGGTGTGGCCGATGATGTTGGCCACCTTGTTGTAACGGCCGTCGTCCAGCACCTTCATGCTGTGCAGGATGCGGCGCTGCACGGGTTTCAGGCCGTCGTAGAGCGCGGGCACAGCACGCTCCAGGATCACGTAGCTGGCGTAGTCCAGGAACCATTCACGGTACATGCCGCTCACGCTGAAGGTGCCCGCCTGGCCGGTGCCGGGGACGCCTTCTGGGGCGGTGCCACCGCCGCCCGTTTCATCCACGTCGTCGTTCAATTGCGGTTCGGGTTCGTCGCTCATCGGCCTTCCATCTGTGCGGATGGGTCTCTATGGTACGTCAAAGATCCGGCGCGAACCTCCACGTTCGTGCCGAATGGGAACATTCCGTTGGTGGTGCGTCCAAACATGGGCATGCGCGCCGAAGGGAAGAAAATTCTCGATCCCATGGTGTTATGGTCCGTATTTCCGATGGGGCCTCCGTTTCGTATGCCGCACCTGATAGATCACCACGCTCTCATTCAGTACCTCGTACACTAACCGGTACGGGAACCTGCGAAGTTTGAGGTGACGATAGGGTGCTTTGCGCACCTGAAAGAATGGCTCCTCGCGCAAAGTTGCATAGGCTTCCTCCAAGGCTGCTATATACCGCTTTCCCAAGCCCGGCGACTTCTGCTCGTGATACTTGTATGCCTCAGCAGCTTGCCGAATGGCCACTGCCTTCACCTCCAACTTAAAGCTCATCCATTAAAGCCATCGCGGATCATCCGGATGGATTCTTCCGCTGTATAGGACTTGCTTTCCCCCTTTAGGTGTTCGGCCCGCTGGGCATCCAGCTCCGCCAATTCCTCGGGCGTGAAATCCTCGTCCATGTCCGCTTCTTCCCGGCGCAGCAGCATACGGATGGCTTCAAGAATGCTGGTATTGCGCTCCTCACGCAGCAACTGGATGATCTCGGTTTGCAAGTCAAGCGTGTTCATGGCCGGTATTCCTGTTCGTAAAATTAGGCAAATGCACTGCAGGTAGGCCAATCGCTTATCACGGACACTCGCTCCACGTCGTCGTTCAATTGCTCTTCGGGTTCGTCGCTCATCTGCTCTCCGCCCTGTGGCGGAAGGAAATTATCGGGATACTTGCCGCGAAGCTACGTGACGGGCGCAACCCATGATGCCCCAACCCCGCACCGGCGTGGACATTCGGGCAAATCGGGCAAATTCCACATCGCCCTTGTCCGCAAGGAGGTTACGGCCCAAACTTCTTACTGGGTTTGCGGCTGGTGTGCCGCACTTGGTAGACGATCACCTTGGTCGCCCGCACCTCAAACACAACACGGAAAGGCAGCTTGTGCAGGATCGCATGGCCGTATGGCCCGCTCCGCTTCGCATGGGAGGGGTTCTTTCCCAACTGTTCCAAGCAAGCTTTCCATGCGGCATGGAAGCGCTCGGCCCGCGCCGTGCTGATTCCGTGTTGAGAATCATAGATCTCTTCCACCTCGCGCTGCGCCTGGTGGCGAACGACCACCTCGTAACCACCGGTCATCGCTTGCCGGAACGCAATCGCTGTAACGATTCTTCGGCGGTGTATGAGACCCCTTCACCGCGCATATATTCGGCACGACGCTGATCCAATTCAGCCAATTCCTCAGCCGTAAAGTCTTCGTCCACCTGCTGATGCCGCACCCTGTACAGCAGCGTTCGGATCGCTTCCAGTATGCTCGTGTCGCTTTCGTCCTTGATCAGCTGCACGATCTCGGCCTGTAGGTCGGTGGTGCTCATTTCCTGCCTGTTTGGTCCGTAAAGTTAGGCAAGGCCCCATTTCTGAGTATGCCCTGCCCGGCGATCCTGAAGCGTTTGCCCTTGATGGTGAAGATGGCGACTTCGCGGTGAAGACACGAGCGTGGACGCTCGCGTCAGACTATGGGCAGCACGCAGCATACGAATGGACTCCTCGGCCGTATGACCCCTACTCTCTCCTTTCCGTCTGCGATCCCGGCGTTTGTCCAATTCCGTCAGCTCCTCAGCTGTGACGTCCTCATCTGCTTTCACTTCCTTTCGGCGAAGGAGCATGCGTATGGCTTCCAGAACGCCCGTGTTCCGTTCCTCGCGCGGCAACTGGATGATCTCGGTTTGCAAGTCAATGGTGTTCATGGCCGGTGTTCCTGCTTGTAAAATTAGGCAAATGCGCAGCAGTCACGCCAATCGGTCATCAGGGACACTTCCTGCGCGTCATTGTTCTATTGCTCTTCGGGTTCGTCGCTCATCCGGTATCTATGGGTCGTCACAATCTTCCATGAGCTTGCTCGCAAATGCCTCATGCCGCCGTGGAAAGGTTCTACAGAGAGCAGTGAGAACCCTTTTCATAGTTCCACAAAACTAACTACCTTCGACCCAGGCAATATTTGATTCGGCAACTATGTGATGACCATTTGGCGCGATCTTTGGATCATGGTCCGGCATGAGAACGAATGATTCGAGAAAGCTGAAGATCGATGCGCTCAATGAGCGTCGGCGGCAGGTTGCGGCCTGCTTGCAGAAGGGCATGACCCAACAGGCGGCAGCCGAGCTGTGCGGCATGTCGCGAGGTGCCGTGCGGGGTGTGAAGCGCAAGCTGGATGCCGGTGGGCTGAAGGCGGTTGAAGTGGTGAAGGACGGGCGGCCACAGGGGAAGGGCCGGATCCTGACAAGGGAACAGGAGCGTGACGCGCAAAAGGTCATTGCAGACAGAACGCCCGATCAGTTGAAGTTGCCATATGCCCTGTGGACCAGGCAGGCCGTGCGGGAAATGATCCAGGGGCGCTACAACCGCAAGCTGGCCCTGCGCTCGGTGGGCAACTACCTCAAGCGTTGGGGCTACACCCCGCAGCAACCATTGCAGAAGGCCTATGAGCAGCGGCCCGAGGCCGTGCGTAAGTGGCTCGAGGAGGAATTCCCCGAGATCAAGGAACGCGCCAAGGCCGAGGGGGCGTCGATCCATTGGTGCGACGAGACAGGCCTGCGCAGCGATGACACCCGAGGCCGCAGCTATGCGCCCAAGGGCAAGACCCCGGCCATCCGGATCAACCAGCGGCGGCATAGCTGCTCGGTCATCTCGGTGGTGACCAACAAGGGAGCCATGCGCTGGATGGTCTTTCGCAAGGCGCTCAATGCAAAGCTGTTGATCAAGTTCCTCAAGCGCCTGATCAAGGATGCACCGAGCAAGATCTTCCTGGTGCTGGACAATCTAAAGGTCCACCACAGCAAGCCCGTGAAAGCGTGGCTGGAGAAGAACGAAGAAGCCATCGAGTGCTTCTTCCTGCCCAGTTACTCACCGGAACTCAATCCCGTGGAACTGGCCAACGCATCCCTGAAGCATGCCGTGACCACACATGCGCCAGCACGTAGAAAAGGGCAGATGGAAAAGGTCGCGTCCAACCACTTGCGGCATTTGCAGCGCAACCCCAAGATCGTCCAGAACTTCTTCCAGAAAGACTCCGTCAAATACGCCGCCTGATGTCAACACATCTTGGCCGAAGCAATAAGGCTCAACAAGACATCTCAAGAGATTTCTCATCAAAATTGATGGCAACGCGAATGGTCCAACCTTTTATCCGGAACATTGGGAGGTTGGAATCTCCAGCCTTGGGACAAATTTTTCCCTGGGGATTTTGACGGGGATGACATCGATGAATTGCTTGCTGTGGGCAATGCCGGGCAGCCAACCGATTGGTATGCCCTATTGAAATATGAAAATGGGCAGTGGAACTGGCTTTGGAGCAATTATGGCAATGGTGGTATACTTCGACCATATAATTCAAATTTCGTTGTCGGTGATTTTGACGGAGATGGCCAAGACGAACTCCTCGGGAATGACACATGGACAACCCTGTTCAAATGGACCGGAACGGGCTGGGATTGGGCATGGTCGGATAACGGCTCCACAGGACATCCCATTCACCCGTTTAAAGACCGACTCTATGCCGGAGATTTTAACGGGAATGGAACAGACGAACTATTGGGATGTGATTTACCCAATGGCTGGACTACCGTTTTTCAATACGTTGACGGTAATTGGATCTGGGGCTATTGGTCTGACATGGGATTGGAAACTATGATTAAAACCTACCGATTCAACTGCGTTGTCGGTGATTTCAATGGAGATGGGAAGGATGATTTACTTGGATTAGATACATGGGCTACTTTATTCGATTTCAATAATGGAAATTGGAATTGGCTATGGAGTACAAATGGAAGCAGCTCATTTAACGGATGGAATTATCCATTAGACCCCATAAATGACAGGGTTATTATTGGCAATTTTGATGTTGACACAAAAGATGAATTGATATTTGTTTCTACCGGTCCATACGCGCATTGGGCATTAAGTCAAGACTTCAATCCTGCTCTACCATCTTGGAATTTTAATTGGGTGGCAAATGACACATACTCGATTCCGTTTATTGATGATTGGCCGATAAATGATGACACAGGTTATTCAACAAATTATTTTGCGATACGAACAAATTCCACAGGACCGGAAAGACTACTTGCTATGAGGAAATTCCCTTGTGGTGTGAATGGCAGGTATTTGGCCTCATTATATGAACCCATTGGAACTCAGAAAAGTAATGACACAAACAACATTGTAGATTCTCTTGATATACGTTCAACTAGCGAGGTTATTATATTTCCAAATCCTATAAGTTCTGATGAAGTGGCGACCATCTATTCCAAGGCAAATCTCATGACTGGTTATGAAGTCATTGATATAATGGGGCGGGTAGTGGCTAGCTCGAATTTTTCCGTTCCTTTAGTGAAGGCATCTCATATCAGACTTAAAGAGTTAAAAAGCGGAATATATTCCATTAGAATAAGACTTCAAAATGGTAGATTCTGCTCATATAAACTAATATATGGACCATAATAGAACCGATTTGGGACCATTCCAATGGTCAACTGTACTATTCTTACTATCACTGGTCATCCTCGCGAAGCTTGTCATTTGGGTGGCTTGCGGCGCTTGTGCGAATGACTGGTCATGGATTTCCGCATTTCATAAGTGGGATAGTTACTGGTACGGGAACATTGCTGTACAGGGGTACCAAAATCCCCTCGTCAGCCAAGATGGTTCCTACCAAAGCGACTTTGCCTTCTTTCCCGCCTACCCCATGCTCGCTTCCGGGATATCGAGCCTATTTCACCTATCGGTTCCATGGGCCATGGAGTTGCTGTCCATTCCCATAGCATTCTTCTGTTTGTGTGGCGCTTGGCTATTTATATCCCAGAACGGGGCAAATGCCCGGCAGGGCACATTGACCTTCCTCCTTTGGCCCTTCAGCATCTTCCTGTTCGTCCACTACAGCGATGCCTTGTACATCGCACTTCTGCTTTGGGCGCTGGCAGCTCTGAAGTGCAAGCAGGACTTCCTTGCCACCATATGCCTGGCCCTGCTTGTTGTCACCCGGCCAAATGGCATTTTTTTCATTCCCGTGGTGTTGCTGTTCATTGTCCATCAGGAGGCCCAGGGGCGAGGCACGCCCTTGTTCTTGAACCCCGTTGCATGGCGGCGCATCTTCCACGTGCTTCTTTGTCCTGCCTTGTCATTTTCAGCCTGGTGTGTGGTACTGTGGCGGCTTGTCGGTGATCCGTTCGCATTCAATACGGCCCAAACCGGCTGGGGCAGGGAACTTTCATGGCCTTGGCAAGGCTTCTTTGCAAGTGGTGACTTCGCCACGCAATTCGAGTCTTGGTACACCCTGGTATTGATTGCCGGCACCACTTGGTATTGGCGGCGGCTTGCTTGGCCCTACCGGATCTGGCTGGTACTCGGTATCCTCGGGCCATTATTGTCCGGGTCCGTGGATTCGATGACACGCTTTGCCCTGTCATTCATTCCTCTCATCATGATGGTCAGCACTGATCTAGAACGGTCCAAGCGACCTTATCTCATGTATGCTGTGTTCATCAGCCTACAGCTCTTCTGCCTCTGCCTATGGGCGCTTTACCATCCGCTCATGGCTTAGAACCGCCTGAGTGGCATTTCTGGCGCAAACGCCTGCCTGCCGGAAGGCAGGTCTACGCTCGTGCCTATTCCAGATCAAGCGTCCGCTGCCTTCCACGAACCTGAAGCGTTTGCCCTTGATGGGTAAGCCTCCTGCCAACCACCCCTTGCAAAGCTGAACTACTTTGCTAAGTAAGCCTCCTGCCAACCACCCCTTGCAAAGCTGAACTACTTTGCTAAGGGCTGCCAGTTCTGAGGCAGCAGTTGGGAGAGCCTATTGGCCTTGTGCTCCGGGATGCGTGCAATCACATCGCTGAGG
>WBZN01000210.1_pt1 | contig 74377 bp, 68 predicted proteins | sample 5204281 | NCBI WGS metagenome assembly WBZN01 (sample SAMN12344347, study PRJNA552823) | activated sludge metagenome | biome: Activated sludge suspended growth; feature: Nitrification reactor; material: Wastewater; isolation source: activated sludge from nitrification reactor of wastewater... | reverse complement strand
ACGAGGTAAAACGTCCGATTTTGGGCATGACAAGGCCTCCGGTCGCAAAAATGCGACAGCGGATCATTTAATTTTTTCTATTTTTGATTTTAAAAATTTTTATGCTCGGCAGAATTCAGATCTGGGTGTTAAGCGGGTAAAATTGGATGGGGTGGCTGGACTCGAACCAGCGAATGGCAGAATCAAAATCTGCTAACTTACCAACTTGTCGACACCCCAACAGAGCAAAAATACGAATTCGTAAAGTAATGAATATGGTGGGCTTAGGCAATAAGTGATGCGGCGCGCTTCGGACGGATCTGAAGATAAAAGAAGCGGGGCCGTGGCCCCACTCCTCCTCCTTGGGCTTACTTGACTATCCGGTAACCCTCTCCGCTGACTTGAACGCAGGATTGGCCTATCGTTTGGGTAAAGGCGGGGTATTTGATATAGTCGATTTCATATTGCGCTTCGGCTTTTTTCACGGCCTCGTCCATCAGGCCGAAGGAACCTGACCAGGACGAAAGGCAAAATTCCGTCTCGACATTGCTCACGCGCGTGAGCTTCTCACTCGGAGCGGGTGGCATGGGATGCTTCATGGACGTCCAACTGCCATCCAAAACTTTGACGGTGCGGGCGGCGCAGGCCCCCAGTGAAAGCGGAAGTGCTAAAAGAAGAATCAATTTTTTCATCGGTAACCTGCCCCTGTAACGACCATGCAACTGCGGCTGACAAGCCAAGCGTTAAATCCACCATGTTCCACAGAAATATTTTTCACAACCTTCAGCGGAGCCCCCTTGCTGGTCGCGGTTTGGCCGGGAATCAGCGAATCTTCCTTTTGGTTGGCGGCGTTGAAAAAAGCGTTGCGCACGGTGGGATCCATGCCGATGGCGTAACCCCACACATACCAAGTGCAGTCCTTGCCCTCAATGCTGCCGACGGACTTCAAAGAATCGGGATTGGCTTTTTCATCAAAGGAAACAAAACTTAATTTTTGCGCGACATTTGCCGAAGCGCAGCCGGTTAACTGCGCGGCTAAAAGTGAAAGAATGAAATATTTCATCGGGCCTACCTCTTGAGAACAAAAGAGTGAGAGGCCGAAGGTGGATCGTCAGGAATGTCAACTTTGTAGGTCACCGCCACTTGATCGGCACTTTTTGTCACCTGCAAATCAAAATTCAAAATTATATTCGTTCCTCTGAAATTGATGGGGCCATTGTAAACGTAACGCAAAGTTTTTACGCCGTCGACTTCACTCACGGTCGTTGAACCTAAACCCTCCATCGGACCAAAAGCGTATTGGCCAGAAGAATTGCCATTGGCTGCAAAATAAAGGGGAAAGGAAAGCGTGCGAACATACTTCTTAGCCGTCGTATCGTAGAAATGAGAAGTGTCGTATTGGATGATCGAAGTGAGGGAGGTGACATTCCTCCCGTCTAGCGAGACGAGACTGTACCAGCCGGCGAACTCGTCCCAAACACTGAAATCCGCGACCTTGCGGCAATCGCTGACTTGGATTTTGCCATTGATTTCTGAAATTGTCCCGTCCGCTTCGGTGGCCTTCGCGTAGATGAAGGCTTCAAATCCCGTGGCTTGAACAGAGGTGATTTTCACCTTCGCCGTATCCGCGAGAACATTTTTTGAAACGGCATTGGTGCTCGTGAAAACCAGTGGCGTGCCCGAGGTGATATCCGCTCGGTATTCTTGCGCTTGATAATCGGCCGGTAAGACCACCGAAGCGAAGGGCGCGGAGGTGAAAGGTCTGCTGCAAAGAGAAGAGGCGCCTGCGGCGTAAAGCTCTAAAGAAACCTGGTTTCCGCCTGTACCGAAAGGTCGAACCACTGCAGCTTGCGCGGTCCAATCTTCGCCAAAAATTTTCCCGCTGAGGGGACCGTCGGCGTAGGTGGGTGAGCTCTGCAGGATAACGCCGGCGTCGGTGCCCCCGCTGCCAGAATCACCGACCTTACAGGCCGTCATCGATAGTAAAACCAATAAGCACGTTAAATGTAATTTCACGGGTTACTCCTTTTTTTAGAGAAAATACGCAGGTGTCCCACGACTTTCAATGGAGCGGCCCAAAGAACTGAAATGAATGCGAACGGTCTGTTCGCAGAAAGCTTTTATTCGAGATCGGTATGTGGAAAAAGGGTGAGGCAGAGCTGAAAAATGTCACGGCCCTCATCGTCGTTAAAGGACGCGTTCAAAGAATCACGGCATTCGCGCAGGGTTTTTTTCATCGCGGGGATATCTTTCTTATTCGCTTTGAAAGTGATGGAGATGTATTCGCGATGATCCACGGGAACTTCACTGACCGCCTCGATGGCTTTTTGCAACATTTTTTTGTGATAGGTTTGTCCCGCCAAATTCGCAACATCTTCCGAGGTGAAAAGAGCGCGGCGATCGAGGGCCAGGCCTTCCCATTCGGCAAGGGCCGCGGTGATCTGGGCGGCGTTGACTTTGCCGCGTAATTTCTTAGAAATCCAGGCGATGTCTTTGCGAAAGGCGGGAATCATCGTAAGTTGGCGAATAACGACCGGATACCACTCGGAAATGCGGCGGAAAACCTCATTGTCAATGTACTGCTTGTCGTACTGCGGGGGCCGTAAGCGATTCATTTCTTCTTCGATATCATGTACGGGCTGATTTTTTTGCAGTTTGCGTTCGCGTTGAATCATCAAGCTGAGATAGTTTTTTTCGTAGGCAGACAGTTTTAAATGACGGCTCAGGCGAAAGATAAAATCTTCGGAGGGCAGTCGATCGCCTGAAAGAACCAGCTCCAGCGAGCGGGAGGTTTTATAACCTAATTTTTGCGACCAGGATTTGAGGGACAGGGGGCGCTTGCGGCTGCTCAAGCCGTCACGGACCGATTTTAAAAATTCCGTGGGCCTTGAAAAGATAAAAGGTGAAGGTGTGGCAAGAGGCTTCGAGATTTCGCTCATAGCGAGGTGCTACCATGGAAATTTTTTTTAGCAAATAAAAAAGCCAGATCCCTTTTGCAAAGGATCTGGCCGCAAGTTATTCAGCGCGCAGGGAACTTGCCTGTTTATTTAACTATTTAATAATTTTCGTTGTCGCTGCCGCTGGAAGGAGCCTTTTGCCGCTTCAAGTTGACAAGTGTCTCACCCATGGATTTGAGCTCGTTCTCGTACGCTTCAAAGACCATGTCTTCAATCATGGCTCGGGTCTCTTGATTGAGGGGATGGGCAATGTCACGGAACTGGCCGTCTTTGCGTTTTTTACTGGGCATGGCGACGAAAAGCCCGGTGACCCCCTGGATGACCTTCAGGTCGCGTACGACGAAGCAAGCATCAAGGGTGATGGAGACGTAGGCCTTCAGGCGGTCTTCGTTGACCGGGAATACTTTAACCTCGGTGACTTTCATAAGTTTGTCCTTTCCAGCGATGTCGATCCTGGTGCTACTTTTGTGAATCCAACTCCTAGACTTTACGGTAGGAGTACGAAAAAACTTTAGGACGGAAGTCCAGGCGCCTCGTTTTGAGACATGGGTCTTGAAATTGGCATCTGGATGGCATACAAATCGTTTTTTCTTCTCGCAAAGGACTTCGTATAAAAAAGTTTGTCGTTTCAGCCAGCCTGTTTTTTGTTTTTTGCGCCCAGGGCCAAATTCAAGCCTATCAAAGTATTTCGGGCGGCGGACTTGCGCAAAAAAAATTGAACTGGGTTTGGATGCACATGCCCGCTTTAGTCAAGGCCTGCCGCACTCAACCCAGTTGCAAGATGACGGACGATGAATTGTCCATTCTAGAAAAAATCCATGGGAATTTGCCGATCTATACTGAAAACACAATTCAGTTTAAGAGTGAAAATGAAGATCCGAGTTTGTTTAATGCCAACGAAGGTGAGGCCCATCGGGTGGCCGTCACCGGTGATGCGGCCTCAGGCCACATTATTTTTAATTCCGATCGCATTGAAAATTTAAGCTTAACGCAGATGGCGGCTTTGCTGGCTCACGAGATCACTCATCATGCCGGAATTAAAGATGATATGAATCGCATCCCTGATCAAATCGGTGCCAAGATGGCTCATTATTTTGAAAGCCATTCGGTGAGCCTGAGTCTAGAGCAATATCAGCATCCTGAAATTCAAATTTATTATTTTGGTGTGAGCCCTCCTGAAAAGGGGATTTACTACCAATATTTTCGTGAACCGGCCAATGCCGCCGTCGCGATTATGGATGCGGATCAGGTTTTTGACGTGATCGATTTGACGGGCGGGTTGATTCATCCCTGTGATCAGTATCCAGGAACTTCCTATACCAGCCAGCAAATCAGCAATCCTTTCGTTCGTGTCGCAAGCTTCAAGAGCGGTGATCCTTTTGTGCAAATTGATTTTCACAGCGATATCATGACTGTTTGCCTGGACGCAAAAACGCCCCGTCTCATCGGGGTTCCTTTGATCAATGAAATTCACCTCCATTTGAAATTACAAAATCCACAGGTCACAAAGTGGCAGGACTCGGCCCTCCGCTTGATGCCAGAAAATTTGCAAACAGAAGTTCGGGAGTCGAGGCACACGGACCACATTGAAACGGGAACTTTATTAGAAATTCAAAGTGTGAAAACCAACGCTTCGCAGTTGAAGGCGGGGGAGACCTGGAGACTGGAAGTTCTGGCGAACTACAGTGGCAATATTGACTTCAAAGAATGCAACGGAGGATTCATCAATCCCCATTGGCAGACTTCCGTAGCGGTGGATTTGGTTGCCCCGATAGAAATGACAAGCTGTCATTTTGACAAATTGCCAGATGGGCAATACCGCATTTTCTTGGATTACGCTTTTCCGGCCAACGCGAATCCGGCCTCTTTTGAGCTGAAGGAAGTCGGACTGATCGTACCCGGCACCAGTCGAGGTGTCATCCTGGGTGTGCCCACTCAAAAGATTTCGGTGCAGATCACAAATGACCATCCCACTCTGCCCGTAAAGATCAGCAGCGTGAAGATTTTGGGTGCGGGTGATTTCACTATTCATCCGAATCAAATCTACGAGATCGAAGTGCGCTTTGAAAATGGCCAAGATCTTTATTACGCTTTCATTAGAGGAAATTTGAGAACCACTGAAAATCAGGATCTCCCACTGACGGGTTCATTGGATAAAAAATCCTTTGGAGATTTTTTTAAGGGCCTGAATTACCGCTACGAGGGCACGACCCTGATTGCCACCTACCAATTTTCTTTTCCTCAGCAGGTGCAGTCTTATAAAATGCTGGGATTTTTCCTGTCTCGTCTTCAGTTTGTGACCGAGAGTTTAGAAGAAATCATTTATACGGCCGGCGAAAATCCCGATTTTTATTTCATTCGTTAAGGGGGTTGAGATGAAAAAGATTCTTTTTTTGATTTTGATCTGCGTTCTTCCCTCGGCTTTTGCCGAAAAAGGCAAGGGGGGCGGTGATGTGGTCAATAACGCCGGCGGGAGCGCTGAGCAAAATATGGTCTACGCTTTTCAGAATTTCAGTGAATTTGCGATGTCCTGCCTGCATTCGCCCCTTTGTCAGTTGAGTGGTGAAGAACGGAACCTTCTGAATGAATTGCAGAAAAATGCGCCTCTCGAATTGCGTCAGTCTTTGAAGTTTGTCACGGCGGCGTATCTCGGAAGCCAAAAATATCAAACGGACGCGGCGGTGGGTGCGCCGATTCTAATTAATCAGGAAGCTCTCTGGAAAACGGATGGCCGCGGTTATGATTTGGCCGACGCCGTCGAACTCGTCGCGCTCGCTTTAAGCGCCCATGTCCCACAATTTACTTTGGCGGCAAGAATGTCCCTTGCGCAGAAGATCTCCGCCGTTGCGGCTCAGCAGGTTTTGGTCTTTCGCATGGATCATTACGCGCAAACCCAGATTCAGGTCAGCGTCTTAAAGTCTTCTCGCGTCGAGCACGTCCTGGTTGAGGATGGCGCCGATTACTGGCTCGACCTGGAAAGTTTGCTTCAACAAAAGCTCGGTTGCCCTTTAGAGAGTTTAAAAATATTTGGTCTTTCTTGGCACAATATCGATACGAGCCAAATAGGGAGTGATTTTATTCAGATCAGTTTCTCGGGGCCTATCGAATGGACTTGTTCTGGAGAAGGGAATTCACAGCGGGCCTCACTGACCGTTGTCTTCAAGGCCCGGCCCACAGAAATGACCATTCAAAGTTATATGCAAAATCCTACGGCCGATCGGCTGCAAATCAGGAATGAACCGGTCCGTCTTCTGCTTTCTGGTGCGAGCTTCTAAAGCCCTTCCAAGCGGAAAGTCGTCGACGTTTGGGCTTTAGCGATTTTCTGCAACAAATTGAGCAGGCCCGGTTGCGATTTTATTTTCTGCAAAATAAGAATGCTGTTCTTTTGAGAGAGATTGGCGACCGAAAGCACGATTTGAGAAGCGGAGCCTGTGCTTTTCACCTGTAGTAGCAACGTTCCATCGGCTATTTTAAACTCGCGCAGACTTTCGATGATTTCAATCTTGGCCAGATTTTCAAGTGCCTTGAGATCGACATTCAGACGAGCTTTGCCGTTGGGGACTTCGACGCGTTGACTGTTGAGGCTGCCGTCGACCTTCGCGATCCGAATTTGTTGAGGGGCTGCGACGTTTTGCAAAACGAAATCGGCCATGGCCTTCGAGCGAGGTCCCAGAACTTCTACGGACACAGGATTTTCGGTGGCTGATCGTAAAAGCTCTTCGGGACTGGCAAAAGCTCCGCCTGCGGGACCAATGACAAAGATATCTTGCTCAGGAATCGAAGCGATTTCGATTTGCTTACCGATGACGGTCAAGTCGGAAGTGACCTCTGGCACTGCTCCCGTAACGGAGCGGTAGTCAACTTTTGCGGGGAGGACATGACCCGTCAGCTGCGAAACCAATGCGGGGATCACATTGTCGTAGCCAGTCGCATTGATCACGTAATCCGAAGTGACTTTTTGATTGTCGCCGTAAATCAATTCAACGGAGCCGTCGGTTAACTGCCGACCTGATTTCACATGGCCCACAAACCCGCCTTGAATGCGATTTCCCATTTCATCGGCAATACCAAAATACCGAGACCAGGTCGTCGCGCGGTACTCGTCGGGAGTTTTCGCGGTTTGACCCAACCATAGAATTTTTAAAGTGGGATCAAACTTTTGAACGAGGGCTTCAACCGCGATCCGTGCCCCATCCCCTGCGCCAATGACGGCGATGGTTTTGTTTTTCACCTTTGAGGTATAATTGATTTTACCAGGACCTTCATTCAGTGCCACCAAACGTAGGAAGGAGTCGACCATCATCACGGGAAGCAACTGCCGGGGATCTTTCAGATGCTGTTCGGTCGAAGCGCGCATGATTTTTTGAAAATTCTCGTCAGGAATGCGGGTTGAGGGTTCTCCCAAGCCGGTCGAGAGGACAATTTTATCCGTAAAAACAGTGATTCCTTGGGAAGTCTTAACGATGTAACGACCAGGGGCTTTTTGGTGAGTCAGACGGGTGTCTTCAATGGAAGTCACTTTATTTTCCAGAAGCACGGGAACATGGGACGCCCTTTGCGCAGCCGAACCCATCAGGCCCATATGAACAGAGTTAGGGAAAGTTTGTTGGGTCAGATCCTGCATCTCGAGGGGAGAGCCCGGAAAGACGTTCAAACTTTGGCCTTTCCGCTCACTGCTGTTGATGCGAAAGCTTCCAGCTAAATCACCAAAGACTTTTGAAACCCGCGAACCGGCTTCAATCGTGAGCACCGAGGAAGATTGCCCTAATTTCGCCGCTTCCAAATTAAAAATGGCGGCGTGCAGTCCTGCACCCACGACGACGACAGGGACGTAAGGAGGTTTTGTTTGAAATTGGGTTTCAAGTGCGCGGCTGCGCACGAGCAGTTGATCCGTCAGGTAATCGTTCAACTGAGAAGATTGCTGATCTTCGAGGTCAAAAAGAGCTGTCTTTTCAGCGGCCGTGAGCGAAAAGATTTCTGCACAGACCGGAGCAAGAGCCTGGGCGGAAAAGGGGATCAAGGCCATGCTCATCGCCGCCGCGGCAAAGAGTTTTCGCAAGGGAACCAACTGAAGTGCTTTTTTCATAAAACCTCTCAGGTCCTAAGCAAAGCAAATTTCGGGCATAGTCGAGGGGCTCCCAAAAGAAATAGGATGGCCCTCAGCTGCCTTAAATCGAGAGGAACCCAGAAAAGGCAGCCCCTGTCAGCCTCTTAGACAGCTCTCGGGCCGATCATAATTTGTCTAAAGACCAGAGGCTGCGATCAGACTCGTTTACAAAGATTTCTCTGCAGAACTTGTCAGCACTTCAGATCTAGGTACCGGGGAATAATTTTGTTTTGAGACCCCTTGGCCTTTTTTCCATCAACACTCTAAGGGTCCATTTCCTGAGAAGGACCCAAATCCGCGGGATTACTTCCCCTCCGCCGACAAAATCAACACCTGCGCTCCTCGAGCAATGCGGAAGGTATTGCTGTCCTTGCGCAGGGCCTTCAAAACATCCTTGGCGGAATCGGTCGTTTTCTTATTCACATCCAGAATCACATCGCCCACTCGTAAACCAAACTTAGCGGCGGCGCTGTTGCGCTCAATCTCGGTGACAATGGGCTGCTTGAGATCAGGGGAGTAGCCCCATTGCTCACGCAACTCATCCGTGGGATCCGTGACGGTAAAGCCCAAATTAAACGGAGCCTTTTGTCCACTGTATTTTTTGGGTGCATCGAGAGAGGCTTTTTTCTGCTCGGCTCTTTCGGCCACGCGGATTTTCAAGCTGACGGTTTTTTGACCCCGCAAAATTTTGACTTTGGCCTCTTTGCCGATCGGCGCATCCGCAACGGCATCGATCAGATCATTGGCGCTGGTTATTTTTCGCTCGTTGAAATCCGTGATGACGTCATAGGGTTTCACGCCGGCCTTAGCCGCAGGGCCTCGGGGATCTAAATTCGTGACCACTGTCCCCTCCGCTTGCTCGAGACCCATATACTGCGCGGCCTGCAGATCGAGATCGGCAAGCCCCGCTCCGATATAGCCTCGCTTGATGCTGCCATGGGATTCGAGTTGCGGGATCAAAGCCTTCACTTCATCAATGGGGATGGCAAAGCCAATCCCCTGGGCCCGCGCATCGATCGCCGAATTCACGCCGATCACGTAACCCTTGGTGTTGACGAGGGGACCGCCGGAGTTACCGGGATTGATGCTCGCATCCGTTTGCAAGAGAGGGATTTTATTGATTTCGCCGATCGAGCGGCCCTTCGAAGAAATAATCCCCTTACTCATCGAGTGGCCATGGCCGAAAGGGTTCCCGAAGGCCGCAACCCATTCTCCGACTTCCAAATCCTTTGAAGAGCCTAACGCCGCCACGGGCAGCTTTCCGTCCGGATTGATTTTGATCAGGGCAATGTCGGTGCGTTTATCCGAGCCAATCACCTTGGCCTCGTAAACTTTTATGGCCCCTTCGACGAGCTGAACATTGATGAGGTCGGCCCCTTCGATCACGTGGTTGTTCGTCAGAATCAGGCCGTCTTCACGAATGATAAAGCCCGTTCCCAAACCGTACTGCTGCGGTCCTTGGGGGACGGGGGCCCCACCCTGTCCCAGGGGCATTCCGTAAAGTCTTTCAAGCATATCCAACATCGGATCGCGCATCGCTTGAGTCCGACGGGGTAAAATACTTGTCGAAATATTCACGACCGCGGGATTGATGATGCGAGAAAGTTCAACAAAAAGATTCCCCGGTAAAGGATCGCTCAGTTTCATCGCCGGGGGCGTTCGCTGGGGGACTTGAGCCGAAGAGTTGAAATCAAAAGTGAGAAATCCACCGGCCAAAATCAATACCGTTAGGATGCGTTTCATTTTTTCCTCCATTAGGTCATTTGCACGTATTTCATTTGTAAATCAGAAAGAAGGGATTCTAAAAATTTCTTCTCGTCTTCGTTCAGATTATTTTTGGTCTTCTCTTGCAGAACAACCAATAAATCAATATTAAAGCGCGCCATGCTTTTATCCGTCGCGCTTTTTCCTGTTTGTGGATCCGGGGCAAGGCCCATCGCCATGGCGGCCGACGAAGCGATGGACATCATCAACATGGAAAAAGAAGCCTCTAATTTTTCGCTCATACCGGATAATACCCCAATAATTTTTTAATTCGACGTTCAATCGAAGGATGAGATTTCAAAAACATATTTCTTTGGCCGAAGCCCTCTGGATTCACAATAAAAAGGTGGCTGGTGCAAGGAGGAACGTAAAGGGGCCTCGTTTGCGCGAGGCCCTCTAAGCGCCACAGGGCTTCGCCCACGCGTGTGCGGTCTTCAATCAGTTGCGAAGCCATCAAATCATTTTCAAAAAAAGCCTTTTGCCCCACGGCAAGTTTAATAATGAGCCAACCCAGAGGTGAAAAGAGATAAAGAAAAGGCTTTTGATTTTTAATCCCAATCCAACGAGCCGGCCAAAAGGAATCCAAAAACTGACCTATACCCACAATGGAATTCGCAAGCGTGCTGCTGACGCCAAAGCCAAAAGTGTCGAGGCGACGGATGTGGCAAAGTTGGTGAGCCACCACGGCTTCTAACTCTTTTGCATCCAAAGTTTCTAGGAGGCCCATGGTAAAGCAGAGGGATCCTCTCTTCCAGGTATGTCCTACGCAGAAAGCCGAAACGGAATGATGGTTCGTGGTGTAAATGGTGGCGGGGAGAAGGCCTATTTCGGCCGAGAGTTTTTTAACCAAATCAAGCAATCCCCAAGGATCTTGGCCAGAAAGTTTTTTTGCCTTCATCTTCGTGAGCAAATGATTTTCGCCGTAAATGAAAACCAAAGCGTTCAAGAGCAAGGCAGAAAGAAAACCAAAGAGCAGCCCTAAGCGATCCCCCACATTGTAACCCAACACCAATAGGAAAAGACTGGTTGAAAGTATAAAAATCCAGACTTTGGTGGGGTTCTTCATTCAGCTGACTCCATCCGCCTACTGTGCGCCTAAGCTTTTCTGTTGGCAAGTGCAGGTGAAGCAGAGTGCCACAAACATCTCAACAGCAAGCTTGCGGAATACCTTATAAAATTGTGAAATGGAGAGCACACACTTTGAATGTTTCCAGTTGTTTCGAGGAGGTCTTTCGTGGAAGTGGATATTATGGCATTGAATGCGGCGATCAAGCAGGAAAGCCAATTCATTGAAAAAATGATGAACGAGATCAATAAAGTTGTCGTCGGGCAAAAAGAAATGGTCGAAGGCATCATGATGGGTCTGCTCACCGGCGGGCATATTTTACTTGAAGGTGTGCCCGGCCTCGCAAAAACTCTGACCATTTCCACCGTCTGCAAATCTATTTCACTCGACTTCCAACGGATTCAATTCACGCCCGATCTTCTGCCCACGGACTTGATCGGAACCATGATTTTCAATCCCAAGTCGGGCGAGTTCGCGCCACGCAAGGGCCCTATTTTCACGAACATTGTTCTAGCGGATGAGATCAATCGCGCCCCCGCGAAAGTTCAGTCGGCTTTGCTTGAGGCGATGGCTGAAAAACAAGTCACCATCGGCGAAGAGTCCTACCAGTTAGCGACGCCTTTCCTTGTTCTCGCGACCCAGAATCCCCTTGAACAAGAAGGGACCTATCCTTTACCCGAGGCCCAGATGGATCGCTTCCTTTTCAAAATTAATGTGATCTATCCCGCGAAGGGGGAAGAACTTGAAATTTTGAACCGTATGGGAACGAACGACAAGCCCGAGGTTAAACCAGTTATCTCGCGGGAAGATCTGCTGCGAGCATCAAATCGGGTGGATCAAATCTACGTCGATAGTAAAATTAAAAACTACGTGGTCGAAATTGTCATGGCCTCGCGCAAGCCAAGCGATTATGGCTTGAGCCGCATTGCTAATTTAGTCAGTGTCGGGGCTTCACCGCGCGCAACGATTGGTCTTTTCCGTGCGGCGAAAGCCAATGCCTTTTTGCGGGGGCGGGGCTACGTCACGGCCGAAGACGTCAAGGCCATCGCCTATCATGTCCTTCGTCATCGTTTGATCCTGACCTACGAAGCCGAGGCCGAAAATATCAAGACGGACGATATGATCAAAGAAATCCTGCGCCAAGTGGAGGTCCCTTAGCGATGTCTCTGCCCCCTGAGGTGCTCAAAAAGGTCAAAATGCTCGAGATTAACACGAGGAAACTCGTGAACAATCTGTTTGCGGGCGAGTACCATACGGCCTTCAAGGGACAGGGCATGACCTTTGCGGATTTTCGTGAGTACGTTCCGGGAGATGATGTGCGAACGATTTCCTGGCCTTTGACCGCGCGGACCGGGAAAACTTTCATCAAAACTTTTGAAGAAGAACGTGAATTGACTTTGATTCTTGCGGTCGACGTCAGCGGCTCAGCTGACTTCGGCACGGGTGAATATTTCAAAGGTGAGGTGATGACCCACCTTGCGGCCTTACTGGCTTTCAGCGCCGTTAAGAATAATGACCAAGTTGGATTATTGCTTTTTAGTGATCAAGTTGAGCATTTCGTTCCGCCTAAAAAGGGTCGTGGTCATGTGCACCGTCTTTTGCGTGATTTATTTTATTTTAAACCGAAGAGTTCCAACACGAAAATTTCTTCCGCGATGACCTACTTGCAAGGAATTTTGAAAAAAAAGACATCGATCTTCGTTTTCAGTGATTTCATGGACAGTGGCTTTGACCAATCCCTGCGGCTCTTGGGGCGAAAGCATGATGTGGTGGCTTGCGTGGTCAACGATGCGGCCGAGTACAAATTACCTGATCTCGGGGTCATTGAAATACAAGATGCCGAAACGGGCGAGATTGTGACGGTGGATTCCTCTTCCGAGGCCTTTCGCAAAGAGGTCGAGCGTAATTTTTTGAAGAAGAAAGATCTGCGCGACCGCCAACTGCGGCTTTCTCAAGTGGATCGGATCGACATCAAATCGAGCGGCGATTACGTGGATCCCTTGATCGCTTTTTTCAAGAAGAGAAAATAGATGGATACGGCGAGTGCGGTGATAACAGTTTCGTGTCAGGTTGATATTCCCGCGGTGAAGGGGCTTAAAGATCAGGAATTGACCGTGGGGCGTGAGTTTTTCCTGAACTGCAAGGGCGAGTGGCCCAAAAATCTCGTGCAAGAGAAATTACAGATTTTGGTTCCTGAAAAAGCCAAATACCAAATCCACCTCTTGAGTTTTGAATTTCGTTCGGCCGAAGAGGCGGACTTAAAAGTCACGGCCTATCAAGCGGTACCGGTGAAGCTGGAGGGTCTGCAGCTGACCGACGGAACCCAGTCCGTCACTCTTTCGCCGGTTCAGTACAATGTGCGCACGGTGATCGAAAAGCCCAAGGATCCCCAACAAAAAGTGGAACCCTACGGTCCCTTTGGACCGGCGATGGTGCCTATTCCGGGTGTTTATTTTCTGATTGTTCTGGTAGTTGTTCTTTTGGCCTTTTTACTGATTGGACAAAAAACTTACCGCATTTCGCAGCGGCGTAAGCTCTTGCGTCGTTTAAAAGAGCATGATTCGGCTTTGTCTCCTCTCGCGCAGTTTCATCAAAGCATGCGTCGCCTGCAGCGTGAAAATGCGGTTTTTTACGGGGCGGCCTTTGATCTGGCGCAGGTGCATGAAGGTTTTAAGACTTTGTCCGAGATGTGGTCGCTTTTTCTGACCCGTCAGTTTCTTGTGCCCGCTCAGGAATGGAATGACAAATTGATCTTGAAAGATATTCGCAAGTATCATCGCGAAATTTTTGCCGAGACCGGCGTCGAGATCAAAAAGCTGTTGAATGAATACGCTCAAGCGGCCAGGAGCCGTGACAAGCTCACCGATAAGGACATTCTGGTTTTTGCTGAGCAAACGCGCCGCCTGGTCGAGAAGTTAGACCGAATCAAAAACCAAGGGCGGCGATCGTGAACGTCTATGCCTCGACGATTTCATTCTGGCTTTTGCTCCCTCTCTTCGCCGTGGTCGCTTGGACTTTCTATGCGCGGCGCAAGCGAACGCCCACCTTGCAATTCAGTTCGGTCGAAATTTTCAAAGGAGTGAGGCCGACCGCGAAGACGCGTTTGATGTATGTCCCCTTGATATTGAAAAGCCTCGCCCTGATTTTTGCGATTTTAGCGCTCGCACGTCCGCAAGAGGCCAATACGAAAATCAAAAAAAATGTCGAAGGCATTGATATCGTCATCGCCCTTGATATTTCGGATTCCATGCTGATTGAAGATATGAAACCATTGAACCGCCTTGAAGCGGCCAAGGATACGATCAAACGCTTCGTCGGCAAAAGAACCTCCGATCGCATCGGCGTGGTCATTTTTGCCGGAGAGTCTTTTACGCTGGTGCCGCCGACCTTGGATTATCCGATGTTGCTTTCTCGTATCTCCGAAATCACGACGGCCGCCAGCGCCAATATCAAAGATGGAACAGCCATTGGTGTCGCCCTCGCCAATGCGGCCGGGCGCCTCAAGGATTCCAATGCGAAAAGCCGCGTGATGATTTTCATGACGGACGGAGAGAACAACAGTGGAACCATCGATCCTGAAACCGGGCTGTCCATCGCGAAAGGTTATGGGATAAAAGTTTATTCCATCGGAATCGGCAAGGATGGGCCGACCAAGATCCCTATTTATCAGCGAGATGTCTTCGGCAATAAAATCAAAACCTATCAGCCCTTTGACAGCACGGTGAATGAGGATCTTCTCGCGCGGATGGCCAGTGAAACAGGCGGCCGTTATTACCGTGCGAGCAAAGAGGATTCTTTGCAAAAGATCTTCCAGGATATCGATCAACTTGAAAAAACCAAAATCGACGTGAATAAGTTCACCCGTTACACCGAGAAATTTCCTGGCTTTTTACTGACGGCCTTGATTTTATATTTGCTCGGGCTTTTGCTCGAACGGTCTTGGCTGCGGAGGTACCCTTAGATGCTTCGCTTTGAAAATCTTGCGGCCTTTCAGTATTTGTGGTTGATTCCGATTATTCTAGTCGTCGGATATTTCTTTGCGACCCGTGCGAAGAAAAAAATGGCCGTGGCCATTGGCTCAAGACTCTATCCTTTTCTTTCGAGCTCGGTGTCGTCAAAAAAGCGCCAAATCAAAACTCTGTTGCAGATATCAGCTGTTCTGTTTTTTGTGATCGCGCTCGCGCGTCCTCAGGCCGGTCAGAGTTTGCAGCAGGTGAAAAGCGAAGGCGTTGAACTCCTTTTTGCCGTCGACGTCTCAGAAAGCATGATGTCCGAAGATGTGAAGCCGAGTCGTTTGGATCAAGCGAAGGCTGAACTGAACCGACTGCTCGACTTGATGCCCGGAAATAAAGTGGGCGTGATCGCTTTTGCGGGGAGCGCCGCCTTGCTTTCACCTCTGTCGAGTGATCCCGGAGCGGTGAAAATGTACATCGACTCGCTCGCGATCAATTCGGTGTCCTCTCAAGGGACGAACTTCGAAGCGGCTTTGAAGGTAGCCGAAGACGCTTTTGAGCGGGGTGGAGTTTCGACGGATGACACGACGAAAGTGACCCGGGTGATTTTGTTTTCCTCAGATGGTGAGGACCATGAACCAGGGGCCTTAGAGGAGGCCAAAAAACTTGCGCAAAAAGGAATTCGTATTTTTACTCTGGCCTACGGAACGGAAAAAGGCGGCGCCATTCCCGTCCGTGACGGCATGGGTTTTTTGAAAGGCTATAAGAAAGATCATCAAGGTCAAACGGTACTCACGACGGTCAAAGGGGATGAGCTGCGGGCCCTCGCCGAAGCGGGCCAAGGGTCGTTTTATTACGCGAGTTTTGGTGGAGACCATTTGAAACACATCGTCGAAGATTTATCGAAATTAGAGAAGGCTGTTTTCTCGAATGCCGTGGCCACTCAGTACGAAGAACGCTACCAAATCTTTCTGCTCTTGGGAATTATCCTTGCCGGTCTCGAAATTTTTCTGGGTGAAAGACGCTCTTCCTTCCGCTTTTGGAAGGGACGTTTTGAGGTGCCTCCTTCATGAAGATTATTTTCTTTTTAGTTCTGATAGGAGTATTAGGGGGCTGCGGCAAAAATCCGCAGGTGCAGACTCTTTTACTCACGCGAGAGGGGAACGGCGCCCTTAAAAAGCAAAACTACGCGGCGGCGATCGACCGCTATGTCGAAGCGCTTCGCTATGATCCTTTTTTGGCGGAGCTGCACCTGAATATGGGACTTGCCTTTGAAGGCTTGCAGCAGCCGGAAAAGGCCCAACAGGCCTACGCGCAGGCCGAAAAATTGGCCGTGAGTCCCGATGTGCAATTCATGGCGCTCTTCAATCAGGCCCAGCTTTTAGGCAAAGCCAAGAAAAAGGATGAAGCCATCGCCCTTTATCAAAGGGCCTTGGAAATCGATCCGACCAGTCGCGAAGCCAAAACCAATATTGAACTTCTCACCCAGGATGAGCAAGGCGGTGGGGGCGGTGAAGGCGATAAGAAGGATGACGACAAGGATAAGAATAAGCAAAACGACAAAGACAAAAAACAAGATAAAAAGAACGACGACAAAAAAGATGATAAAGACAAAAAAGACAAAGACAAAAAAGACAAAGACAAAGACAAAGACCCTAAAGATCCAAACGAAAAGAAACAGTATCAAAATTCTCCGAAGTACCAGCCTCGCAAATTCGACAGCAAGGATCTTTCGGAAGGGGACGTGAAGAAAATTTTGGAAGAGCTTCGGCAGCAGGAACAAAAAATCCGTGCTGATTTCAATCGCAAAGAAGTGAAGGAGCAGCCGCGTGACAAAGATTGGTGATGCGATCGTTAAAATATATTCCAGTTTGATTTTCTTTTTACTGATGACGCTGTCTGCATCGGCTTTAGCGGCGGTGACGGTGCAGTCCATGGTCGATCGCAACGAAATGGGGCCGGGGGATACCTTTACCTTAACGGTCGCGATTTCAACCTCGGAAGCGATGGATATGCAAGAGCCCCGGCTGCCAGTTCTGGACGGTTTTGATTTGATCAATAAATGGGACCAAGCATCTGTTTCGCAAAAATTAATCAACACTCCCAAGGGAATGCAGTTTGAAACCCAACGCCGTCGGGATTTCAATTATATGCTGTCGGCAAAAAAGCAGGGCTCTCTTAGCATCGATTCTTTTGAAGTGGTGGTCGGCGGTAAGGTCTATCGCACTCAGCCCGTCACGATTCGCGTCAGCGAGCAAAGTGCCGGGAGCGGCAAGAATTCGCGTCGTAAGACGTCTCCGCAGATGGGGCGTCCCGGTATGCCGCCGGGTTTTGAATCCCTTGATGACATGGATCAAGCCGAAGAGGAGCTTTTCAATCAATTGTTGCAACAACGGCAACAGATGCTGCAGCAGTTTCAAGGGGCCTTGCCGCCCGCTGAAAATGGGGGGCCGGGAAATGGGGGAATGCAGAATCCTCAATTCCGCTCGCTTCCCACTAATCCCAACGAGGCTTTTTTTATTCAAGTCGAAGTGGATAAGACGGATGTCTATGAGGGCGAACAGATCACGGCGAACTGGTACCTTTATACTCGCGGCCAGATGGAGACCTTGGATCGTCTGAAGTTTCCTGATCTCAAAGGATTTTGGAAAGAAATTATTGAAGAAGTTCCCACCATTCAATTCAGTGAAGAACTAGTGAACGGTGTTCCTTATAAAAAAGCCCTGCTTGCTTCTCATGCCCTTTTTCCTATCAAGGCCGGGACTTCTTATATTGATGAATATAAAATCAAGTCGCGCGTCCGTGTCCCTGTCGGAGGGATGGGGGGCTTCTATGGCCAGTCTTACGAATTCACCAAGAGCTCGCAGAAAGTCCCTATCACTGTCCGGGCGCTACCGACCGAAGGAAGACCTGGTGATTTTGCAGGAGCGGTGGGGCAATTTGAAATGACGGCGGCGGTTGAAGGTCAGAGCTTTCCCGTCAATCAGCCTTTTTCGCTCAAGGTTCGCTATGAAGGCGCCGGTAACGCCAAGATGATTGATTTGCCGGCTTTGAATTTACCGCCGGGGATCGAAGTTTACGACACCAAATCAGAATCTAAGTTTTTTAAAAACGGTCGCAGTTTCAAGCAATTCGAAGTTTTGATTATTCCGCGGCAAGAGGGCAATATAACGATTCCGGCCTTGAGTAGCAGCTTTTTCGATTCCCGTGCAAAAAAATATTACACCAAAACAACCCAGGCCCTTCAGGTGAAAATTGTCGCGAATCCCAATGCCTCCGTTGGGGGCTCAAATCGGATCGCGGGCGACTCTTCGCCAACGAAGGCCAAAATCAGAGAAGATGTTTTACCCGATGTGATTGTCGCCTGGGAAAAACCTGCCGGCTTTGCACTCGGAAAAAATCCCTGGGTCTGGGTTGCTTTGTACGCGGGAATTTTAGCCAGTCTGCTATGGAAAGCGCAGCGTGAAATGGGATTCGGCCGCCGTCGTCAATCCTTGCGAGATCTTGTTCGGCGCCGCATGAAAAAAGTCGATTCGGCTTTGGTCGCTCAAGATTTCCGCAAGGTGGGTTTAGAAATGACAAATATTTTTTATCTTATCCTAGGTGAAAGTGTCGGTGAAGGCCGGGCGACTCAGGAGATTACGAAACTTCTTGAAAAAGCCTCACCCAGTTTGCGCCGGAATTACGCGTCCGAAATTTATAAATATTTTGATATCTTTCAGACTTTGAGCTTTGCTCCGGAAGAAATGCTGGGTTCTTTGAAAGACCCTGCGGTCTTAAAGACTGACGTCGCTCAGGCGCGACAACTTTTTGCTCAGATTATTTCGACCACATCGGATTCTTCCTCTGCTGAAACCGCGAGCGTCTAGAAGCGCAGGCTGAACCAGAGCAAACCCAAAAAAGAAGGTCGGGCGTTCGCAGACCTGGGTGAATGTAAAAGGGGAACCTCGGCATAGGCCCTAGTTTGCCCAAGAGTTCTTTTTTGCAGTTCGGCCGTGATGAAATAACTTTTACTTTGTAAATCCGTCGTGAGCCAATTCTTTCTGCGAAGAGCGACAAAGGGACAAAAAGGATCCTTCAGGATGGGACGTTTTTTTTCGATGAGTGACTGCGTGAAAATATATTCCCAACGAAGGAAAGAGTCTTTTTTTACTTTTAATTTGCTCCATCTTTCGCCGAAAACAATGTGAAGATTATCGTTGGCGATGAGGGTCTGCAAAAGCTTCAAGACGTCTCCGAGAGGGCTTGTCAGAGAGGCGTTTAGGGTCACGATGTAATCGGCCTGCGCCTTCTCGCACAACTGCAAAAAATGGCGAAAATTCTGTTGATATGGGGAAATCCAAATCACCTCGTAAGGGATTGAAAATTTATGAAAAAAGGATTTCAAATCCTGCTCGAGAAGATTCTTATCGCTTCCGTCTTCATAGATGAGCAGAGAAAATTGTGGGGTTGACATGAACCTATCCTTGCGAGAGCTTGAGGAGGTGATATCAACGAAAATGAACAAGGTCACACCTTATCTGCTGCTAGGGCTGCTGTTGATTGCGGCTTTGACTCGATTTGTAGCCCTCGACAACAAGCCCATCCACTTCGACGAAAGCATCAATGGCTGGTTTGTCTTGCAGATGAGGCATCTTGGTTATTACAGGTATGATCCTCAAAATTATCATGGTCCCCTGTATTTTTACCTTCTCGAAATCTGGACCTCTCTTTTTGGTCACTCACTCGGAGTCATTCGCATCCTTCCGAGTTTATTTTCTTTTGCGGCGCTTTGGTTTTTTTTCTATCGTTCTTTTTGGGTGGCCTTTTTTCTTTTGCTTAGCCCGAGCATGATTTTTTTTGGGCGCAGCGGGATTCATGAATCGGCCTTTGTTTTGGCGCAGATGTTTTTTTTCTTTGGACTCTACCAGTACTCACTGTCACAAAGACTGTTGTCTTTGTGGCTGGCTCTTTTGGGGCTTTGCGGGATGATGACCTTGAAAGAGACTTTTGTCTTTACCGGTTTTGCTTTTCTGGTGGCGGCCCATTGGCGTTTTCCCTGGCGCTCTTTTTTTCAAGATCTGATGACAAATTTGCGGGGACCGCTGATTTTTTTTATGCTCGCGACCGTACTGCTCTTTACGGGTTTTGGCAGAAACCCACAAGGACTGGTGGATCTCTTTCGGGCTTTTACATTCTGGTTTAAAACGGGAGTGGCCAGCGGTCACAATAAAAGTTTTTTCTATTGGTTTGAGCTAGCCTCGCAAACAGAACCTCTTGTTCTGGTGGGTTTCTTTTTTTCTCTTTGCGGCGTTTTTATTTCGCGCTTTCGCATGTTGAGCTTATTTGCCCTGACGACAGGTTTTATATACTCGGCCGTGCCTTACAAAACACCTTGGTGTTTCATTTCTTTGGCCTGGCCTTTTTATTTAGTGTTGGGCGAAATGCTCTCCGCATGGATCTCGAGAATCAAAGGGCAAAAGAAGAGATCAGCCTGGCCGGAAAAAATAGGATATGGGGGACTGGCCGTTGGTTTCCTGGCTTCGACTCTTTTTCAAGTTCATACGGCTTGGACTGCGGTTTACCAAAATCCCATCAATTTAGATCATCCTTTTGTTTACGTAAATTCCAGTTATACTTTTAAAAAAATAGATGATGCTCTTCAAAAAGTCTTAAAGGAAAGACCCGAGCTGCGGCAGCAGGTGATTCAGATTTCGCTGGACGAGATGTGGCCCATGCCTTGGACCTTGCAAGATGGTAACCTGCATTATGATCGATTGAAGAACCTCCGCTTTCCTCAAGCGCTCGCCTATTTTTGCGAGGTGAATGAGGGGTCCGAATTGGATAAAGCCATCGACAAAGAAAATTTAAAAGGTTATGTCAACAAAACACTAGTTATTCGCCAATATGGGCGGATGATTAAAATTTACCTGCGCGCAGATATCTTTCCGGAGTTTCCGCAATGAATATAAATTTTTTGATGCCTGCTTTTCTGCTTTTTCAAACCTCTTTGGCGACGGCGGCTGTGGTCAGTCTTCCGCAGGATTTTCCTAAGGCCTCGAAGAGCTCTCTCTATGATCTTTCGGCCGAAGGCAGCGCTAAGAAATTAAAAGGTTTAGAGCAGCTGAAGTATTTTGAAATCCGCAAAAAAAGCGAAGAGTGCAATCGGGTTGCGCCGGCGCTGTTTGCTAAAAATAAATCTTTGCGGGGTTGGATCGGCCTTAGTTGGCTCCGTTGCAATGGATCTCGTTTTTCGGAGGCGGCCCTGGATCGTGTGGCGCAAAACGAAGATCTTTTCGATCATGGCCCGTGGAGGCAAAGCCTCTGGTCGCTTTGGGCCGAGCAATCCCTAAGCGCCATCGAAACGCAGGTCAAAAAGAAAAATGAAATTCCCGAAAAGCGCATCCGCGCCGCCCTGCAATTCTCAGAGCGCTTGGCGAAAGAGGATCGTGCGCAACTTTTTCGTTATTTAGGCGAGGCGGCTCAGCAGAAAAAGTCCTATGGGCAAGCCCTGTTTTATTTTCAGGAAAGCGCTTCTTTGCGCGAAAGTTCGGCCGTGAGCGAGAAGATTCGTTTTCTCAAAAAAGCTTTGGATCTCCCGGTGGATGGCAAGGCGGATAAGACCGCATCGGCCGAAGAAAAAATTCTTTTGCCGGAGCAGCAGCTTGAAGAGAGAATGAATAACTCCGAAAAGGCCGGCGAATACATCGCCGCCATTAAAGATGCCATGGAAATTTTGAACTATTATCCTGGCAGCCGTGTTTCCAAACGTTTGAAAGATAAGCCGCTGGAAATTTATAACCTGCTTTCCGATCACAAAAAAGACGGAGATCCGGCCGTGACCGACAAGGCCCTTGACGTCATGGGGGAAGGTGATCCGGGCCGCTTGGTGGAGTGGGCGCAGAGCCTTCATCGCCGTGCGGATTATGCGGGAGCTCTGGTGCTTTCCGAGAGGGCCTTGAATAAGCTTTCCAACTCAACGCAAGCGACAAGTTTGCTTTGGATCGCGGGACGTTCCGCGCACTTTCTGGGGCAATACGAAAAAGCTATGAAATTTTTTGATGAGTTGGCCCTTCGTCATCGCGGAACGGACGAGGCCAGTGAGGCCCTCTTTCGCATGGGGTTGATCCAGTACCGTCTGCATAATGATTCGATGGCGGTGGTTTTATTTGAAAAAACCTTGGCGACTAAAAAAGATCGTTATGATTCTTCGTCCCGCTACTGGATGTACCGTAGTCTCGCGCGTGAACAAAGCACGCGAGCGACGCAAGTGCGCCAGGACCTGATTGATCTCTATCCTTTTTCCTATTACGGCATTCGTTTGAGAGCCGAGATGAACAATAATAAAGTCAGCTGGCCGGAAGTCACAAAACAAGATTCTGCGAAGGCCGAGACAGCCAAAAACAACCTCGTGGTTTGGCTGGAGGGTGCGCAGAACGATTCTTGGAAAAGATTTTCGGAGCTCGTTAAAAATGGCTGGCTAGTCGAAGCGCAGGTGGAATTTCAAGATTTCCCCAAACCTGAAGCTCCTGTTCTGCAGGCCCTAGTGGGGCAAAAGCTGGCAGAAGTCGGGCTTTCGTCGATCGCCATTCGCTGGCTCAACGAAGCAATGGAGCAAGATAAAAATCTGCGCAGCAAAGACTTTCTCAGTGCGGGATTCCCTGATCGCTTCAAGGATATTTATGTGAAAGAGGCCGCTCGCAATGACCTGAGTGCAAGGCTTTCGATGAGTCTCACGCGGCAGGAGAGCGCCTTCAATCCAAGGGCGGTCTCTTCTTCCAACGCCATGGGTTTGATGCAGCTCATCCCTCCCACGGCACGGGAGGTCGCGCAAAAGTTAGGTCTTAAGAAAATCGAATTGCCGGAAGATCTTTTCCGCCCCGAAGTGAATGTAGCCATGGGAAGTTTTTATATTGCCGATATGATTCGCCAATTCAAGTCAGTCGTGCCCTTTGCGCTGGCGGCTTACAACGCAGGACCTTCTCGTTTGAACCTGTGGATTGCGGCGCGACCGGAAATCAGCTCCCAGCTTGAGAAAATTTCGTCGGCACCCGAAGATGAGATTTGGTTTGATGAGCTTCCGTGGAGTGAGACAAGTTTTTACGTCAAAGCCATTTTGCGCAATACTCTTCTTTATCGTTTGATCCAGGACGGAGACTATGACCTCAGTCCAGTGGTCTGGTCCGACCTTGTGTCTAAAAAAGCACTGGAGTAGGGATGTTTTCGTAAAACCCGATTGTCAGAGGCTTCCTGAGTTTGATATTCTGGGGGTTGTCGGAGGGTTCATGAAGAAGTACGTATCATTGACGTTAGTCACGTTGTTATTGGGTGCCTGTGCACATAAAGCCGCTGCACCCTCGACGGACGCTAATGCCGCCGCAAACCCTTCTACGGCGGCAGGAGCTGCGGGCGGAAAAACGGATGGCAAAGGTGATGTCATCAAGGACATTGACTCTTTTCGTTTAGCCGATGCTGAGGGTCCCAAGGTTGTTGACGAAGAATTGGAAATCATTCCCACCGAAATGAATCCCTTGGTTGAAAAGTGGATCGGTTATTTTCAGGGCCGTGGCCGTCCTCATATGGAGCGTTATCTAGCCCGTTCGACTCGCTATGAAAAATTAATGAAAAAAGTTTTGCGCGACAATGGTTTGCCTGAAGATATTTTCTACATTGCCTTGATTGAATCTGGATTCACGTCGAACGCCACCAGCCATGCGGCGGCGGTGGGTTACTGGCAGTTCATCCGCGGCACGGGTAAACGTTACGGTCTCGAGATCAACGCTTTTGTCGACGAACGTCGCGATCCCGTGTTTGCGACCCAAGCGGCGGCCGAATATTTCAAGGGCCTTTACAGCGTGTTCGGGTCTTGGTACTTGGCGATGGCCTCTTATAATGTCGGTGAAAACCGCGTGAAACGTGAAGTGATGAATCACTACACGCGTGATTTCTGGGAGCTTGCACGCAAACGTCGCTTCCCTCGGGAAACTATCAATTACATTCCTAAGTTCATCGCGGCGAAGTTGATCGCGAAGGATCCTGCGAAATACGGCTTTGAAGGCATCGATTATATGCCGCCCATCGAGTTTGATCACATCACCGTGGTGAAGCCCATCAACTTGCGGATGATGGCCGATAAATTGAGTCTGAATTACGAGGACTTCAAGGCCTTGAATCCCAAATTCAAAGGCGAGATCGCTCCGGTTTCTAAAGACAGCATGTCTTTGCGTGTGCCCCCGGGCATGAATGAAGCCGCCTTGGTGGCGGCGAACGAGAGCATCGTCGAAAATGTGCAGTTCGTCGCTGATAAAGGGGATACGCAAACCTACCGCATCCGTGGAGGAGAGTCGCTTTACTCCATCGCGCACAAGTTCCGCACGACCGTCGCTTACCTGCGTGATCTAAATGATCTCCCTCGTGGAAAGCGTCTGCGCATTGGCACCCGTATTCAAGTTCCTGATCGCACACCGATGCGAGAGCGTCAGGGGAGCACGGTGGCGAAGTCTTCTAGTCCGAAGCCGTCTGTGGCCGCTGCGCCCGTGCAACAGGATCCAAGTGGCCGCGTTTACATTGTTCAGAGCGGAGATTCACTTTACACCATCGCGCAAAAATATTCGACCAGCGTCGCGACCTTGCAGAAGCTCAACAACATCCGTCGCGGGCGTTTGTTGAAGGTGGGGATTAAAATTCGCTTACCGCAGTCTTCCGGAGCGGAAGAGGCCGGAAACAAGAGCTCGGTGGATTCGGGTTCGACTCGCAAGATCGCCGGTAGTCGTCGTGTTGCGATGAAGAGAAAAGCGAAGGTCCACGTCGTTCGCCGGGGCGAAAACCTGCAGGACATCGCGCAGAAGTACAACGTCACTTCGTCGGATTTAACTCATAAGAATAAAATAAAAAACCCATCCAGGATCTTGGTGGGTGCTCGTCTTTTGATTCCGCCCGCTGTTGCAGAGGAATAAATAAGTGCTTGTGAGGAATCGACCTTGATAACTCACAAGCTAGGGGGAATGAAACCAATCCTTGTATGTAGTACCTTCCATATGCATCACCTCTTAGTTCCTCAGGCGACTCATGACCTTTGGTATCTGGCTGGCATGGCCCTTTCGAGCTTTAGCCCCTCTAGCTTTGCGCCCCACCGTTTCCGATGGTTTGCCTTGAGGCAAAGGAAGGATCAAAATCCTAAGAGTAGTTACCCTAAGAACCTCCTTCGTTTGTTAACTGTTTGTTTCTAACCCATTCTCATGCTCAAACGTGGGTCCGTCGTTTTTTTATATCCACTCAACGCCATTAGAATACCCCAACTGAAGGCTCGCTTTCAATCTGTGGGCCACCGAATCTCATCTTAATGCGATTTTGTGTTTAGTCTTAAGATTTTGAGACAATTTCCGCATCAGCTTGGCTCAGAAATTTCGCTTTTCCTGAGACGGGAAAGGAAGAATTTGCGTAGCTGCAGGGGCTCGCGCGCGGGACCTGAGCTTCGAAGGGAAGGGAAGGGAAGGGAAACCCGAATTCAAGTTTGTTACGGCAGTACGATTTCATTTAGAACTTCGTAAACAAGGAAGATCAGCTATCGAAATTCTATCAGATTTTTGATGACCCAATTTCAAATTGTTGCGGCCATTCAACGGACCTCAACGTCGAATTTGATAGTAACACAATCCCCTGCGTTCTTTTCTTTATGGTCATGACATCAACGAAAAACGCGGTCGACCGAGCTTCATGCCGGATTCGGTAGCGATATTATTTTCATTGCTGAGCTTTGAATGGAAGCATTGCATTTCGAACTTGAAGACAGGTGGATCAGCCCCGAAGTTTTTCGAATCAACTTGTGGTGGCACATAGTGCAATGAGAAGAGATCGTTATAGACTCCAGAGGAGCCTTTCATCCTCCAAGCAAGCTATAAATTTCGAAAAATAAAGGAGCGATATTATTCTAAATTGCACTCTAGAAATAGCTCTCTCAAATCAAAATATTGTTGACCTTATTTGCGATAAATTATATAAACACGAATGAATTTTTAAGAATGTTTTTGCCTCTAGGATTCGCTCATGGCGCAAAAGAAAAATCGACAAAATGAAACCCGACAAAAGCAACTCGACTTTTTTAGCAAACACTCGGTCTTTGCGGCGCGAAAAGAATTCGGCGGATCAATGCTGAAATCCCATCCTAAATGTAAACGTCCGCATTCCAAGAATAACTTCATGCACATCGTGCTGAAATCACAGTACCGACCGCAGATCGTGAGCCTTCGCGATGCGAGATACCTTCTACGCATTCAAGAGACCCTCATTGAAAAAGCAAAACTCTTCCACGTGAGCCTTGAGCAATTCAGCATCAACACCACCCACATCCATCTTTTGATCCGCGCGAAATCCCGAAAGGAATACATCGCCTTCCTCAAGACGATTAGCGCCTTGATCCCAAGAATCATCGGCGCGGCGAAGAAGGGTTCCCCCAGTCTGTATAAAAAATCTTTGGGAAGCGCGGCCCTTCTCTCGCATCGTTAGCTGGGGCCGCGAGAAGATCCGCGTGGCCCTCTATATTGAACAGAATTTTCAAGAAGCGATCGGGTTTATTCCCTATCAACCGCGAATGAAAAAGTCTTCGGCTTGAGCAATGGATCCCTATTCACTCCGCTCCTTCCGGGCCAAAGCCTAAACCGGCAGCAGCTCTCGCAAGCGCGAAGCGATGCGCATAAATTCCTTCGCTTCGGCGCCCGAAGAGTGACTTTCAACCACCGGGATGCCGGCCTCCGAAGCCATTCCCACCGAGGGGTTGAAGGCGACTTCGCCTAATTTTAGAATATTTTTTGATTGCAGGAAGGATTCCAATTCTCCTTTGGGAAACATTTGGATGCGTTCGCCATTCACGGGATTCGTCATATAAGACATGTTTTCAACAAGGCCCAAAATTCTGATGCCGACCCGGTTGAACATATCGATGGATTTTTTCACATCGACCAGGGAAATATTCTGCGGAGTGCTCACGACCACCGCGCCGGCCACGGGGATTTTTTGCGCGATGGACAGCTGCACATCACCGGTGCCGGGAGGCAAATCGATGATCAAGTAATCGAGCTCGCCCCAGCTCACATCGCGCAGAAATTGGTCCATGGCCTTGAAGAGCATCGGTCCGCGCCAGACGACGGCCGCGCTCTCCTCGACTAAAAAGCCGATGCTCATGAGCTTGATGCCATGGCGAGTGATGGGCTCGAGTCCTTGTTTTTCATTGATCTGAGGTTTCTGGTTCAAGGCCCCGAGCATTCGAGGAATACTCGGTCCGTAGATATCTGCGTCTAACAACCCAATTTTGTTTGATTTTGAGAGTGCGAGGGCTAAATTCGTCGCCACCGTGCTTTTGCCCACACCGCCCTTGCCCGAGCTGACGGCGATAATATGTCTCACTCCGGGAATGGCTTGCTGCTGGTCAAAGGGATTAGGTGTGGACATAGGGACTCCTTGAAAAATGGCCGAGTTCAACGAATAATAGAGATTGGATGAATAGCCAAGACTTTTTGATTCTGAACGTTAGCTGCATAATTCTTTTTCTTCTCTGGTATTGGAGAAGTCGCGAATCTTCGTCTTCGCGGCCGACAAAATTAAAAATGCACGCTCCCGACAGTGCTCCATTGGCCCTGCCGCCCGAAAGAAGCGCAGACCGGCCGGCAAAAAATCTCAATGTTATTTTTAACTACAACGGCCATAGTTGGGATGCCTACGAAGTCCTGGGAGTTCCCGCGGGTTCAAGCCCCCGCGATGTCACGGCGGCCTACCAAACGGCCCTGCAGACCACCGATCCTAAATCCCACGCTTTTCTTGAGGTGGCCTACAAAGCGATCCTGACGCGTTTTTAAGGTTTTTTAAAAAGCTTCAGGTACTCGCCATAGCCTTCTTTTTCAAGTTGCTCGAGCGGAATGAATTTCAAAGACGCCGAGTTCAAACAATAACGCAAACCTTCGGGCCCTGGCCCATCGTCAAACACATGGCCCAGGTGGGAGTCCGCATGCTGACTGCGGACCTCCTGACGTTCGTATCCTAATTGACGATCCGTTCTGGTTTTCACCACCGAAGCAGCGATGGGTTTGGAAAAACTAGGCCAACCCGTCCCGGAGTCGTATTTATCGAGCGAGGTGAAAAGGGGCTCTCCCGAAACCACATCCACGTAAAGACCTGGGGCCTTGTGGTCCCAGTATTCATTGGCGAAGGCCCGTTCCGTTCCCTCGTGCTGAGTCACGCTGTACTGTTGGGGCGTGAGATTTTTTTTGAGCTCTTCATCATTTGGTTTTTTAAATTGGCTGAAATTTTTTGTCATGGCCGCGATCATAGGCCTGTTGGAGACGCGGCACAACTTTCATCTGCACAGACTGTCAAAATCAAATGCGCTTACTTTTTGTTCATAAGAGGTTCGGCGAAATCAGGCGAAAGCTTCCCGTGGTGACACATATAGCAAGTGGCCTCTGGCGAGGATCGGCCATTCATTCCGTGCTCCTGCAGCAGAGCGACGATTTTCATGTGCTCACGGGCGACTTTGAAGTCTTTTTTCTCTTCGCTTTTAAAATTTTGCACGTCATGGCAGGTATTGCAGGTCACGCCAAGCTGGCGTGAGATGACGATCATCTCGGCGCGGATTTTGTCCTCTGATTTCTTGAGTGTTTGCGGAGACTCCGCCCGGGCCTTCACCATTTCAAAATCCAATTTTTGTAGAGCAAAAACACTGACGACAACGAAGACAAAGAGCATTAACAAAGCTTTTCGCTGGGACATGGGCGATCTCCTCCCCTCGAGTTTGGTCCAAGGATACTGCCCTGCGCAAGCCCTAAGTCGCGGTCGGTCCTCTTGACTGGACTAAGGGCTTAAGTTACGCCTTAACCTCAACATCAAATCTGTGAGGAGAGAGCCCGATGAAAGTGAAGCATCTTGAGGACTTAAACACCATCGTGGGTCTCAGTAAGCGCCGTGGATTTGTTTTCCAGAGCAGTGAAATCTACGGCGGCTTAGCGAGCTGTTGGGATTACGGTCCCCTCGGCTCATTGATGAAACTGAACGTCAAGCGGGCGTGGTGGAACGCCATGACCCGAAGGTCTGACATCGTGGGCATCGATGCGGCGATCCTCATGCATCCGACCGTGTGGAAAGCCTCCGGTCATATCGATGGCTTCAGCGATCCTTTAGTCGATTGCAAAGAATGTAAAACCCGTTTTCGCGCGGACAATACCGAATCCTACCTCAAAGATAAAAAATGCCCCAACTGCGGCAGCAAAAATCTTTCGGAAGAGCGCAATTTCAATTTGATGTTCAAGACCCATATGGGTCCGCTGGAAGATACGGGCAGCGTGATTTATCTGCGCCCCGAAACGGCTCAAGGGCATTTTGTGAATTTCCAAAACTGCCAGCAGAGCTCGCGCTACAAAATCCCCTTCGGCATCGCAGCCATCGGAAAATCTTTCCGTAACGAGATCACGCCGGGTAATTTTATCTTCCGCACGCGTGAATTCGAACAGATGGAAATGCAGTACTTCGTGAAACCGGGGAGCGATGAAAAATATTTCGCGGAATGGAAAGAGCGTCGTTGGAATTTCTATCTCAAGTACGGGATCAAGGCCGAGAATCTCAAATTCAAAGATCACGACAAACTGGCCCACTACGCCAAAGCGGCCGTGGATGTGGAGTACAAATTCCCGATGGGCTTCAGCGAACTCGAAGGAATTCACAATCGTTCGGATTTCGATTTGACCCAGCATGCAAAATTTTCCGGCAAGAATCTTGAGTACTTCGACGAGCCCGCGAAAGAAAAATTCATTCCCTATGTGATCGAGACCGCGGTCGGTTGCGATCGGCTTTTCTTAGCTTTCCTGTGTGATGCCTACCGGGAAGAAGTGACGACGGGTGAGGATGGCAAAGAAGACATTCGCGTAGTCCTAGGCCTGCATCCTGAAATTGCTCCTTACAAAGTCGCGATTTTGCCGCTCTCAAAAAAAGAAGAACTGACTTCGATTTCGGATCGATTGCGGGATCAATTGGCCGAAGACATGGATGTGGTCTGTGATGAAACCGCTTCGATCGGGAAGCGTTACCGTCGCCAAGATGAAATCGGTACCCCTTTCTGCGTGACGGTGGATTTTGAAACCATCAACGATCACGCGGTCACGGTTCGCCACCGCGACACCATGGTGCAAGAGCGTGTGCCCATGGCCCAATTGAATGCCTTTATCGCGCAAAAAATAAAATCATTTTAGGACTGACCTCAAGGAGACAGGGAGCTATGACCATGACAAATTCACAAACCAACCTCTCAGGCCCAACGGCAAAAACAACTGTTCCAGAAAAGTTCGTTTATTTTTTCGCTGCCGGTGAGTCCGAAGGGAACGCCGGGATGAAAAACACTCTGGGCGGCAAGGGCGCGAACCTCGCCGAAATGACCTCCTTGGGAATCCCGGTTCCTCCGGGATTCACGATATCCACAGACATTTGCACCCACTTCAACGAGTCGGGCGGTAAAATTCCGGACTGGGTGAAGCCTAAAGTTTTGGAAGCCATGGCTCGAGTGGAAGCGAAGATCGGTAAAAAATTCGGCGATGTCAAAAACCCTTTGTTGGTCAGCGTCCGCTCCGGAGCAAGAGCCTCGATGCCCGGCATGATGGACACGATTTTAAATTTAGGCCTCAATGATCAGACGGTTGAGGGTCTCGCGAAGTCTTCGAACAATCCTCGCTTTGCTTGGGATTCCTACCGCCGCTTCATCCAAATGTATTCGGATGTGGTGATGGGCGTGAACGGGTCGCTTCTGGAAGTGACCTTGGAAGATCTTAAAGAAGACAAGCACTATAAGCTCGATACGGAATTGACCGTTGATGATTTGAAAATTCTGGTGAAAAAATTCAAGGAACTTGTGCAACAGCTGACCGGGCACTCTTTTCCGAGCGAGCCTTGGGAACAATTGTGGGGCGCGGTTTCAGCGGTCTTCCGCAGTTGGAATACGCCCCGGGCGATCACCTACCGTGAATTGCACAGCATCCCGGTGAGCTGGGGAACGGCGGTCAACGTCCAGTCCATGGTTTTCGGAAATATGGGAGATGACTCAGCGACAGGTGTTGCCTTCACGCGTGATCCTTCCACCGGCGAAAAAACTTTCTACGGTGAATTTCTGATCAATGCCCAAGGTGAAGACGTCGTCGCGGGAATCCGCACGCCGCAGCCGATCACTAAAAAAGCGGCTTTGAGCAGCGGAGCGGTTTCGCTGGAAGAGGCCATGCCAGAAGCCTACGCCGAACTCGTCGCAATTTATCAAAGACTTGAAAAACATTATCGCGATATGCAGGACATCGAATTCACGATCGAGAGCAATAAACTTTGGATGCTGCAAACCCGCAACGGAAAACGCACGGCCAAGGCCTCTTTGCAGATTGCCTGTGATATGATCGATGAAAAATTAATCACGAACGAGGAAGCGATTTTGCGTTTGGATCCAGCCGCTTTAGATCAACTGCTGCATCCCACTTTAGATCCGAAGGCACAAAAAACGCAACTGGCGAAGGGGCTTCCGGCCAGTCCCGGAGGCGTTCACGGGCAAATCGTTTTCACTTCCGAAGAAGCGGTGGAGTGGAAGGAAAAAGGTCTCAAGGTCATCTTAGTTCGCGTCGAAACTTCGCCCGAAGATATTGCGGGGATGATCGCGGCTCAAGGGATTCTCACCACGCGGGGGGGCATGACTTCGCACGCAGCGGTCGTCGCGCGCGGCATGGGTAAGTGCTGCGTCGCTGGTTGTGGCGAAGTCGAAGTCGACTACCGCACCGAGACCATGAAAGTGAAGGGCTACGTCCTCAAAAAAGGAGATGTGCTGACGCTGGATGGAAGCACTGGTGAAGTTTTCTTAGGCGAAGTCAAAACCATCGAGCCTCGCCTGGATGAACGCTTTGATCGCATCATGAAGCTGGCGGACAGCATCCGTCGGTTAGGCGTGCGTGCGAATGCGGATACCCCAAAGGATGCCGAGACCGCGCGCAAGTTCGGTGCGGAAGGCATCGGCCTCTGCCGTACCGAGCATATGTTTTTCGGTGCCGATCGCATCGATGCGGTTCGCGAAATGATCACCGCGGATAATCGCATGGATCGGGAGCGTGCGCTGGCGAAACTTCTGCCCATGCAACGGGATGATTTTGCGCAGTTGTTTAAAATTATGGATGGCTTCCCCGTGACGATTCGTTTGCTGGATCCTCCTTTGCACGAGTTTGTTCCGCATACGGATCCTGAAATCAAAGATTTGGCGCAGAGATTGGGACAGGATTTTGAACGTCTGCGCATGAAAATCAAAGCTCTGCATGAGTTCAACCCCATGTTGGGCCATCGCGGTTGTCGTTTAGCGGTGACTTATCCCGAGATTTACCAGATGCAGGTGCGAGCCATCGCCGAGGCGGCCTGCGATGTGGTGAAGGCCGGGCAAAAACTTATTCCCGAAATCATGATTCCTTTGATCGCGACCGACAAAGAACTGGATATGCTGCGCACCCTCAGCGTGAACGAAGTGGAAAAAGTTCAGCGCGAACGCGGGGTCAGTTTCAAATATCTTGTCGGCACCATGATCGAACTGCCACGCGCTGCCGTGACGGCCGACGCTATCGCGGAACACGCGGACTTTTTCAGTTTCGGCACCAATGATCTCACCCAAACGACTTTGGGCCTTTCGCGTGATGATGCCGGTCGCTTTTTAGGCAGCTACGTCTCTCAAGGCATTTTACCGCAGGATCCCTTCGTCAGCATCGATCAGGTGGGCGTAGGGGCCTTAGTGAAAATGGGAGTGGAGCTGGGCCGTCGCACGAAGCCAGATCTCAAAGTAGGCGTTTGCGGAGAGCATGGCGGAGATCCCGACTCGATCGAATTTTTCCATAAGGTCGGTTTAGATTACGTTTCGTGTTCGCCCTTCCGTGTTCCCATCGCGAGACTTGCGGCGGCTCGCGCTACCTTGCTGAGCAAAAAACTGCATTCGTAGAATTTTATTTTAAAGCATTTTGATAGCGGTCGCGGATCTCGGCGGCCCAGCTATTGATCGTAGAAGTGGATACCTCGCTGAGCGCTTCAGAGCTCAGCATTTTTTGATAAAGCTGAGTGACAATAGGATCGTTCACCAGTTCAACAAATTCGCGGATGCGCGCGACTTCACCATTGGTGGTAAAGACCAGGGCCGACTCCAAAGTCACGGGTACACCTGTTTCGGTAGCGCGAGCCCAATTCAAAAGAAGATTGGGTGCCGTGCCCGGCGGGCGCGAGCCGGGCGCTTTTCTTCCCAACCCAGCTAAATGAATAGATGTTTCGATTTCGAAGGTGACTCCGCGCGAGGTTTCCTTAAAAGTCACGGGGTCCAAACCTTGGGGCGCTTTGATCAACCACGAAGCGATATGGGTGATGCTGTGAAGGCCTCTTTGCCCGTGATGAAGATAAATTTTCAAAAGCTCAGCGATGGTCATCCCTTGACGACCTTGAAAAGGTGTTTGCCCTTGGCGAGAAGTGAACCCTTCAAAAGCGCGCATGAATTCTTGAACCCGAGGGCCATTGACAAGCCGAGGGTTTGCTCTTGTCGATTCAAGGGCGCCCGCCCAGAATTTTTGGATCTCGACTGTTTTGGCAAGATAAGCTTGATTGAAAAAAAGCGCATTGGCGACTTGATCCATGTCATGGCGGTGAAGGGTATTGTGCTCAGCTACTCTTTGATGACCGTCCACGGAACGGGCCTCCAGACGATTGAGTAAATCGCTCGAAGGAGGCTCGGTCCCGTTCGGGATGTAAAATTCCTCGAAGCCTTTGAGTGGATCGGCCACGCCAATGGTGAAGTGATCAAGCCAGAGCTTAAGCATTTTCGTTTGATTGTCCGCGCCCGTCGTCGCGAAATGAATTTGAATTTGTTTATGAGGATCGGAATGATTCGCTTCATTCCATTTTAAGATGCGAGAATTAAGAAGTTCGGGGCTGGGGAATTCCGACCAGTATTCTCCCAAAACCGGATGAGTGGCGACCTTGAAACCAAGGCTCAAGAACAATTGAGGATTGTCTTGGAAGATCTCGACCTTTTGTTTCCGGAAAGAGGAGCCTTCCACCGCGTGGATCTGGTGGATCATTTCGTCGCGAACCTGAAAGTGAAACAACTCGCCTTTTTCCACCCCGTCTGGAGTGGTGATTTGAGTCAACTCGAAAGTTGTGTTTTGCGACATCGGGATGTGTTCTTGACGATTTTGCAAGAGGGATAATGCATAATGCTCTTTGAAAATACCGCTGCATTCTTCACGGTTCGCCCTCGCCGTCAGCGTGAGCAAAAAGACAAAAAAACCTGCAAAAAAGAAAAGGCGAAATGATTTCATCAGCGACTCCTAAAAACCCGGCTGCATTGCGGGCCGCCTTTTTCCGCCGCCAATTGTTTCTCGAAATCATCTCCTGAAAGATTGCGGAAGAAGGGTTTATCCAATCCGATTTTTCCGAGCATTTCGACGAATTGTTTATGCACGAAGGCCGGAGAAATTTTCAAAGTGTAAGTTTGCATTCCTCGATCCATACTGACGTCGACTTGATTGCGGTAATTTTTTTGAACGTAGGGGATCAAGCCCTGGTGTTTGCCCGCATAATTTCGGATGGCGAGAAGAATCGTATCGATCGCCATTTCAGAGGCCAAGTCGGCTTGGGGGCGAAATGAACGTATCTCCGTAGTGACCTCGTGAGCCATGTTCACGGCATGATGTTTCCAGGGGCGAAGCTGTTGGTTCACGGTATAGAAAAATGTTCCGGTGTAGACCCGTTCTTTGATGGCCTTTTTAAAGTCGGGGATCGTGGTGATCTGTCCCTTCTCCACATCATGTAGAACCTGAACAAAGGCCTGCTTTTGCTCATCAGCTAAAAGCGCCAAGGGTGGAGAATTGGTGAAATCGAAACCGAGAGGCCCCATGAACATTTCCGGATTATTGGCGATAAACGTAAAAAAGTTAACGTAGGTTCTCAAGTCACCTTTGAAAAACGTCGAATCCTCGATGTGCCGGTGTCCTCCACCCACGCGCCAATGGGGCTTCAGGCTGGCCTCTAGCGCCGATTTCCAGAGAATATTTTCCATAACCTGGCTGTTTTGCAAAAGATCGTCGGTCGTAAAGGGTGAACCCGTGACTTCAAAAACCCAAGGATCTTTTGCGATTTCGATCCAGCGTCCTTCGCCGTAGATGACCCGCGCTTTACGTAGGCTCTCGGCATTTCCCTCAGAGACTTCGATCTGACAAGAAGGGCAGTTTTTTCTGATGGCCGCGATCCATTTATCAAGGATTTGATTGCGAAGTTGAAAGTCTGCCAAGTCGGCTCGTTTTCTGGCTTCGGGATCGGGATTTTGAGCATTGTGAAGAACGGTGATTTCTCTGCCGGATTCAACCATCTGGTCGTTCGTGAAGGTCCATTCAGGTCCAAACCGACCCGAATGGTCTTCCAGAGAAAGCAAGGCTTCTAAGACTTCTCGTAGTTGCGCAGACGAGATTTGCGGTTGAGCAGAAGGGGTTTCGGGCCCACCCGCTCGTACTGAGAAAGAAAGCAAAAGCGAAACCAGGCCTAAGCCCCACTTGAGACCGTTCATTCGATGGATAGTATGACTTAACATAGACGCCTCAGTTTCCGTTTGAGAAGAGAACACTTCTGTTCAAGTTAGAAGTTATTCAATATCCCGGCCAAAAAACAGGTTTGCAGGGAGGAGATTTAGGGCTCTTTAGGGCAGGCGAATCATGAGTGTTTTCAAAATGTTGAGTAAAATCCGTTAAAATCGGAAGTGGCCTCAGCGGGCCTGTCAATCTCTTTGAGCCGCGATAAATTGTTAGACAGCTGTCAAAGAAAGCGGAAGGGGGCCGATCTCAGAAGTTGGGATTAGTCGTTTCTTTTTTGCTTAAAAAGCACTCAATAATTCACTGCATTGAGCGAAAACTACCGAGGCCAAGATTGACTTGGGACAAAGGTCCGGGCCAAATTGATAGCTTGTGTCGTATGGGGGGCTTTGTTGAGAATCAAGAAAATTGAACTCATTGGTTTTAAATCGTTTAAGGATCGTACCGTCATTCATTTCGATGCCGGGATCACCGGAGTCGTCGGGCCCAATGGTTGCGGAAAATCAAATATTGTCGATGCCTTAGTCTGGGTCATGGGGGAGATGTCGGCGAAGGATCTGCGCGGCTCGACGATGACCGACGTCATCTTTGCCGGAGCCGATGGCTACGCGCCCATGGGCATGTGTGAAGTCTCGTTGACCCTCGAAAATGATGGCGGCCCTTTTCCCGTCAAATACATCAAGCATTCCGAAATCATGGTGACCCGTCGTCTTCATCGCAATGGCGAAGGGGAATATTTCGTCAATAAAGAACCAGCTCGTTTGAAGGACGTCCAAGAAGTTTTCATGGACACCGGTGCGGGCTCAAAGGGTTTCTCCATTATCCAGCAAGGGATGATCGGTAAGATCATCACCGCCAAACCCGAAGACCGTCGCCATCTGATCGAAGAGGCCGCGGGAATCACCAAGTTCAAAGCACGTAAAAAAGAGTCCCAGCGCAAATTGGTTTCGACCGAACAAAACCTTGTTCGTTTGCAAGACATCATCGGTGAGTTGAAACGCCAAATTGATTCACTGCAAAGGCAAGCGCAGCGCGCCGAGCGCTACCGCAATCTGAAACTGCAAATTGAAGATTTGGATCTGTGGCTTTCCTCCGCGCAATACATCGAGCTCAAGCGCGTGGCCGACGAGGCTCAGCACATTTTTGATGAAGCGCAAAGCATGGAAGTCGAGGGCGAAAGCAGTCTGTCGACTTTGCAAGCGCAATTCGAAGTTTTGAAACTGCAAATCCTGGAAAAAGAAAAAACGGCTGAAACTCTGCAAGCCACGTATTACTCCAAGCAATCCGCCACGCAAAAAATGGAAATGGAGATTCAGGAAACCCGGTTCGAGATCGAACAAGCCCGTCGCAACGAGCAAATGACCGGTACGATCCTCAACGAACAACAGGCGCGTCAAGAACTTTTGCAACGCGATCAAACGCAACTGCAAGAGCAAGTGGACTCTCTGCAAGAGGAGTCCACCACTCTCACGGCCCAGTTCAACGAAAAAAATGAAATCTTTCAAAACTCCCAATCGCGCATTTCCAATGTGGACGAAGAGCTCACGACGAAACGCCGTGAACTCTTTGCCATCGCGCAGAGCGAAGGATCTCTGGATGCCCGGGTGAACTCGGTCGCGGCCCACGTTCAGGATTTAAATGACCGCCTGTCGAATGAAGGCATGGTCTTAGCCGAGTTGCGTGAAAAGCAAATCGAGTTCGAAGGACGTCGTCGCAAAATCGGCAACGAACTGGATCAGCAGCGGCAGCTGCAAATGGATCTTTCAAGTGATGTGGCCTCATTCGATGCCAATAAAAAAATTCTCACTGAATCCGTCGCGCAAAAAAGACTCGAAGTGGATGAGTTCAAAGATCAGCTGAACGGGGTCACCAGCCGGCTTTACGGCTTGGAGAACCTGCAAAATAATTTCGAAGGTTTTCAAGAGGGCGTGAAGCAAGTCATGCTCTGGCAGAAAACTCGCACCCAAGAAATCTCGGTGGATGGTTCCGTCACGAGTTATTTCCAGCCTGTTTCTGAAGTGATCGAAGTGCCGGCCGAATACGAAGTGGCGATGGAAGCAGCTTTGGGAACTCGCTTGCAAATGCTTTTATCGAACGATTCCGGTGCGGCTCTCGATGCCGTTTCGCATCTGAAAGAGAATAAAAGAGGCCGTTCAAGTTTCGTGTCGATGAACGAAAATTCCAATTCTTCCCATCGTGCCGAAGCTCCTTCAGCAGAAGAAGGCGTTCAGGCCATTTTGAAGGATGTGGTTCGTTCCTCTGATAAATATCAAAACACCGTGGCTTACTTCGTCGATGGCATTGCCATTGTCGATTCCATCCGCACGGCCCTCGCCCTGCGCGCGAAATACGTGGGTTGGACTTTCGTGACGATGGACGGGGACACCCTGACCGCGGACGGTGTTCTGACCGGTGGTTCGACGGAGTCTGCGGACTCGGGTGTCTTGAAGCGCCGTCGTGAAATCAAAGAACTCTCGGATAAAAAAGACGAATGGGGCGGTAAGCTCGCGCTGGCCCAAATGGCTTTGAAAAAAAGCGAAGAGCAACTAGCGAACGTGATCAGCGATTTCGAAGGGGCGCAGAAGCGCAAAGTCGAACAAGAAATCAAAGTCACCGAATTGCGCAAGGATCTAGAGCGCGCGGAGAATGAATTTGGGAACGCGCAAAATGCTGTCGAACGCCAAGAGCGTGAGCTGCGCAAAATACAGGAACAGGTCGAGTTGCAAGAGCAAAGGCTGCAGGATCTCAATGAGAATCTTTTTGCGGCCCGCGAAAAGAAGACGCAGCTTGAATCTGAAGTCGAGTCCTTGACCCAAGAGCTCCAGGCCAAGCGTTTAGGTTTCGATGGCTTGCAGGCCGAGGTCAATGACCTTCAAGTTCGCTCGGTTTCTAAAACTCAAGAGTACAGCGGTGTTGTCCGTCAATTGGAGATGGTCAACAAATCCCTGAATGATCTCGACGGGCAATTGACCCGCATGAGTGAAGAGGTGCAAAGTTTCGGCAGCCAGATGACCGAAAGCCAGCTGTTGCTAGAAGAGCGAAAAATCGACTTCGAACGCCAGGTGCATTTGGTTGAAGAGTTGCGCCTGCAGGTGGCTCAAGCCAAAGACGAGTACGAGCAATTGTCTGCGGCTGCCCGTGCGATTGAAGAGCAAACCTCCGGGGCGCAAAAGGCCCGCAATGAACGTCAAGCGCGGATGAACGAGGCTCAGCTGAAGCTCGAGCAAGCCCGCATGAAAGAGCAGTACCTGGTGGAGCAAGTGCGTGAGCGCTATATGCTTCTGCTCAGTGAAGTTTTCCATAAATACGAAAACCGCGAAGGGGATTTTGCCGAGGCCGAATCTCAACTCAAAGATTTGCGTGAAAAAATCAGCAAAATCGGCGAAGTGAATTTGTCGGCGATTGAAGAGTATGAAGAAAACGCTCAACGCTACGAGTTTTTGACGAAGCAACACGCTGATTTGACTGAAGCAAAAGAGCAGTTGCGTAAGGTGATCGATCGCATCAACCGCATCTGTTCAAAACGATTCAAGGAAACATTTGATCTTGTTAATGATCGCTTCACCCGGGTTTTCCCGGTCCTCTTCGGTGGTGGTGAAGCGAAGCTCGAGCTTCACGAAGATCCAGAAAAGGGCGAAATGGGAATCGAGATCATCGCCAAGCCTCCGGGCAAGAAGATGCAGAACGTGACTTTGATGTCGGGGGGCGAAAAAGCCCTGACCGCGGTGGCGCTCGTGTTTTCGATTTTCCTGGTCAAGCCAAGTCCGTATTGCTTGCTGGATGAGGTGGATGCGCCGCTCGATGACGCGAACGTCTTCCGTTTCAATGATCTGGTTCGCGAAATGGCGAAACGCTCGCAAATTATCGTGGTCACTCATAATAAGCATACGATGGAAGTGGCAAAGAAGCTTTACGGCGTCACCATGCAGGAGCGTGGTGTTTCGACGATGGTTTCGGTATCGCTTCAAGATATTCAATAACCTATGGTGTCGGCCTTGGAAGAGTCTCAGATTGAATTGATTTTTTTCGTCATCGGGATCCTGATGACCATCGGTGTGGCTTGGGTTTTTTCGCGTTTCCTGAGAACTCTCAGGAGCGAAGAAAAAAGGGAACAAGCACACTCGACAGAGTCGGCCACGGTCGCGGCGCCGTCCTCGGCCCTGATCACAGAGGCGCCTGACGTTGATCTCAAACAAGCCCTCCGGCAGACCGAAGAAAATCTTTTCGGTCGTATCCGCAGCTTGTTCAAGGGTGCTGATTCCTCCAAACATCTGGAAGAAATCGAAGAGATTCTTTACACGAGTGATCTCGGCCCGCAGACCGTGCAACGATTGATGGGCGCGTTGGAAGAGAATCTTTCCCGCAAAGAAAAAACAGATGTGGATCTTGTCCGCAATACCCTCAAAAAAGAAATGACGGATATTTTTGCCACGGCTTTTCAGCAAAGCGCTGAGATCGTCATGGCTTCGACCAAACCCACGGTTCTTATGATCGTCGGGGTGAATGGCGCGGGGAAAACCACCAGCATCGGAAAAATCTCGGCGCAATTTGCGGCGAAGGGATTCAAAGTTTTGGTCGCTGCCGGAGATACCTTTCGGGCCGCAGCCGGGGGGCAATTGAAAGTATGGACCGACAGAGCTCAGGTCGAAATTTTTTCTCCGGATGGCGTCACCGATCCCAGTGCCGTCGCCTATGCCGCCGTCGATAAGGCGCAAAAGCAAGGCTATGACCTTCTCATCGTCGATACGGCGGGACGTTTGCATACGCAGGCGAATTTAATGGAAGAGCTCAAGAAAATGAAAAGGGTCATGGCGAAAGTGATCCCCGAAGCTCCGCACGAAGTTTTAATCGTGCTCGACGCAAACTCAGGACAGAACGCATTGATTCAGGCCCGCGAATTTCACAATGCGCTTGGCCTCACAGGAGTGGTGTTGACCAAAATGGATGGCACCGCCAAGGGAGGCGTGGCCGTCGGGGTCGCGCAGGAGCTTAAAATTCCGATCAAGCTGATTGGCGTGGGCGAGCGGATTCAAGACCTCCGTCCCTTTTCGCCGAGCGAATTCGTCGATTCTATTTTTCAAGCCTGAGAATAACAAAAAGCCCTAAAAGAGAACCTGTCAAAAGAATCGACAGCGTCTTTACGTCTACTCCCTTTCATTGTTTTCCCAAGCTGGCATTGAGTTTGTAATGTTTGCATTTGAAGTTCCAAACTTAATGTGAGGTTTTGCTATGAAGTACCCATTGATGGCTTTTATTTGCGTTGCTCAGCTTTTCCAAGGGTCTGCGGCTTGGGCTTCTATCGGGAGCACAGCCGACATCGCAAAATACTCGCATAACAAAACATTGCGCATCTCGGGCAGCACCTTCTATACGACTGAAATTCAAAAATTATATGCTTTGCGCAGTAACCGATCGGTTTGGTTCAACAATGGCGTGTCGAACGGAAAGCTCGATGCTTACTTCCAGTTCATTCAAAGCGTGGCAAACCCCGGGCCTGGCAATCTTGAGACTTGGGTTCCCATTGCGAGCAGTTATTCTCAAGGAATTGATGAGGCCACATGGATCACTCTGGAGTTAGTCGCCACTGAATCCATTATTGTTTATATGAACTCACTTGGCATCTATGACTATAGCAATCTTAATAAAGCCCTCTCAGGTTCGGTGGCTAATTTCATTAATTATCTGAGCGGCCTCAATCCAACGACGCCGACAATTCCCCCGGTGGTGACCGATCCAAATGCGGGGCCGGTATTGACGGCGAATGATCCCTTGATTCCCGCAGAGCCCACCTTAGCAGATACCCCGATCGCTTTTTCGAATGCAAAATACGCCAATGACCCTTCGCCTGCGGCCTTCGATAGTTTTGCAGCCTTGACGTCGGATCCACTTTTCACGACGGCCGCTGGACAGCCCAACGAGATGGCCAACGCGCTGAAAGACACTTTGCGATCGGCTTCACGCCACGGTCTTAATCCTAACGACTATTGGGGACAGGATCTTGAAAATTCCTACCAGACGGCTCTTGCCGGCCAGGGCGCCGAATTTGAAGTCAAGGCTAAACGAGCGGTGCTTCGTTATGCCTTTCATCTCACCGGTGGACGTTTGAATCCGCAGGCGATCGACGCAAAGCTTTTGAAATTTCAACCTCCGCAGTTTACCGACAACGCCGGTTTGGTGGCCCTTTTAAAGGGCAACGCCACCGGGTTAAAAATGGGTCTTGAGCTCTACGCTCCCCAAACACCGCAGTACAAACAGGTTGTATCGACTTTGGTTCGTTTGCAAAATCTCAAGCAGCAAAATTTGTGGAGACGCTTCGGTGCGCCTGTGCAGCCCTTACGCCGTGGAGATTCGTCGGGCATCGTCGTCGCCCTTCGGCAGCAGCTGATGAATTTAGGTTATCTGCGTGTCGCGGGAAACACCTACGATGCGAATTTAGATGCCGCGATCAAAAGCTATATTCAGTCCAACGGTCTTTCTAAAATGGATTCTCGTTTTTGGAACAGCTTTGCGCCGACAGTGGATGCGCGCATTCAGCAGGTCAGCGTGAACTTAGAAAAATTGCGTTGGATCCCTCGCGACAGCCGCCCGCGTTTTGCCGTGGTCAATTTAGCGGCGCAGGAAATCCGTCTTTACGATCAAGGCCTGACAAAGATGAAATTCCGTACGGTCAATGGCCGTCAGGACCGTCCGACAACTTCGATGTTGCAGCAGGCGCGCTCGATCATCTTGAACCCGACGTGGACCGTGCCGCCGACTTTGGCGGTGAAGGACAAGCTGCCGATGATCCGTCAGAATCCTAACTATATGATTGAGCACAATATGTATATTTTAGATGCGCACACGGGCCAGTACATCACGGACATGAGCCTCGTTGATTTGAATCTGATCACCGGAGACGATCAAACGCGCTATTATTTTGTGCAAGGGCCAGGTAATCAAAATGCTTTGGGAGTCTTGAAGTTTCCTCTGCAAAATATGGATGGGACCTTGAACTCGGACGATATTTATATGCATGACACGAACGAGCGAGAACTTTTCGTTGAGACCAATCGCTACCGCAGTTCAGGTTGTGTCCGTTTGCAGTATCCTCTCGAATTCGCGGCGGAGCTGTTGAAAGATAAAGGCATGACCATCGATGACATCAAAGCGAAGGTGCCTTGGGACAATCCGGATCAAGAAGTTTCTTTGGATCAAACCAATCAGTACATCAACTTGCCGAAACCCTTGACGGTCTACTTGATTTATTTGACCTCCGACATGACGGATGATGGCGCGGTTCGCTTGTTCGAAGATACTTACGGATTAGATGCGAAAATCGTTGTAGGTCTGAAGTCTTCCATTTAACGTCAGAGGCTGTGATACAGCTTCTTCTGCTTCTTTTTTTTCAAGCCTCTGCTAAAGAGGCTGCACAGCCGGTTTCCGTTTCTTACGAAAACCTCATTCGTTGCTATCCTGAACTAACGAACACGAAATTATCCTTCAAAGTGGATTTGAATCGTCTTAAAGAATTCGCCGATAAGAAGTTTGCGACGACGGCGACAACTCTGCGGCGCCGCGAGATTGTTTATAAAGATGCGGCGGATCAGACAAAACGACTCATCTATTCTCGACGAGGCCTGTCGAAAGACTACGATCTTCGCTTGGAAAAAATCGACGAAAAAGGGGAATGGGTCGAGAGCCCTCTTCCTCAGGCTCAGCGCATCAATCCGAATCAAAAAGAAATTGGCAACATCATGCAGAACTCCACCGTGACCTCCGAGGACACGTCCTACGATTTGGCTAAGATCCACGGCATGCAACTCAGCTACCGGAGCCATTTTGATGACATTCTCTCTCTAGAACTTTCGGACCAGCTTCATCAAAGAACGCTATCCTGCGAAAATCAAAAGGGATTGGGCATCATCTGCACCTGCTCCAAAAAGTAAAAAGAAGTTGAATCAAAGCTCGAGCGAGTTATACTTTCAGCTGACTGATCTGAGAATTTTCATCCTTTGAACGAGGTTGCGGTGGCAGCAGAGAAAAAAACCTTCAATTTCTTAATTGCCGGGGTTCCTTATAAGCTTAAAACCTCCCATGACGATGCCACCGTTCAAGAAATGGTTGATTTTGTGAACGGCAAAATGGACCAAGCCCTCGGTGTGACTAAAAATGGTTCTTTTCAAAATGCGGCTGTTCTTTCAGCCATGAACATGGCGGAAGAATTGATTCTCCTCAAAAGAAAAGCTCACCGAGAACTGGAGCGCCTGGAAGAAAAGGTGCTTAAACTTTCTGTGGATTTAGAAAGCTCCAAGATCAGTCGGAATTTGAACAACTAGTCGAAACTTGGAGTCCTCGTGAACAAAGGTGAGCTTCGCACTCACTTTAAGCAGATCCTGCAGAAGCTGAGTGCTTCGGCAGAGCTGATGTCGCCACGCCAAGATAAACAAAACAAACTTGTTCAAAATCTTCTCCAGTTTTTGGGTTCGCGCTCAGGAATCTGGGGAGCTTATCAGCCTCTGTCGCAAGAAGCCTCGGTGCTTCCGGCGACAGAACTGAGCCCAGGAATCCGTTGGGTTTTTCCACGTCTGCAGCAGGCGCATTTGCAATTTTGCCTGCCCGAGTTCTTGGAAAAAACCTCTTTCGGGATCCTGCAGCCCACGGCGCAGTGTCGGGAGTTCGCCTTGAATCAGATTCAGGGTCTTTTGATTCCCGCGCTGGCTTTTGATCGTTACGGGAATAGATTGGGAAGAGGAAAGGGTTATTACGATCAGACCCTCAGCTCTTTCGCAGGACTCAAAGTTGGAATTGGTTTTGCCGAGCAAATTTATGCCGGCACCCTGCCAACAGAGCCGCATGATATCCAGATGAACTGGATCGTGACGGACGAATTCCTGCTGGAATGCAGGTCTTAGTTTGATTGGAAAGGTTTGAAATGGAAATTGTCATTGCCGTTGTGGCCGGTCTTTTGTTGGGTGGAGTCGTTACTTTTCTTGTTAAGAAAATTCAGGACGATAATAAAAAACGCTCGGCGCGGGTCGAAGCCGAGCGCATCGTGAATAAAGCCAAGTCCGAATCCGCTAAAATCACGCGGGATTCAGAAGCTCGTGCCAAGGATTTTGAATCGCGGGCGCGCAAGAATGTCGAAACCGATATTCAAAAACAAAAGAACCAAATTAAAAACAAAGAGTCTCAGCTCGAGCGCCGTCTGAAAGAAATCGACGATCAGTTCAAAGTCAAAATGGACGAGAACGAGCGCTACATCAATTTGCTCAAGGACCGCGAGGAAAAAGTCGCCATCTCGGAGCATCGGGTGAAAGAGCTCGAGAAAAAAGGCGAAGGGCAAATCACCGAGCTCAAGCAAAAACTAGAGACCGTGGCCGCCATGACCACGGAAGAGGCGAAACGCCAGTTGATGACCGCCCTTGAGGACGAAGCTAAAACGGAAGCCTCGAAGAAAATTTCGCAAATTGAAGAAGAAGCACAGAAAGAATCGGACCGTCGCGCGAAACGCATTCTCAGCGTGGCCCTTTCTCGATTTGCTTCGGAGTACACCTCCGAGCGAACCGTCAGCGTCTTGGCTCTGCCCAGCGACGAAATGAAGGGGAAGATCATCGGCCGTGAGGGGCGCAATATCCGCACTCTCGAAGCTTTATGCGGAGTCGATCTGATCGTAGACGACACGCCTGAAGCGGTGGTTATTTCAGGCTTTGATCCCGTTCGCCGTGAACTGGCGAAGCGAACCATCGAGAAATTAATGGAAGATGGGCGTGTGCATCCTGCGCGCATTGAAGAAGTTGTCGACAAGCAGCGCGGCGAACTGATGAAGTCCATTAAAGAAGAGGGCGAAAGAGTCGTCACCGAATTAGGTATTCCGAATATGCATCAGGAACTGGTGAAACTCATCGGTGGCTTGAAGTTCCGCTCGACCCATGCGCAAAATGTTTTGAATCATTCTCTGGAAGTGGCTTATCTCGCAGGCCTCATGGCGGGTGAACTGGGCGTCAATGTGAAAACGGCCCGCCGCGCGGGTATCCTTCACAGCATCGGTCGTGGCATCGAGCACACCGCTGAAGGCAGCTATGCCTTTGTCGGTGCTGAAATGGCTAAAAAATATGGTGAGTCCGAAGATGTTTGTCACGCCATCCGCTCGCACAACGATGAAGAAAAACCCCACAGCATCCTCGCCTGGATTATCCACGCGGCGAATATCCTTTCCAGCGCCCGCCCGGGCGCCCGTCGGCCGCAGATGGATAACTACATTCATCGTCTGGAAGATTTGGAAAGCATTGGGAACAGCTTCGACGGCGTTTTGAAAACTTTTGCTTTGCAAGCGGGGAAAGACATTCGCGTTTTGGTGGAAAGCTCCAAGATCACCGACGATCACGCCGCGATGCTGTCGCGGGATGTGGCCCGTAAGATCGAGCGTGAGGTTCCAAATGCAGGGCAGGTGAAGGTCACCGTGGTCCGTGAAACTCGCAGTGTTGAGCACGCTCGCTAAAGGAGTCCTTCCATGATCGACGCCCGCGAGCAACTCGAAAGAATCAAGTTCGGTGTCGCTGAGTTCATCAACGATGAAGAGATGTTGAAAAAACTCAAGCGCAGCCTCGAGACGAAAAAGCCCCTGAAAATTAAATTGGGGGCGGATCCCACGCGGCCGGATATTCATATCGGCCATACGGTGGTGATCAATAAGCTCAAAACTTTTCAGGATCTCGGCCACAAGGTGCAGTTCCTGATCGGGGATTTCACGGCTTTGATCGGGGATCCTTCCGGCAAAAACAGCACGCGCCCGATGCTGACCCGTGAAGAGATCGAAGCGAACGGACAGACCTATGCGAAACAGCTTTTTAAAATCCTTGATCCCGACAAGACAGAAATTGTTTACAACTCAAGTTGGATCAATAAAATGACCCCGGCCGAGATGATCCAGATGGCCTCTCACTACACCGTGGCCCGTATGCTCGAACGGGACGATTTCACCAAACGTTACCGCTCAGGAACGCCTATCGCGATCCATGAGTTTCTTTACCCTCTCACTCAGGGTTACGATTCGGTGGCTTTGAAGACCGATGTAGAGCTGGGTGGAACGGATCAGAAATTCAATTTGCTCGTCGGCCGCGATTTGCAGCATGCCTATGGTCAAGAAAGCCAATGTGTCCTCACCATGCCTATTTTAGAGGGCTTGGATGGCGTGAATAAAATGTCCAAGTCCTTGGATAACTATATTTCCGTGATCGATTCACCTAAAGACATGTTTGGTAAAACCATGCGCGTGTCGGATGAGCTCATGTACCGGTGGTATGAGCTTCTCACCGATATCACCGCGGTCGGTTTAGCGCAGTTGAAAGCCGATGTGAAAGAGCGCCGTCAACATCCCCGTGAAGTGAAGGTGGCTCTCGCGAAATTCTTGATCAAGCGTTTCCATTCCGAAGCGGCCGCGCAGGCGGCAGAAGAAGAATTCAACCGTATATTTGTCGACAAGGGCTTGCCCGATGAGGTGCCCGAGTTTGTGGTTGCGGCCGAAAATCAAGTGGGCTTCTGTGCTTTGATGGTGAAGGCGGGTTTAGCGGCCACCAATAGCGAAGCGGGACGTTTGATCACGGGCGGGGGAGTGCAAATTGACAGCGAAAAAATCTCCGATGCGCGCTTAAAGATCGATTTAAAAGGCGGTCAGTCCTTTGTGGTCAAAGCGGGTAAGAAAAAGTTCGTCAAAATTATTGTGAAATAATGGTTAGACTATGAAAGTTAAATTTGTTCCGCAAAATATTGAAGTGGAGACGACTCCCGATAAAACCTTGCTGCAAATCGCAAACGAGAATCATATTGAAATCAAGTCGATCTGCAAAGGCGTCCCGTCCTGCGCGGAATGTCGGGTGCGCATCGTGGATGGTGAAAACAATGTGGTGCCTCCAGGCAAGCCCGAACTGGGTTTGATTGGCAGCAGTTATTTTTTGGACCAACGTCGCCTCAGTTGCCAGGTGCATTGCTTCGGTGATGTGACCGTGGATTTAACTGAGCAGATTGAACGCGCTAAAAACGAAAAGAAAAAAACCCGCGGATTCCGTACATCCAAAACCATCGAATCCCACGCCATTCAAGACACGATGATTTTAAACGAGAAGGTTGATGAGACGCCCGAAGCGCCGGCGCGGCCCGAGCGTCCCCCACCGCAGCAGAATCGCGCGCAGAATAACCGCGGCAGTGGTGGCAGAGGTCAGGGCGGCGGTGGCCGCAATTCCGGTAAGCCGCAACAGTCGTCTCGCAATAATAATCAGAACAATAATCAGAACCGTTCTCCGAAGAAGCCTTAGGAATTGAAGACTTCTTCTTAGGGAAGAGCGCGCGCCTTGTTACCAGCGCACAGGTTTGCCGAACTGATCGAGGAACTGCAGCCCGCTTTGACCGGATTGAGCCAGGATGGTATCGACGACCCGAGGAATGGCTTCTTCGACGGAATAGGTTGCATCGGGCCCGCCCATATCCGTTCTGATCCAGCCCGGAGCAATCAGTAAAAGAGATCGGCTGTCGCCCGCATGTCTTGCGGCAAAGCTCCGCATAAGGGTATTCAAGGCCGCCTTGGTGGCGCGATAGATTTCAAATCCGCCTCTGTCATTGTCAGCCACACTGGCGAGGCCTGAGGACATCACGCCGATGGTTCCTTGGGGGACGACATTCGCTTCAAAGCTTTCAATCATTCGCAGGGGAGACAGGGCATTGGTGACCATGAGTCGGATGAACTCTTCGGTGGCGACCTCCGCGATGGTTTCATTGCGGTCGTTAGCGACGCCGGCATTGACGAAGAGCAGATCAAATTTTCTATCGCGAAGCCGTTCTTTGAGTTGGGAAATTTGATTTGTGTCTGTGATATCGATCGTCTCTATTTCAAGATCTGTCTTAGGACTCGGCTCGAGGCCCGGCTTAGAACTCGCCAAGCTTTGAGCGAGATCATGCAGTGGCGTTCCCGTTTTGTTTCGCAGCGTCGCGACAACGCGCCAGCCCCGAGCAAGATATTCCTTCACCAGGGCCAGCCCAAGCCCTCGTGAAGCGCCAATGATCAAGGCCGTTTTCTTTTCCATAGGATCTCCTTATAAAGTGGGGTCATGTTAGCATATTTTTACCGCGCCAGCAGCTGGTTATGCGTGCGGCACAACACCCGCAGATTCTCTGACGCATGTCTTCCTCCTATGGACAGCGGGAAAACGTGACCTATTTCTAAAAAGCGTTGAGCCTCACAACGCCGCTGCGTCTGCGGGTCTTTGTATTCACAGCGGTGCTGAGCTTTTTGTAAGAGATCTCGTTTGATTCTGAACGAGAGATAAGGTCGATAGTTTTTTAAAGGTTTCGGGACATTTTTTGCTTTTCTGATTTTCGCGGGCTCACTTTTTAAGTCCTTTTTTCCGAAAGATTTTCTCTATCAGTCATTTCTGTTTTTTCTGCAACTTTAAGGACTTCCTTTATTTTAACTGCAGATCTCCTCACTTCGCAGCCTAATTGCGTCTGGTTAAATTTTTGTGCGAACACCCCGATCACTTCGGACCAAAAGATTCGGCAACGGTTTCTATTTTTGAATATTCTCTAAGTGTCATTTCCTTTCGCACTGAAAGCTCACTTAAGAAATGAACTTTCAGTGCGAAATATATTTATGTGAAACCGCCGCGATTCCTGCGATCAAAAAAGCCTGGCAAGGAAAAAATAAAATACCGAATAAATAACTCAGCATTTAAGCAAAGGGACAATTTTTTTGCGAACTCCTGAGACCAACTTCGCTTCGGTGAAAAAGACTTTCGTTTCAAGCGGTCTCTAAAAATGAACCCTGTGGAAACCAGACCACATCCCCCAAAACCTAACACCCCTGACCAAGCTTTCGACAGAGCCGGCGACAACTTACGGCAAGATCATTTCTAAAGCGTGAAACCTCTCCCCCCGTAGGACCGCCTCTTGCACTTCATCTAGGAACTTGCGATGATGAACGTATGTTTCAATATGAGACAGCCGAGGAGGCGTTTGTGAATTTTAAAAATCGAACCTTGCTGTTCTTTTTTTTATTCTTGCCGCGACCCCTCTGGCACAGGCCTCCAATGCTTGCGACAGCCTTCTTAAAATCCACGATAGCAACTCGCAACTGCGACTCCGTAATTGCGAAGCCCTCGAGAAAAGTGGCCTTGTGTCTAACCGCGCGGCCCTCGATTACAGCCTTCAATTTTTAGGGGATAATTACGGTCACCTTGCTGATCCGAGCTGCGCCATGCAATCGAAGGCCGCTGGTAAGGGAGTGCTCTCAAAAGAAAAAATTCGTGGTGGCATCGCCAACGGCTGTCAATTCGTCATCAATGATCTGAACTCCCGTTACCAGGGCATGATCAATCGTTCTAATGCCTATTACGTCGACCTTTGCGCGAAAGATTCGAAGAAAATAGTGACTCACTTTTACATGAATAAAGGGACAGGAACTTCAAGCCATGGGTACTCTGATCGCGAAGGTGCCCACAGTACAGTCGCTGGCGCATTCTTAACAGCTCCCCACACATTTGATTTTCATCCCTTCCGCATGAGTTCCGGCTATCGGCAGATTGCCCGCGAGTTGGGTCATATTCCCGCGCTTCGCATAGTGGGTTTGAATTCCTCGAATAACTCAACGGATTTTGGCAAGCCTATCCATGTTTCCCCTTATAAATCCAGTTGGGGCTGTCCTTCCGTCTCTTCTCAAGATGCATGGGTTCTGCAAAAGCTAGCGGCGCGTGGCCCCTCACTCTTGGTCAACTACGGTCCTTCCTCCCTGCATCAAAGCACTCGCTCCTGCGAAAATAATGGGAGCAGCACTCCTTCTAAAACGTCGGTTCACAAAAGCCGTGGTCAACGAGGTCATCGATGAAAAACTCTTCTTTAATTCTTCTACTCATGGTCCAATTCACTTTCGGCTTTCAGGCGGGAGCGAGCGCTCCAGCCCCCACTCCTGCACCGACATCAGGCCCGAAGGTCAAAGGCAGCTACGTGTTCACCCTGGACCAAAAGACAGGTCCCGTGCGTGAGTTGAAAATTAAAATCGAAGACTCCGAGGATATGAATATCATGGTCGCAAAAATCCAGGCGAAACTTAAAAATGGCACCCAAACCGAAGGCGAGTTCGTCTGCGAAATGGGTAAGGCCCAGCACTTGAATTGCCGACGCGACGATGACGGAGGCGAATTCACCCTGGTCATGGGCAAAGAGCCGCAACTCCTTTTCGACAGTTTTGATCTGGCCGATGAAGGCGATGAAAACAGTATCTTTGTGGGATCACCCGACGATGAAAACGAGCACCAGGTGAGCGGCAAAGTTCTTTAAGAAAATCGAACGGGTCTTGGACTAGCCTTGAGGCCCGTGTAGCGGGGCTCCCGCTTTCCCGATAAATCACTATGTCGACAAAAATCACATTTCGCGAGCGTGGCGCAGGGCCACCTTTAATTTTGCTTCATGGTTACGGCGGTAGCGTTCATCATTGGGAGCACATTGCCGAGCTTCTCAAAGATTCTTACCGGGTTCTCGTTCCCAATATGTCCCACCTCTATATGAGTACCGAAATGATTTCGCTCGAGCGGCAAGTAGACTTGCTCGCCGAATTTATCCGTCAACAGTGTCCCCACGAACAAGTGTCTTTAGCGGGAATGAGCTACGGAGGATGTCTGAGTTGGATCATGGGGCTGCGCCACCCAGAACTCTTAAGTCGTTTGGTTTTGATCAATCCGCTCGTGGTGAATCCGGTGAATGCCTTTGCGCTGTCAGAGATGAAATACTTTTTTTCGCTGCCGGTGAATTTAAAGGCCATGTACTTTCTGCTGTCGACGCCTTTCGGTAAAGTGTTTCTCAAAAAAGCGGCGCAAGTTTTCCGTGATGAGCGCAGCGCGGGTGTGGTCAACGTGGAAACCCTCAAAGGTCGCAAACTTCAATTTGTGGCGCATATGATCTCGCATTTTTCCTGGATTCTGCGCAACGCGAATTGGACCGATTGGCAGCGCCAAATGAAAATGGCCCGGGTTGAAACCCTGATGGTTTTTGACTGTGAAGATCTTCTTTTCAAGGCGGAATCCTACCGTGAATTCGCCAAAAGCTACCACTGTGAAAGAGTGATTGAAATGACCGGTGCTGGCCATACGGCCATCAAGTCGCGGCCCGAAACGATCGCTCGCGCCATGCGGGACTTCATCGGCCATCGGCGATCCAAATCCGCTTAGGTTTTTTCTTTTGGCGCGATCCCCAAGACCGAACGTTTAAATTCCGTCACCGCGAAAATCGCGATCACCGGCGCGATGAAAAGTCCGATAAAGCCGAAAACTTCGAGGGCGCTGAAAATAATGATGAGCATAAGCAGAGGGTGGATCGAGTTCGCCTTGTCCCTCACCAGAAAAGGGCGGATGAAGTTATCCGAAACGGCACAGAGGCCAGCCACGACCAGGTAAGCCACCGCGTGCGTGGCGTCGCCCGAAAAATAAGTTATGAGGGAGAGCATCAACGCGACGGACGTCGCGCCGAAGATAGGAACGAAGGAAAATAAAAAAGCGATCACAAAAATCAGCAAAACTCCACTCGTTCCCATGAAAAGGGCACCGACGGTCACGATCCCGGCCTGGGCCGCTCCGGTCACGATGGACGCGATGACCGAAGAGTAGCTGCTGTCTTGCAGGAGATGGATATAACCCTCGAGCTCTTCGCGCGAAAGCAATTGCGAATGAGTCAGCTGCTCTTTAATGCGACCCGCCTGACGTGAAAACATGTAAAGAAAAAACAGGAAAACGAAAAGTGACATGAGGGCCGCGGGCAGAGAATAAAACATCGAAGAGATGAAAGACGTTCCGACCTGAACCGCCTTTGTAATCCCCTGGTTCAGGTAATTGGATGTGTCGAGGGTCACCCCGCGCGCTCCCAGGAATTGATTCAGATTTTCGATGACCGATTGTTTGAAACCGATCACGTAACTGGTCAAATCGGTTTCATTCAGCCGCGTTTGCACCAGATGATAAATCCGCGCGTAGAGAACGATGATCACGCTGACGAAAACAAGCACGATGAGAGAAAGCAGTCCTCCCAGAAAAAAATTCGTGGATCGACGGGCCCTAAAAAATTTGATAGAATTCATTTTATCTAAAATAGGCTGGATGGCAAAGGCCATGACCACGGCTAAAAGAATTTGCGGGAGAAAGGGAAAAAGCGTCACCGCAAAGAAGCCGAGGGCTAAAGCCGTGATCACTTTTTTCGAATTTTTTTGCTTTTTTTCAACTTGAGAAATTGTTTCCATGCCCACATCTTAGCAGATGAAGCTTTTGATTACTGCAAGAAACTGCAGGGCCTCCAAGTCGACCAGAAGGGGGCTTAGACGTTAAAGGAAGAGCCGCAGCCACAATTTTTGGAAGCATTGGGATTGTTGAACACAAAACCTTTGCCATTGAGGCCACCTGAATATTCAAGTGTCATGCCCAAAATATAAAGCAGGCTTTGCGAATCAACGGCAACGCGTTGGCCGTTGCTTTCAAAAAACTTATCGCCTTCACGGGTTTGCGTATCAAAATCCATTTTATAAGATAAACCAGAGCAACCGCCCTTTTTCACTTCGACGCGCAAAAAAGCTTCGTTGGGTTTGCCCTCTTCTTGTTTTAAAAGAGCAAGTTTATCTGAGGCCGTAGAGGAAATTGTGATCATGATCCAGCTCCTTAAGGCTTCCAATATAGCATACCCCAGAAATTCACGAAAGAACTGATTTGAGGCCTTTGATTTTAAAGCTTGCTTGAGGGCTTTAAAGGAGCAATTTAGAGCTGAGAGCGAATTTTAAGATTCCAACGAAGTCCTAAGCATTTGAATCGCCATGGAAATATCCTCTTCGCTGGTCCACCGGCCAAGGCTTAGACGCAGGCTTGAACGGGCCTCTGTCTCGGTCAGGCCGATGGCTTTCAAAATAGGACTGTCGTTCCAGCTCCCGCTGTGGCAGGCCGAGCCCGCACTCAAAGCCAGCTGCGGCAAACGGGCCGTCATGTGCTCGAGAGAAGCTCCTGAAAAACAAACATTTAAATTGATCGGCGCTCTCTCTGAAAGAGGGGGACCATTCAAACGAATCGAAGGAATATTTCGCTGCAGACCCTGCCACAACAGGTCCCGCAGAGATTCCGTGCGTTTTTTTTCGATGGGTAAATTTTGCTGGCAGAGGAAGGCCGCCTCACCTAGTCCGACGATTCCAGGCACGTTCAGGGTTCCCGAACGCTGGTCCTTTTCTTGTCCCCCGCCAATGATCAGAGGTTGAATCTGAACTTTAGGATGTTGCGAACGGATGTACAAAAATCCAATTCCCTTGGGTCCGTAAAATTTATGGGCCGAACCAGAGAGTAAATCGACGCCGGTCGCATTTAAGTCCACCGGGATTTTACCCACCGCTTGGGTGGCGTCACTGTGCAAATAAATTTGTCTTTCCTTCGCAAGGTCAGCAAGTTCTTGCATCGGTTGAATTGTACCGATTTCGTTTTGCACCCAAATAAAACTCAAAAGACGGGTATGGGGGCGCAAACGCTTTTCCACCTCGCTGACAGACACGCGGCCCGTCGCAGCGACGGGAACAAACTCCACCTCGATATTTTCATGTCGTTGCGCATACTGCAGAGTTCTAGCCACCGAACTATGTTCGACCGCACTTGTTAAAATATGAATTTTCGCCAGGGGATCTTCCTGCCGTATTTGTCGGATCAAGCCGAAGAGGGCCCAATTATTCGCCTCGGTGGCGCCGGCGGTGAAATAAATTTCGCTTTCCTTTGCGTTAAGCAAAGAGGCCAATTGAACCCGCGCTTTTTTCACGGCCGATGCAGCGGCCCATCCCCATTGGTGGCTTGCGCTCGCGGGATTGCCAAATTGAATTTGGAAAAAAGGCTGCATCTTTTCCAAGACCATGGGATCCACGGGGGTCGTCGCATTGTAGTCGAGGTAGATCGGTTTCATGGCGCTAAGTTAATCCAATTGCGGGAGGGGAGCAAGTTTGTTCTGGAAGGACAGGGAGCCTCTGAAGGAGCCACGCAAGGCAGAGAGCCAGAAAAAGCAGACAAGCCAGACAGCTGGACGAACTCCCCCTGAATGCAGTAGCCTAAGACCTATGGAAAAAAATCAATTGCCGTTCTCTTTTTATTTTTTGCAATCCCATCAGGATCCCTTTGAGCTCACGCGTTGGAAAAAAACCGAGAGCCGCATCAAGAACCGGGCTGGAGAGATTTTCTTCGAGATGAAAAACGTCGAGGCCCCGCTGGGCTGGTCCCAGCTCGCCATCGATATTGCCGCGAGCAAATATTTTCGCAAAAGCGGAGTTGGCAAAGCCACGGGCCATGAGTCTTCGGTGCGCCAGTTGGTTCAACGCGTGGTGAAGGCCATCGGAAAGGCCGGGAAAAAACAGAAAAATTATTTCGCTTCCACTTCGCAGCAGAAAATTTTTGAACAGGAACTCGCCTGGCTTTTGTTGCAGCAAAAAGCAGCCTTCAATTCGCCGGTTTGGTTCAATGCGGGGCTTTGGGAAAGCTACGGCATCTCGGCTCCGAGTGAACACTATGCCTGGGATCCTCTCAAGAGATCGATTCAAAAAACGAAAAATGTTTACGCCCAGCCCCAGTGTTCGGCCTGTTTCATTCAAAGCGTGGACGATTCTCTGGATGGAATTTTCGAGCTCGTTAAAACGGAAGCCAAACTTTTTAAATACGGCTCCGGCACGGGGAGTAATTTTTCAAATCTGCGCAGCAAAGACGAGGCTCTCAGCTCGGGCGGTAAAAGCTCCGGCTTGATTTCTTTTCTCGAGATTTTCGATAAAGGGGCCGGCGCGATCAAATCGGGTGGCACCACCCGCCGAGCCGCAAGGATGGTGTGCGTGGACATGGATCATCCTGAAATCGTCGACTTCATCGAATGGAAAATGAAGGAAGAGCAAAAGGCGCAAATGCTCATCGCTGCGGGCCTGAGCGCGGATTTTGAAGGCGAAGCTTACCGCACGGTTTCGGGCCAAAACGCCAATAACTCTGTCCGTGTGCCCGATCGTTTTATGAAGGCTTTAGCGGCGGGTCAAGATTGGTCCTTGAAGGCGCGTACCACCGGAAAAATCATTTCCCGTCTGCCGGCGGCCGATCTTTGGCGTCGCATGGCCCACTCGGCTTGGCTCTGTGCGGATCCGGGTGTGCAATTTCACGACACCATCAATAAATGGCATACCTGTTCGGCGACGGCTCCCATCCACGCGAGCAATCCCTGTTCGGAGTATATGTTCATCGATGATTCGGCCTGTAATTTAGCTTCGCTGAATTTAGTTTCTTTTTTGAATGAAGATGGCACTTTCGATTTTGAAGGACTGATTCACAGCGCGCGTTTGCTTTTCATCGCGCAAGAAATCCTGGTCGATTACTCGAGTTATCCGACGGCAAGGATTGCGCAGAATGCCCATGACTACCGGCCGCTGGGATTAGGTTTCGCTAATTTGGGCAGTCTGCTGATGCGCATGGGAATTCCCTACGATAGCGAGGCGGGCCGTGCCTGGGCCGGTATGCTGATGGCCCTGATCACTGGCACAGCTTATCTCACTAGTAGTGAGCTGGCGCGGGTGAAGGGGCCCTTTGCGGGATTTAAGAAAAACAGAAAACCGATGCTGCATGTTCTGAATCAGCACCGCAAAGCTCTTCAACACATCAACTGGAACTTGGTTCCCGAGGGGCTTGAAAGATCCATCGGTCATATTTGGAAAAGTGTCGTCACGAGCGGCGCTCAATTTGGTTTTCGCAACGCTCAAGCCACGGTCGTTGCGCCCACGGGCACCATTGGTTTGCTCATGGATTGTGACACCACGGGCATCGAACCTGATTTTTCTTTGAATAAATTTAAAAAGTTAGTCGGTGGCGGAGAAGTGCAAATCGTGAACCAGTCGGTGGATCTCGCTTTGATTTCGCTGGGCTACGATCACGAGAGCTGCGAATTGATTAAAGCCTACATTGAAGAGCACAATTCGGTTGAAGGATGCCCGGCCCTGAAAGAAGAACATGGGGCTGTTTTTGATTGCGCTCGGGCTTCGGCTGGGAAAAGATCTCTGTCGCCGGAAAGCCATGTGACCATGATGGCGGCGGTGCAGCCTTTTGTGAGCGGAGCGATCTCAAAAACCGTGAACCTCCCGGGCTCTGCCACTGAAAAGGACATCAGCGACATTTATTTGCTCGCCTGGCGGTTGGGTCTTAAGTCCGTGGCGCTTTATCGCGATGGCAGCAAACAAAGTCAGCCTTTGAATGCAAAGCAAAAAAATGAAGACGAAAAGCAGGCCCAAGCAAAAAAAGTCGACCCGCTGCAGCCCTCCGAAATCCCCAACTTCACCATGAAGTGCCCCGACTGTGGCACCGACACCGTTTTAACCAGTGGTTGCTATCGCTGCCCTAATTGCGGTACAACTGTCGGCTGTGCTTAAATTTTCAGAGTGTCATGCCATAGGAATTGAGAGATGAGTAAAAAAGATATTTTCGGGGACGATGTCGAAAAAAAACATGAAGAGCAAAGCTTCGCGGCGATGTTTGAAAACGCCAACACGGTTGTACCGAGATCGCTCACGACCGGCATGGATGTGCGTGGAGAAATTCTAGCCATCAGCAAAGAAGAAACCTTTGTCTCCACCGGCACGCCCACGGATGGCGTGGTGCTCACTAAGGAACTTTTAGATGAAGACAAGCAGTTCAAATACAAAGTCGGAGATTTTTTAGATCTTGTCGTCACTTCGGTCCGCAATGGTGAAGTGCGCCTGAGCCGCCGGGGAGCAAAATCCTCTTCGGCCGAAAGCCTCGAAGACGCCTTCGATATGGAGCTACCTATCGAAGGTCGCGTCGTCGAAATCTGCAACGGCGGATTCCGCGTGAATATTCTCGGCAAGACCGCGTTCTGTCCTATCAGCCAGATCGATTTGAAATTCGTCAAAGAAGGCGCGGACTACGTCGATAAAAAATTTGAATTCATCATCACCCAATACGACAGTAAAGGCAGAAACATCGTTGTTTCACGTCGTCGACTGCTCGAAGCGCAGAAATCAGAAAATGAAGGAGCCTTCATGCAAAAGCATGAAATGGGCGCGCTGCTCAACGGAAAGGTCACCCGGATCGAGCAGTTCGGGGCTTTTGTTGAAATTGAGCCGGGCATTGAAGGTTTGGTTCATATCTCTGAAGTCGGTTGGTCGCGCCTCGCCCATCCCAATGAGATGCTTCGCGTGGGACAAGACGTTCAAGTGAAACTTCTTAAAATTGAAGAGCAAGAGGGCGGCAAACTGAAAATCTCGCTTTCGATCAAGCAGGCGGGTGGCGAGGGAGATCCTTGGACCACAGTTCCAAGCAAATTCCCCGTGGGCAGCGTCCACGCCGGCAAAGTCGAGAAAAAAGAGAATTTCGGTCTGTTCGTGAGCATTGCCCCGGGCATCACGGGCCTTTTGCCACGCTCAAAATGGCGCGACTCCACCGAAGCCAGCCAGTATGAAAACAAGAAAAAGGGCGACGACATCAGCGTGCAAGTAGATCAAATTCTTTTTGAAGAAAAAAGAATGTCGTTAGGACTTCCATCCGAAGCCGAAGACAACTCCTGGAAAACCCACAGCACCGCAGGGAAAGGCCTAGGCACCTTAGGTGAACAATTCCAGTCTCTGCTGAAAACTCCGAAGAAGTGATTGAAAGAGCCAGGAGCGGTCTAACGGACCGCCCTCGCATCGTAAAACCATTACAGCAGAACGAAGAAAACCTCGGCGAGAACCCGGCTCCCGCAACCCCCTATAAATGCCGCAACCAAAAAACCAGCGCCTTTTCCGCAAAAAATTGCAGCCGCCGCTCTTTCATGTTAGCCGCATGGTAAGGAGCCGTGATGCCATCGCGAACCTTACGACCGCGAAATTCAAAACTCACCTCGCAGGCCAGTTCCCCCTGCGGCAGAATTTCCAAATGCAGATCCGCCGTGTCTTTCAAGGAAGTATTCGTCAAAGTCCATTTTTGCTGAGCCATCTGCTGCCGCAACGGCGCGAGCAAACGGTTCGTCAAAAAGGACCCACTCACTTGATCCACCAACGTAAAAGCCGAAAAGGTCGATACTTTTTTTGCGAAAGATTCCGCGAGATCTTCTCCATCCCGAGTCACCAGGCACTGCGAAAGAGCCTCGGTGATTTTTTCAACGAGAGTTTGGAATTCTTCGGCGCGTGATTGGTAGTAAGAAATTTTCACTTCGACATAGGGCAGATGCACGCGGTAGCCGACTTCGATGTCTAAGCCCGCGACGACCTCTTCGATGATGCTGGCAATGTCGGACTCACCGACCCCCATGGTGTCCCATTTGCGAGTGATATGGGGATCCAAATTTTTTGTTTTACCCTGCAGCCAATTCGCGATGGAGTGATTCCACACCGCTTCAATTTCCCGAGGCGGTCCCGGCAGCACGAAAACATCTTTGCCTTGCGATTGCAGATAAAAAGCGTTCGCCGTTCCCTGCGGATTGAACAGGACTTCGGCTCCTTCGGGGAAATAACACTGCTGGCGTTGAATCGATTTCACCACGTACCCGCGAGAATGCAAACGCTCTTCCAGATGGTTCCAAGAAGCTTGATGGAAAACCAGGGGCCGCTGCGCCCACTCAGTGACCAGTTCGCGCGTGAAATCATCCGAGGTGGGTCCGAGGCCGCCGGTGACGAAAACCAGATCGGCGTGGAGCGCGCACAATTCCAAACCTTGAGCAATTAATTTGCGATCATCAGGAACAACCAAGTGCAATGAGGTCAAAAGCCCGAGATCCTTGAGGCGCGCCGAAATCCAAGCTGAATTTTTATTTAAAATTTGGCCGTCGGTCATTTCTGTACCGACGCAAAGAACAGACGCTTTCATACCAAGCTCCTTGCTTTTGAGTGCTCTGTGAAAATCCAACACAAAAACACCCCCCAAATTCTACTGACAGGCGCATTGTGTCAACAAGAGCTTTACTTGCCAGTGCATTTACTCAAAAATAGAGTGCAGGACGGTCTCTATCCTCTGAAGGAGTTTACGTGCCCCCATTCGACTGGAAAGAATTCGATCTCTACAATCCGACGCCTGAGCACAAAATGCTGCGCGAAACCGTGCAGTCTTTCACCCAGGCAGAAGTCGAGCCCCAAGCGCACCACCACGATCGGGAAGAAGAATTCAATCTGCCGCTTTTTCGTAAACTCGGTGAGCTGGGTCTTTTAGGAATCACCGTACCGGAGCAATACGGCGGCACTGGAATGGATGCCACGGCGGCGGTCATCGTCCACGAAGAGCTTTCGACCTCTGATCCTGGTTTTGCTTTGGCCTATCTCGCGCACTCGATGTTGTGCGTGAATAATATCGCGGTCAATGGCAGCGAAGAGCAGAAAAAAAGAGTTCTTCCGCCGCTCTGTTCGGGCGAGTGGGTGGGCTCCATGGCGATGTCTGAACCTGCCATCGGGACAGATGTTTTGGGTATGCAGACCACCGCGCTGAAAAAAAATGAGGGCTATATCCTCAATGGTCGCAAAATGTGGATCACGAATGGGACTCTCGATGAAAAACGCACGCCCTGCGATTTGATTCTGGTGTACGCGAAGACCGCCGAGAGTAAAGGCAAAGCGCAGATCTCAACTTTTTTGGTTGAAAAGCAATATCCCGGTTTTTCTGTCGGGCAAAAAATCCAAGACAAACTTGGCATGCGTGCTTCCAATACGGCGGAGTTGGTTTTTCAAGATTGCCAGGTTCCCGCGCAGGCTCTCGTGGGACATGAAGGGGATTCCAGTCTGCATATGATGCGCAATTTGGAATTGGAGCGCCTCACTTTGGCGGCCATGAGCATCGGCATCGCGCGCCGCTCTTTGCAGATCATGAATAAATACGCGGTCGATCGCGAAGCCTTTGGCAAGTCGCTCAATCATTTCGGGCAAATTCAGCGCTACATTGCTGAAAGCTATGCGGAGTACAAAGCGGCCAAAGCCTATGTCTACGACACCGCTCGCAAATTGGATTTAACCAAAGAGGGCAACCGCCTCGACTCGGATGGCGTGAAACTGGTCGCGACGACCATGGCGAAAAATGTGGCCGATCGGGCGATCCAAGTTTTGGGTGGCTACGGTTACGTCGGAGAATATGTCGTGGAACGTCTGTGGCGGGATGCGAAGCTGCTGGAAATCGGCGGCGGCACGCTCGAGGCCCATCAAAAAAATATCACTCGAGATTTGGCCAAAAATGAACAAGCTTTGAGGGGTTGATTTTGTTTCCTTACGGACCCGAAATACCCCTTGCTGCGGATTTGCATGTTCATTACCAAGTGATTCTTGAAAAAATCGGCCCCCTCCTCACTCCTGAAAGACGAGAGAAAATCGCTCGCGTGGTGACGCAAAGAAATTTCTCTACCGCGGTGGTTCTGGAAAGTATTTATGACCGCGGAAATATTTCGGCGGTGATGAGAAGCGCCGAGGGCTTAGGTTTTGCGAATTTCCATGTCATCGAAACCGGTGAAAAATTCAAAGAATCACAAAGGGTCACGCAAGGAGCCGACAAATGGGTGGAAATCCAAAAATGGAAAACCACGCATGCGGCCGTTCGGGAGTTGAAAAAACAGGGTTATAAAATTTGCGTGACCACTTTAGAGGGCGCAAAACCTCTGCACGAAATTGATTTTTCGGGGCCAATGGCTCTGGTTTTAGGAAATGAAAAAGACGGGGCGAGCGCCGAGATGATCGCTGCCGCGGATGAGCGTGTGATCATCCCGATGTCGGGCTTTGTGCAAAGTTTTAATATCTCGGTCGCGGGGGCTCTTTGTCTTTATCACGTCGCGCAGGACCGGCTGCGCCGTTTGCAAAGGCAGGCTGATCTCACTGTGGAAGAACAAGACATCCTCAAGGCTTATTATTATCTGCGGACGCAGGATTCGGCGGTGGACGTGTTGAAGAATTTTTTCAATGGCCAGAGTTTAGTTTGAAAAACAGGGGACGATTCGTCATTCTTTGTTTAGGGGTTGGATGGGGCATGAGTGCCTGCACGCACTGGCCCTTCGCGAATAAAAAAAGTCTTTCCGAAACGAAGGCGGTCCTCCAGGAGCCGGCAGAATTTGAATTTGATCCCCCCGGGGGCCAGGATGGAAAACCCTTTCGTTTCCGTCAGGATGAAGATTTAAAAGCCTCGGCGAGCGGAGGCCTTTCGGCTGCAGGCGCCAAATACATCGCAAAAATTTCTCCGGTGGTCAGCTTGATCGATCTTCGGCAGGAGGCCCACGGCCTCGTGAACGATCTCAGCATTTCGTGGGTCGCGGCTAAAAACTGGGGTTTTGTCGGATTGAATAGCGATGAAATGCTGAACCGAGAAAAACGCTATTTGTCGAAATTGCATATTGGTGGAAAAATAAAAGGCAAACGCATCCGCAGCGTCGAGACCGAAGAAAGCCTCGTGCGCTCATTGGGAATCAATTACATCCGTCTGAACGTGACGGATCACCTCCGTCCTTCCGATGCCGAGGTCGATCGTTTCATCGAGGCTCTGAAGGATATCCCCCGCGGCTCCTGGATCCATTTCCAAGATCGCGACGGCCGCGTGCGCGCCTCCAGTTTTTTATTGATGTACCAATTTCTGCGGAGCGCCCCTGACGCCGACTTCGCCTCGCTGGTCAAGCGCCACACCGGCGCCGAGGACTTCGATGTTTTCAAGGTCTTCGCGGAAGGGGAGTGGGAAACGCCCTACCAAAGAGATCTGGCAGAATTCCTGAGGGCCTTTTACGAATACGCCCGCACAGATCCCCTGCAGAGCGGGTTGAGCTGGAGCGATTGGATTCGGAAGTAAGGGGAGTCGAGAACGAGTCTCTTCCTTCGAAAACGCAAGATCGGGGAAAGAATTTAGAGTCACACTCTCACCACTATCCTCACTCAGGTACCGCGTTTGGAAACTGAAATTTATAAGTGAGCCGGATTCGGTAGCGATATTATTTTCATTGCTGAGCTTTGAATGGAAGCATTGCATTTCGAACTTGAAGACATGTGGATCAGCCGCGAAGCCTTTCATCCTCCAAGCAAACTATAAATTTAGAAAAATAAAGTAGCGATATTATTCTAAATTTCACTCTAAAAAAGCTCTCTCAAATCAAAATATTGTTGACCTTATTTGCGATAAATTATATAAACACGAATGAATTTTTAAGAATGTTTTTCCCTCTAGGATTCGCTCATGGCGCAAAACAAAACCCGACAAAAGCAACTCGACTTTTTTAGCAAACACTCGGTCTTTGCTGAGCGAAAAGAATTCGGCGGATCAATGCTGAAATCCCATCCGAAATGCAAACGTCCGCATTCCAAGAATAACTTCATGCACATCGTTCTTAAATCTCAGTACCGACCGCAGATCGCGAGCCTTCGCGACGCCAGATACCTCACCCGCATCCAAGAGACTCTCATCGAAAAAGCAAAATTCTTTCACGTCAGCCTCGAACAATTCAGCATCAACACCACCCACATCCATCTGCTGATCCGGGCCAAATCTCGCGTTCAGTACATCGCCTTCCTTAAAACGATCACCGCCCTGATTCACCGAATCATCGGCGAAGCGAAGAAGGGCTCTCCCAGTCTGTATAAAAATCTCTGGGAAGCGCGGCCCTTTTCGCGCATCGTCAGCTGGGGCCGCGAGAAAATTCGCGTCGCCCTTTACATCGAACAGAATTTCCTAGAAGCGATTGGTTTTATTCCCTACAAACCTCGAATGAAAAGATCCACGGGCTGAAAAAAGCCGATCGCCTAAATATTTTAGGTCCGTTCGTGAGAATTTCGGAAACAGTTTTGTCTTTCAAATATTTTTGCACGGCACCAAGATTATTCTTGGTCTTCCTCGACGCCATCGTGACGAGCGCAGCTTTACGCTGGAGTTTGTAAATTCTGATTTTTGAAAGGGTTTCGCGAAGTCTTTTTCACGCGGCTCTAACTCTTGCGGATCAGCACGGACTTCATTAAAGGCTCCTGGTCAGGTAGCTCGTAATCCAGGCCTTGCCTCACACCGTCCATCAATTGGAACGAGAACTGGCTTTTCAGGCGGTTCAAATTTTTCTTCAAATCATTCAAAGTCCACTTTTCGTAATTCGTCGAAAAGAGCAACAAGCCGTTTTTATTCAAACAGTACAAACAATTAATCACGAGTTCTTCATAATTCTTACTGATGGAAAAGACGCCATCTTTCGACCGTCCAAAAGAAGGGGGATCGCAGATGATCAGATCAAATTTTCGCTTGCGGCGTAAGCAGCCCTTCAAGAAGAGATTCACGTCGGAGGCCCAAAATTCATATTTCGTATCATCCAGCTGATTCAATTGAAAATTCTTCTTGGACCATTCGAGAAAGTTCGTGCTCACATCCACCGTCACGACTTCGAGGGCTCCGCCCACCGCGGCGCTGACACTAAAGCCGCCGGTGTAAGAAAAAAGATTCAGGACGCTGCGATCCTTCGCGTGCTCCAGGACCCAGCGGCGGTTTTCACGTTGATCCAAAAACAATCCCGGCGAGAGGCCCGATTGCGCCCGCAGTTCAAAGTGGAGATCATTTTCTTGAGCAACCCAGGTTTCGGGCGGTGAGTTCAGTTGCCACAGGCTGTTTTCCTGCGGATCTTCGCCCCGGTTGAGCATTTTGCGAATAAATATTTTTTTATCCAGAGCCAGGGCCCATTTTTGAAAGCGCTCAAGATCAGCCGGTCGCGGATCTTCTTCGTGATACCAGTAGACCCACAGGCAATCCCCGAATTGATCGATGCGATAGCTATCAATTTCATTGTGACTGATCCGCAAACACTGGTTCGGCGGAAGAGGTTTGCCAAAAAGGCGCTCACGTTGCGCGTAGGCTTCACGCAAAATCACTTCCTGCATCGAATCGCAAGGCAGGCTCCAACTGGGCTGTGCGGTCTCAAGCAGCACTGTTTTGCCTTTCCAAGTGAACTCCAGCGAAAGCGAGTGCAGGCACATGCGGAAAAAAGGCGTGCCTCCGTGTTCTTCGTCGCCTAAAATAGACAGCCCCACTTCGGCGGCGTGCAAGCGGATCTGGTGGGGCTTGCCGCTCATGGGGCGCGCTTCCCACAGGTCTCCTTGCGGCAGTGAGCGAATTTTCAGCAGATGAGTGTGCGCATTGTCTTCTTTGCGACGATGGCTGACGAATTGGCCCTTTTCCTTTTCGATATGCGAACTGATTTTAATTTCTGTCGGCGAAATTTTTCGATCGGTGAGGAATAAATATCTTTTGGCGATTTCGTGTTTTTCAAAAAGCTCGGCATAGTCTTTGGCGCCCTCGCTTGTCTTCGCGAAAATCAGCGCTCCCGAAGTGCCCTTATCCAGTCGATGCACGACAAAGAGTTTTTGACCGAAGCTTTCTTCCAAGAGCTCGACGAGGCCCGCTCGGCCCAAGTCCGAAGCATGGGTGTTCATCCCCGAAAATTTGTCAACGAGGATGCAATCTGCCATGTCTTGATAGTGAAGCTTCATCACCCTTGGAGGTCCTCAATTGGTCTGCGCATAGCGCCAGAATAGTCGACTTTTCATTGCAGGTCATTGAAAGCTTAGAGAAACTCCGTTAAACGACAGGTGCATCTGGACAAAAGTTTTTTCGGATTCACATTGTTTCGCAAAGAGGTGTTTATGAATCGTCTTCTCCGAGTTCTTATTCTTCTGTCTCTCCCGCTGTTTTTTGCCGGCTGCGGAGTTCAATCCATCCCCCAAACCAAGAATACGGTGGATGCGGCCATGGCCGAAGTGACCAATCAATACAAACGTCGAGCTGATTTGATTCCCAATTTGGTCGAAGTCGTCAAAGGTTACGCCAAACATGAAAAGGAAACCTTGGAAGGAGTGGTCGAGGCCCGCGCGAAGGCGACCCAAATCACGCTTGATCCCTCCAAGGCGACCCCCGAGCAAATCCAGAAATACCAAGCCGCTCAGGGAGGCCTTTCCCAAGCCCTCGGCCGTCTGATGGTCGTTGCCGAAAAATATCCCGATTTGAAGGCGAATGAAAATTTCCGTGATTTGCAAGCCCAGCTGGAGGGTACGGAAAATCGTATCGTGGTCGCGCGACAACGCTACATCGAAACGGTCATGAGCTTTAATAATCTTGTGGGCGTGCCGCCAACCTCTTGGACGAATTCGATCTTTTATCATTTTGAAAAACTCCCGCAATGGGATGTGGACGCTTCTGAAAAAGAAAAAGTTCAAAAAGCTCCCGAAGTGAAGTTTTGATCCAATATCTCGCGAGTTTTTTACTGCTTTTCGCGTTTCAGGCACGGGCGGATTTTAAAGTTCCGCCTTTGCAGGGGCCTGTTATGGATTTTGCGGGTTACTTGCAAGTTTCTGATCAGCAGCAGCTGAGCCAACTTCTGTATGACTACAATCAGCAAGGCAAGGCCCAGATTCAGGTGCTCATTCTCCCTGATTTGCAAGGCTTTGAGATTGAGCAGGCGTCGATTCAAATCACCGACGTTTGGAAATTGGGCCGTGCTAAAAAAGACAATGGTATTTTATTTTTAATCGCGGCGAGAGAGCACAGGGTGCGCATCGAAGTGGGGCAAGGTTTAGAAGGTGCCCTACCTGACTTGATCGCCCATCGAATTATCAGCGACACCGTGACCCCCCTCTTTCGGGCCGGTCGCACCTCGGAGGGGGTGGTCGCGGGCGTGCATGAGATTTTGCGCGTCATCGATAAAGAATACGCCGATGGCAAGCAACTCGCCGAGCCGGAACCTCCTGAGCAAAAAAGTCAGGGCGGAGCAATGATCATTCTGATTCTTTTTGGCCTGATCATCCTCTTGAATCGACTTTTCCGGGGGGGCGGCGGTCGTGGTGGCGGTTTCTTCTACGGGGGTGGATTCGGAGGCGGCGGCGGTTTTGGCGGCGGCGGTGGAAGCAGCTGGTCCGGTGGCGGTGGCGGTTTCAGTGGCGGCGGCGCTTCGGGGAGTTGGTAGGATGGATAAGTTATGGATTTCGCGCTACCTGTCTGAAAGCGATATCAAAAAAATTTCTAGTGCAGTGGGCGTGGCCGAGAGAAAAACCTCGGGCGAGATTGTTCCCGTGATCGTGAGAAGATCCTCTTCGGTGGGCCACGTTCCGCTGATTTTGACTTTGCTTTTTTTAGTGGCGGCTTTGCTGATTGATTTTCCGTGGAAGGAGATGCTGTTTGCCCGTCCTTGGATATATCTCTGGCCGGTTTTGGGCGTTCTATTTTTTTTCGTGTCTCAGATTTTAGCGAAATCCACCCATTTGCAGCGTTGGTTGACCTCTAACCGTGATGAGGCGATTCAGTGCGGGCAGCGGGCTCATTTGGAATTTTTCGTGAACCGGGTCAATGCGACGACGAGTTCGACCGGCATTCTGATTTTTATCTCGGCGATGGAGCGACGCGCGGTCATCCTGGCCGATCAAGGGATTTCGGCTAAAGTCCCTCCTGAAACCTGGCAAAAGCTCGTGGATCAGCTGGTGCACCACCTGCAAAAAGGGGAGTGGGTCCAGGCCTTTGAGCAATGTATTGGCGAATGCGGCCAAATCCTGACGACGCATTTTCCCATGACCCAGCATGATCAGAACGAACTCTCAAATCAACTTGTGATAAAAGAGTAGTTCCAGTAAGTTGTTTCCAACTCGATGTGCGGCCGTAGCTCAGCTGGATAGAGTACTTGGCTTCGAACCAAGGAGTCGGGAGTTCGAATCTCTCCGGCCGCACCAATCCGAATACGGTACGAATTCCTGACAGACTGCTTCGAGAAGAGGCTGTCAGGTTTTCCTTTTTTTCATCCCCACCCTCTGGACCAGGGCTAAAATTGTCATGGCTCAATACCAATGCAAAGACGCCCTCCCACCAAACGCAATTGATTTCATTCTGGACCAGGAAGACACAATCCTATATTTAGGGACGAGTTATTTCCGAGAGGTGGACTTGAAATGTCGTTTAAAACTTGGTTGATCGTAGTTCTTTTTTCAGTGTCGTGTGCTCATTCCAATAAAACTGATGCCGTTCCAAAGGGTCTTCAGGGGAAATGGCAGCTTGTCGGTTATGAATGCAATGATCAACCACTGGGGTCTTTGGCACAAGAGCGAATGAAGTCCATAGAGTCTGGTTTGGACCAAGAATTCTACATTGTTTCTGGCGCTCGGGTCGAACATCATAGCATTGAACGCCAAGCCGGTAATCAAACAAATGCTTTCTGTGAAACCATATACGGAGGAATCTGGTCTGTTCACGACGGCTTAATCGAAAAAAGTACGTTCAATTTTGTCAGTCGTGAAGGAAAGAATGGCTATAAATGCTACGAGGCCTACAGGCCCCAAATGTTGATGCGCGCAGACGGCGATTGGCCCTACGAATTGGCGAATGGCAAATTGAGAATCGTGCACAAGGACATCTCGGTAAAAATCACTGGAATCGCGCAGCCCAAACATTTTTGCGACGGCTCGTCTGACGTTTCCTTTGTCTATCGCGCACAGTAGTCGAACCCAATGGGCCGAATAAAGTTTGAACGCACTCAGGCATTTTTCCATAACACCGCTGCGATTCCGTACGAATTGAAAAAAGCTGGGTTAGTCAGCTCGACTAAAATAGTACCGATTGATCCACCAATAAAGGACGAGGGCAATTGGGATATTCGGAATCTTTCGCCAAAAATGAATCGCAATTGGATTCGGCAAAGATTAACTGACGCAGGTTTCTCCGCAGGTGATCTGAGTGATTTGGATAAACTTTCGACTATACAATCCAATGCAAAATCTCCTTCTCAAATGACCAGGTGGAGTACAGGCAAACCTTACGTTTACTCATCTGCTCCGACTTTCACTATAGAAGCTTTGGCTTCTTTTTTAAACATGACAGTATTCTAGTTCTCATTTGTCTCCTTTTGTTAAGTATCTGAAATCATACTTTGTTACTAAAATCATAAAGCTCCTTTTAAGAAATCGAGTTAAAATCCTACCCCGCCTTGAAATTCGAAGGCCCAGCGACTCTAATCAGAGCTCATTGGCGGTGACCTTTTCTGTGGCCTGAATCTCCGGTCAGGGCGCGAACAAACGGGGTGAGTGGAGGCAGTCCTTGCACCGCCTTTGTTAGTGCTGCCTCGCGGACAGACCGATAGATCCTTTCGGCGACGAGCGTTCCATCAAATAAGCTTGCAATCAAAACGGCGATTCCAATCAGTTTCTTCACGGTACATCCTCCTCGTAGTTTGTCTTTCCAGCGTTTATAAATGTTGAATATAGTTTTGCTGTTCCAGTTGCTACTTCCCGCTGAATAAGCTCGACGATGAGGCGAAAGATTTTTAGCTCAGACTTATTTGCGATCAACTTCCCGCCTTGAACAGAAAAACCATAGGATGGCACCTCAAATCGCTTATATGAGCCTTGACGCCGACTCTCCATTTAGATTGATTTCTGGACACCACTGGGCTCAATAGCTATAAAGTTAAGGTGATGTGATTATGAAAAGAATTGCGTACCTTTTCTTTATTTTTTTATTGCCGTTTCATCAGAACAGTAATGTGTGCAAGAGGTATTCATGAAATTTATATTGTTCATTTCCATGCTGGCATTTGATTCTCATGCAACGATGCCGTCAAAGTTCATACCTAGCACCGCGACTCAATTCATTTTTGAATCCCTTATTCGTTCGACCGGAGACCTAAAAGAAGCTAAAGCTCCACGGACCATCGAGGCTAAAGACATTGTATGCACGATCGGCTCCGGCCGACCCAGAACGGTTAAGTGCAAAGCAAAGTTTAACGTCGAAAATCGAGAGGTTGAGAAAAATATAGAAGGCGACAATAATAAGTTTTTTGAATATCTCAAGGCGACGTCGGCCATTTCGATTCTCGAACGTGCAATCGGTGCAACGATGTACGGGACCAACCGACTTTCATGCACCTACGAGCTAACAGGCGGGATGTACTACCGTTGTGTTAGCGAAGTCAGCGTTAAGTTTTAACCTCTAACTTTAGAAACATACCTGCAGAAACCCATATTTCGTCCAACAGCAGGCGATGGGTCATTTCATCTCTACGTTTGCTAGATGTGATCGGCAATTCAAACCTTTGGCCCTAAAGGCTTTAAGCGCAGCTTTACGCATGCCCTGCACAAAGAGTGGACGGCCAACTGAATGGGCGCACCTAGCTGGATCAAATCCAGTGGTGGCATCGACCGGCGACAAACCCCAGCAAGCCAAATCTTATTAAGACAAAAATTGTCTCCAGTTTGTATAAATCGGTAGACAGTTGCAGAAAAAGTTCCCATAAGTAAAATCTCATGGAGATTGATTGATTAATAAGATTGTGAGGGCCTTTCTGAAGCGCTTCCTGCGCTTCAGATCTAGGTACCGGGGAATAATTTTGTTGGAGAGTGCGAAGGGTTTTGGTGTTGTGGTTTGTTTTCTATCCGGGGAGTTATGAACCCCATCGAGTTGTTCTTTGCGATGCGAAGCCACCCTGATGAGCGCGTTCAGATGTCTCTCGGTGAAATGCTTCAGCCCTACGGGCTATCAAGAAAGGAATCTTAGATGGGGCGTCCACACGGCTTCGATCATTTTTGCAATTTTCTGAAAGGGCTTGGTCAGCATCTGCATTTCGCGATCAGTTAGATTTTGCGCTCGCAAAGGAGATACGCTCTTTGAAGTGGGCCCGCTAAAACCAGCTCTAGTTCATTTTCAAAAATAGATGCGTTTGCTGAGACAGCCATTTGACGAGAACCTCTTTGGCTAGCTTTTTCTTATTCGTCAGGAACTCATCCCGTAAGTAAATCAGGAACACCGGATGCGTGGCGATCTCATAGTCATCTTGCAGTTCGATCAATCTTCCGCTCTTAAGATCGGCAAGCACCACGTACCGGGGCAGGCGCGCGACGCCCCGGCCTTCTGTGCAAAGCAAGTGCATGGCATCGTAACTGTTGGTGCGAGGCGCGCCGTTGGCCTCGAGGCGTGTCTCATGGCCTCCGGATTTAATTATCCACTGGTTCCAAAGCTTATGGGAAGAGTGAGCGAGAAGGTGAAAACGGTTGAGAGATTGCAGGTCAAACGGCGCGTTCATCTGTTTGAGATAGTGGGGTGAGGCGCAGATCACATCCCGGAATCGACCGAGTGACTTCACGATGATCTCCGGTTCGCGAACAGTCGAGGCGCGAAAGGCGAAGTCTATCCCATCACGCGCCAAATCGCGTTGCGCCATGCTGAGATCGAATTCCATTTCCAAATCGGGCAGCGCTTCACGCAGAAGAGGCTCGACTTGCGGAATGAAAAAGTTCCCGAACATGGGCGGCATGGATATCCGCAAAGTCCCCGATTCGCCCTCTTTCATGAAACGAAGCCTGCGACCAACTTCATCCGCTAAAGACAGAATCCGTTCTGAGTAAGAAAAAAGCAGGCGGCCCTCGTCGGTCAAAGAGACAGAGCGTGTGGTTCGCTGAAAGAGTTGAATGCCTATGGATTTTTCAAGACCACTCAACCTTTTGCTCAGCACCGCCTTCGATGCGCCTAAAGTCAGCGCCGCCTTCGTAAAACTGCTGTGGGTGGCGACCGCATGAAAGACGACGAGCTCTTCGAGAGATTTTGCAATTGTTTCCATTATTTTGACAATATGTCGCCCAATACCCCCTTTATCAAGTCCAAAATGTCGTTTATACCATTTTTTAGAAACTATGAAAGTCAACCTTAAGGAGTTCAAATGCAAAACCCAAAAATCCAAGCGTCTTTTATTTTTGTTCTACTTCTATTGAGCGTCAGCGCAAAAGCGGGAGAGCGATCCTTTGCTTATCCAATGAATGTGGCCAAGTCCCGACTTCTCGTGGAGGCAGCAAAAGTGATTGTGCCTGGATCGGCGCCCCTCCTCGTGCCGTTCAACCAATTCGATTTTAGCCAGACACGCTTTTCTGACATTTCAGATCCTATGAACCGTGGTTATGCCATTGATGCCGATGTCGTTGTCGACGGAACCTATCACTGTTCAGCACGCGTTGTTGTAGACGAAAAAGGAACTGTGTTTGACTTTAAATCCGTTGGCAAAGTCTTCTGCGGACTTCTTGAGCCTGCGCGGGCGGGAGCAAACTGATGAAGCATGAGGAATAGCTGAGAGAATTCAGCAGAAACCACCGGTTTACACTTTGTAAACCAAATCTTGACAAGTTTTTTCGCCGCGAATACATGTCTGTCAATGGAATTGACCCAGTATTCTGATTACAGAACTTATTTAAGAGCGGAGCTGGAAGTGCGGATTCAAAAGAATTCAGCCTATTCGCTTCGCGCCTTTGCTCAGCAACTGGGAATGACTCCGCAAATGCTGAGCTTCGTTCTGAATCGCAAGAAAAATATCTCACTTAACATGGCCGAAAGATTGCTGAACGCCTCAATCTTAGGCCCGAGGAGGGCGCCCATTTTCTTGATTTAGTTTCTTTAACTAAGATAAAACCCACCACAACCAAAGGCGTTCTTGAAAAACGAATCAAAGACCGCGAAGCAATGCCCGACTACAGTTCACTTGAAGCGGAAAAATTCAAAATAATTTCGGATTGGCATCACTACGCAATCCTAGAGTTAACCCAAACCAACGGCTTCCAGTCAAATCCCGGCTGGATCGCGAAACGTCTGGGTATAAAAACTTTTGAAGCCGAACAAGCTTTAGGACGGCTGAAAGCAATGGAACTGATTGAAGAGGACGCTAAAGGCAAACTCGTTCGCACCAAGCTGAATATGACAGCGACCTTCAAGATTCCCAATACCGCCTTAAGAAAATTGGCGAGGCAGTATCTAGAAAAATCCATCGTCGCCTTGGAAGAACAAGCGATGGAAGAGCGAGATATCACCAATATCACAATGTCTATAGATCCGACGCGCCTGCCACAAGCAAAAAAAATGATCGCTAGTTTCCGGCGAAAACTCTGCACGTTTTTGGAACAAGGGGAAAGAACAGAAGTTTATGTTCTTTCTCCGGCGCTTATCAAAATAACAAAAAATATCAGAAGGAACGAAAAATGAAAAAATTTATATCAGGAATGCTATTGCTAGCCGTCGTGTTTGCACAAAATAGCTTTGCGCAACCTCGAGCGGGAACTGAAGGCGGCAACGGCGGCGATGAGTATTCAAAGGACTTCATCGAGATGGGCCTGAATGTTTTGAATACGCTGAATCGCCTGCCGATTGCCGGTGTGGACAATGTCGCCCTGCTCAGCGCGATTCAACAAACTAAGGTCGTCTCGAAACCGACGCTGACTCACGAGGGCTACGAAGTTGACGCTCTTAATTTCCCCGATCCCGTGAATCCATACATTGAGGTCAGTCGCGCGGGTTGGGACCGCATGGCGCAATCCACTTTCCGTCGCGCCTTCCTGGTGCTCCACGAATATCTGGGGATTATGGGCGTCGATGATAGCCAATTTCACGTCTCGCTTCTGCTCGACGGCGCCCGTGCGTGCCCGCGCTTTGCTGGTGTGCGTGCAGAGCTCGAACGACGCATCAGCAAATTCTGCTACGATATTACACAAAGAGATCTACATTTTCTCGGCCCTAATCTGTTATTAGGTAACGGACAAAGTTGGCCCGCCGCTGAGTTGTCGCAGTGGGATTTTGCCGGACTCGACGCCGTGACGTCGGTCCGCTTTAATGACAAAGTTCCGGTCACCATCGTGCGCGCACAGGCGTTTGATTTTTTACCTGAGCTTCTCGCCGTCAAGGGCCTCCGGGCCAGCGAGATCGAGGTGTTGCATCCGCACGCCAAACTGCAGAGCTTAGACTCTATGTGGACACAAGCCATGTGGATCTTACGAATGCTTTGAGTGGCTTGCCTAAGTTGCACACGTTTATCATTCGTACGAGGGGCCTTTCGACCGGGCCTACCGTTCTATTGGAATTCGCGCGGCAAAATCCAGCCTTACGGGAATTCACTATTCAGCTCGATGGAGGAGATCCCTCTAACCTGTTTTCAGACTTGCAAGTCCTTGGCTTTCGCAAGGTAGGTTGGGATGCGAACAGCCTGTACCTTCTACGATAAATAGGAATTAAGCAGGATGCGGGGTTCGTAGATCTGTTTGGCGATGACAGCTTGCGAACTCTATATGGCTTCAAATTCTTTGGACGGCGTGCAGTTTGTTGTGAATAAGGGACCTGGAGCTCAACACGATGCCCATCTTCAGATCACGTTCAACGGACAAAAACTTTCCATCGATTTTCTTTGTCAAAATCTTCGAAAACTCCGCGTGGTTGCCCAGAGCAACTTTTTATGATCTATAGAGACTGAAATATCGGAGGTCTGCAATGGTCTGGGTTGATTTGGTTACTCTTCTCGCCGTGTTACAGTTTTTTAGTTTTGGCATCTTGGTGGGGAAGGCGCGCTCGAAACATCATCTGCCGGCCCCGGCGATGGTGGGAAATCCGCTTGTTGAAAGATATATTCGAGTCCATCTCAATACCCTGGAGCTGCTTGCTTTTTTTCTGCCTTCGCTGTGGATCGCGGCCCGCTATTGGGGTGGCTATTGGACGGCGGGGTTGGGAGTGATCTATCTTGTGGGACGTTTTGTTTATCTGCGCGCCTACGTGCAAGCTCCTGAAAAACGTCATCTTGGTTACGGTCTCAGCGTCGGACCTGTTTTTATTTTGTTTCTTTTGGGACTGATCGGCGTCGTCCGCTCTCTCTTTTAGAGTCTAAAAGAGCAAAGGGGTCTTTCTTTTGCAAATTTTATTTAATGAAGCATGACCTTCCTGCTGTGGCGGCGGAGCAACAATTCACGAACAGCGCCAGGAATGCCAGGCGAAAGGCCCGCCCTTGAATTTTCTTTCTGTGCGGGGCAATTCAGCGAATGTGTTGGATGGGGATGGATACGCTGATTATTTAGTCACTTTAAAAGTCACCTCGACAAGCTGCGAAGCCATCGGGGCGAAACTCGTTGCAAGCGAAGGCCTTTAATTTTAACAAATTCTTAACCAGCGAGCCGCACCGGCCGGCTCGCTGCATCCGTTACTCTGCAGCAATAAAAAAGAATCCCT
>WBZN01000209.1_pt1 | contig 74566 bp, 57 predicted proteins | sample 5204281 | NCBI WGS metagenome assembly WBZN01 (sample SAMN12344347, study PRJNA552823) | activated sludge metagenome | biome: Activated sludge suspended growth; feature: Nitrification reactor; material: Wastewater; isolation source: activated sludge from nitrification reactor of wastewater... | reverse complement strand
CGAGCGATCAATCGGTGATTGAATTCATCGTCCTGATTTCTGATGAGTTGCTCATCGAACAACCCGATTCGTGCAAACACGTCTCTCCGGTAACAGCCTCCGAATACCGTATCGACCCATCGCGGCGCGGAGGTCCCGATCCGGAAATACGACGTGCCCACACCGAACGGGTGCGAAAGACCCCGGGCAATCGCATGCGCCACGGAACTCTCATCCGCCGGCATGGTCATGCAAACACCACCGACATTGTCCGCACCGCTTTTCCCTAACCATTCGACCAGGCCCGCAATATAGTCGGGAGGATACGTCGCGTGGGCGTCCATTCGCATGATGATGTCACCGGTTGCCGCCGCAATCCCGACATTCAACGCACGCGGAGTGGTTTTCCCGACGTTATCTAAAAGACGCACCGCGGGATGCTGGGCGACATAGTGGGAAACAATTGACCTTGTCCCATCTTCGCTCAGACCGTCGACCACCAGAATTTCGACTCGACCTTTGGGATACGTGTTCCCGAGAATTGATTCTAGGCTAGCTGCAATGAAGGACTCTTCGTTGCGGCAGGGCACAATCACGGATACAACAGGAGGCATGTTCACAAGCCGTCCCTTGAGATCTTCATCACATTACGCGGCACAAGAAGGCATGAGCAGGCATTCGAAAGATGCGCTTAAGCCCTTGCCGCCTTCGAAAACATTCCCCGATTTGACACTACGCAAAGCAAATACCCGAGGCCCATACTCATTGCCATCCCCTTCAAGCCGGGGATTCCGCTGCGAATACACAAGGGATATGCTGCTACAAGTCCCGCAAAAAGGAACTGACCTGTTAGACTCACACACGCAAACCTAAACACTGCCCAATGAAGAGCCCCCAGCAGTAGAGCTCCAATTACTGATGCCAGCAAACCATAATTCACATAAAAGTCCGTCATCAAGTTCATGCCCCATCCAGTGCGCGCGGGCAAACCAGCGGCAGCTGCGAAATGTTCATATGGTCCTTCATCTGGTCGATCTTCTGATACAAACCTCGGCACGAGGATATGCCCAAGATAGCTGAAGGAACCGCCGGGATATGGCTCAAGCCGATTTGCCATTGCTATATACTGGGAAAATACTGTCCTAGATTCAGCATTGACGACAACTTGGGCAACCGCTTCGCTGATGACGTCGGATAGTCCTACCGTCTCCTTCATCTCGCGAAACACACCAATCGCACTGAGAGGAATGAGGAGTGCCAGCATAAGGCAGATCGCGCGCCCGGCTCGAATTCTATGGAAGCTTGCTAGCGCCACCGCGGCAAGCCCTCCTTCAAGGAAAATCACCCTATCCCCTAGCGCCATCATGGAAGAATAAAATAGTACTCCACCTAAGAATACCAACCCCCAAAATATATAGGTCAATCGCCCCGGACGGATTTTTAAATTCTCGCTGATGCCAACACCGGTGATGACAAGAATGCAGAGACACATCGAGGCAATACTCAGCAGCAGTTTCAAGAGACCACCGTAAGCACCCAGCTGTTCACCTGACTTAAAAGCTAGGTATGCTGACTCACCATCGCTCAAATAAGTTATTACGACGCCGACCCAGGGCATGATTCCGATCATAAAACTCACGACGCCCAGAACGAGTAGAGGCCATCCGCTCAAGTACACCCGACTAATTTCAGGCTTCGAGGGGAACTTCGGCCGAACCAATAGAAATGCCCAAGCGATCAAGTACGTGTCAGCGAACACTAGGCTTACCAAGACCGCTGCCCAAAAATGTTGGTCATATGAGATGAAGTAGGGGAATCCATCATACCAATACTCTCCGAGAGAATACCCTAGCGCCTCATGGAAGAAAACAACGACATATCCGTGCAAAAGATAGTTATAAGACAAACCCAGTAACAGAAGGACGCCGAAGGATCTGGCCATGCCGAGCACATAGACATTGAGCCCCAGGAATAATGCAAACAGCACTACAGCAAGTGCTTCCATCGGACTACTTTTTAGCCCCTTCCAAGGTCTGTACTACTGCATCAAATACCTTCTGCACTGAAACTGTTGTAATGCATTCTTGTGAAATCGGACATTTCGAAAAAAGGGAGGTTTCAAAACAAGGCATACACGGCAATGAGTGGTCCGTCTTCACGATGAGATTCTTCTTGCCCAATGGCTGCGTCTGATTAATTCTGGTTGGGCCGGCAACAGTTACAACCGGCACACCAACCGCTGCAGCAACGTGCCCTAATCCAGTATCACCACAAAGAAAGACATTGGTCCTGGCGATGAAGGCAGCAACGACACTCAAAGACATGTCCTGAAACCGCACAACCCTCTTCGACATATCATTAGGTCCCTCCTCAAAAACCCTGTCTTCAGGGCCAAAAAACAAAGCTACTTTCCCCTTTGGGAATCCGATCAAGAACCGGGAAATGACCTCCCAGCACCATTGCTCCGGGAGCTTCTTATCCTGCTCGTAAAATCCACAACCTGGATGTATACCCATCACAACGTGCCCTTCAAGCTCACGTTGGCGCCATGCGACCGCTATATCTGGTTCCAAGCTCTGATTTAGCTGAAACCTTGCAGGCAAATTCTCATGGACTCCGACGTGGGGAAACAGCAGTCTGAGGATTTGAATGTTATCCTGACTCCGATGATTCGCAAGACCTGTTAGTCGCCAATGCGTATAGCCCCAACCACGATTACCAACCCCGTCCCCGGCAACCACCTTTATGCCTGACAGGAATCTCAACAGAACACCTATCTTCGACGAAAGCTTAGTTGCCACAATTGCAGCATCGAATCGCTCAAATCGAATTCTGACAAAAAATCTCAGTATGTCAAACATGGATCCCGTCCGAAATGACATGGCTCTAACTTCATCGCAGAGATTGGAGTCTCGAATCACATCACCCGCCGCTGATGATCCAGCTACAACGGTGAGATGCGCTTTCGGCAGCACAGCGCGAAGAGCTTGCAGCATCGGCGTGGTCATGACCATATCTCCGATACCCCATGTCTGGATAACTAGGACCCTTCTCATACAACCTCGACCGATCGGCGCACTCCCGCACCCCAGAGTATCGTCAAAGCCTTCACTCCGTCTCGTGATAGATAGCTCGCGAGAACGGCATAGGCCCCCGCATAGACCACCGTAGCCGCACACACCTGTATTGTGTTTACGGCTGGCCAAAGGAGCAGCAGGGGAAGGAGCAAACCCGCGCACATGAACGATCGCGCAAAGCATTGAACTAATTCGCTGACGAATAACCCACAAAACCTCTTGTCGAGCACAAGCACCTGAATGCCCACATCAACAAGAAGGCCCAGGGCAGCACTTAGCCCGATCCCTGCAATACCCATGAGTGGCGCCAGAAAAGACATGAGAGGGATCATGACAAAGGAAGCGGCAATAGTTGCGATCAACGGCGTCCGAGTATCTGCAAAAGTGAAGCATGTACGGACGAAGACCGGCTCGAGTGCTGCCACAGCAAGTGTGGCAGCGAAGTAAACGAACACCGTAGAGGTTGTCTCCAGATCCATGGCACCAAACGCTCCACGCAAATAGAGCGTTCCTAAAATTTCCTTGCGGAAGACAGCCAGCAAAATACTAAACGGCACAAAAAAAAGAATAATGACTTTGCTTAGCGCAAGCAGAAGCGTCCGTCCTTCTTCTGATTGCTCCTTAGAAGAAAGGGCCGCAAGTGTTGGAAATACACCACGCGCTATATTCAAGGTCACCAGCGTAACCACTGCGGCACTGACGGTCCTAGCGTAGCCAAAAGCAGCTACGCTGCCCTCCCGCAGGCCGGACGCGAAAAAATTGGCAATGGTTCCCCCCAGATGTCCGCAGATGGCATACCCCCATATTGGAAGCATGAGGCGAACTGAAGACCATAGGTTGACCCGTGGAACATACCAGGCACCTATGATTGTCCTATTGTGCGCGAGCGCCCCGACTAATAGACCAATACACAGCACATTGCCAAGCAGGTTGCCCAACACAAGGGCATGAATACTCAATCCGGAAGACCAACAAATCAACACGGCAATTGTGACTACATTAAAACCAATTTCGCTAATAGCCGGCACCTTGAAATGATTAAACACATGAAAGGTAGCTACCAGTAAGTTCACAATATTGAGACTCAGCACATACACACACAGCCAGCGCAGAAGGTCACCTGCTAGCTGGACTCCGTCAGAAGGCAAACCTGGAGCGACAAGACGGATCACCTCATTGGGTATAACCCACAAGGGAAGCAGTACAGCAATCGAAAGCACAACAGATGAGACATGCATACTCACCAGCAAACAATTGGCCTCTTCTCGTCCCTTTGCTGCAAGTACTTGGTGGTACTTGGGAAGAAGCGCCATTGAAAAGGCAAAACTTATCCCACCTGCCGCTAACAGCGGAACGGAATAGGCAATTGAAAAAGCATCAACCAACCCACTAGCTCCATAGTAGTTCGCAACTAAAATCTCCCGGACAAAACCGAGTCCTTTGCTGACAACAGCAACAGCCAGTAGAAGAACTGATGCAGCAGCCCACCCCTGCAAGGACAAGTTGTTCTTCGTTTGTTCACTCATTGTGCTTCGCAGGCTCGCCGTTCCGGACTATTATGGGGAAAGATCGTCTCGACCATTGTCTTTTCATGAAAGATAATTGACGCCACGCCTGCCGAATTCTTATCATCGCCCCCCACACGTGAAACCACTGCCCACCCATCGCTTTTGCTATAGTCCGTTAGGGGCAGGCCTGCTCATCGCGTTGACGCTACTGGTTTTCCACGATCTAGCTCGAGCCGAAGACCCTGCCCCCTCGGCCGCTCCTCACGTGGTCGACATGCGTTTCTCCACGACGACCTTCCTGCTCAACTTGGAAAAGCAGGGCCTGGAAGACAATACCTTCACCAACGGGTTGGGACGCGACACGACGCTCATCGGCAACCTGGTGAACGCCTCGATCTATAAGCGCTTACTTCCCAATCTGGAAGCCGAGCTTGGCGTCTTCGCCAACATGCCGTTCGGGCATGACACCGAAATCTCGCAGCTGCGTCCGATCATACGGTTGACCTATCAACCCCTCAAGCAGATCAGCGCTGTGATCGGGACCCTCCACGTCCCGCACCAGGAATTCCATAGCGCCGTGTTCTACCGCGGCAATCGCTTCCTGCGCCCAATCGAGCAGGGGGCTCAAATGCTAGTGGATTCCGAGTTCTATCGGCAAGACCTGTTTATCAACTGGGAACAGGCCTTTCGAGGGTCCGCGACCAACCGATTCGACGTCGGCTATGCCGGACAGCTGAAGTTTGGCCCCCTGCATTTCAACGGACAAACCCACTGGGTGCGGAACGGGCAAGCCCTGTTCAAGCTCGACCGGTCATTCCAGACAGGCGACAACCTCGTGGTCGCGGCCGGCCCTGAACTGGTGCTGGAACCCTCCCGCTATTTTCCCGCGCTCCCCTGGTGGAATCAGCTCGGAGTCCGCTTCACCTACCTGACGAGTTACAACCACACGGAGGCCGGCGCTGAGGCCACTCGCGGACGCGGATACGAACTCCACACCTGGCTTGACCTGGCTGGATGGCGCCCCTATGTATCCTTCTGGAAAGGCCGGAATTTTCTCAGCCAGCAAGGGGACCCGGAATTTAGGGCGAGCAATTTCCCAGAATTCGGGCTCTCCAAAACGGTATGGCTTGGGGACCGTGCGTCGATTGAATTTGGGGCTCAGGCCCGCCGAATCCGCGCGCTCTATACCGAAGACTCGATCAACTATTTCACTCGCGATACCTTTAAATGGGTCAACCAGGAATATCTGGTCTTCAACTGGAACTGGGACACGAACCACGCCGACCTCATCGGCGATGTGTGGGCGTCGATATCTACACCCACCGAAAAGAGCCTGGATACGCCTTCGAAGCGCCGATTCAGCGCCAAGCTGGACGCCTTGACCTACGTCTATAACGTGGCCTATTCCGGCGTTCGACAGATCAATGGGCTACCGGTCGCAAACCAAACATTTGCCGGCCAATACCTTGCCCCGCTGCTTCAGTACAAGGTCAGTCCACAGCTGACGCTCAACGCCGGCCTCTTCGCCGGTCTGCCGGTAGCGGATACCCAACGGTTTCATGCCGTGCAGCCGATTCTCTCTGCCGAATACGAAATGGTTCCCGATATGCGCCTGGTGGCCGGCACCTTGCACCGCAACCATCCTTTTGTAGATGCGCTCTTCAACGACGCGATGTTATTCGCCCGTCCAATCGAACAGGGCTTCCAACTCCTGGTGGAACGGGAACACTACCAACAGGATCTTTTTATCAATTGGAACCAGGTGGAAACGTTTCAGAAAGCGGAACGCTTTGATGTAGGCTATGCGGGGCGGGCATCGGCCGGGCACTTCGCATTCAACGGCCAAGTCTACTGGTCCCATTCAGGCGGCGCGCAATATTCTGAATCGAGGACCTTTTTCGGGCCGGGCCTGCCTCGCGATCGGCCTGCCGGAAACAACTTTCTGACTGCGTTCGGCCCTCAATTCACCTTTCAACCTCGTCAGTACTGGTCACACCTGTCCTGGTTCCGTGAAATCGATGTGATGGCTCTCTACCTGACCAGCCAGAATGAACCAACACAGAGCGGGGCACCGATCGTCCGCGGGCGTGGATATCAATTGACAGCCGGGTTGAATCTTGATGGGTGGCGCCCCTATGTCACTCTGTGGCGGGGAGAGCACTTCGTGACCGAACGCGGCGACCCAGCCTACTATGCAGGAGATTTTACTGAATTCGGCCTCGTGAAAGACGTGGCTCTACCCGCCGGATTTTCCCTTCGCTTCGGCGGGTTTGGACGAATCATCGATCGGCAAATTACTCATACTGAATATGCGCTGCTTAACTGGTCGTGGGACCAATCGACCTGGCGTGGATTCTGCCTCCGACCGACGTTGTTGCACCGAGAGGAGAGGCAGTGCTGACAAGGCGTCCGCCATGGTCGAGGCTCAGATGTTTTCCGGACCAATCCTGATTACCACCTGCCGCTTGATGAGGGAGGCCCGGATACACTTCTCGCTTGCCACCTCGCATGAAGCCCGTTAGAGTAGCATCCTGAGCCTCTTTTTGAGTAAATCCTTGTCTGTGAGAGGAGGAATAATGGGTCGCTGGTTAGTCGCTTTCGTATTCCTGGTCATGTTGGGCTTTCCTTCGCGCACCCTTGCAGAAACCTATATTGCTGCAGGCGCCGGCATGAACGCCCCCACCTTCGACACCACCGATGCCGGAAAAGTGTCCCTCCAAAAAGACCTGTTTTATGGAGGCAAGATCGGCCATTATTTTAACGATCGCGGCTACAACTGGTTCGGGCTTGAAGTAGACGCGTACCGTTCCACCCCCGGTATCAAACAACAAACCTTACCGACGTCCAGCAACCCTCGATTGTCGGGCACCATCCCCGGCGCCGATTTGATGGTGCACTCGCTGGCGTTTAATGCATTGGTTCGAGTGACAGGTTATCAATACAAAGTCGAGCCCTATGCCGGTCTAGGCATCGGCCTCAATGTGGGCAATATCTCCAGCGGTGGGTTCCGGCCGGAAGCCTCCTTTGCCCCGAGCTTCAACGTGCTGGCCGGTATCCGCTACTATATGACCGATTCGATCGCCCCCTTCGTCGAGTACAAGTACAACTTCGCCCAGTTCACCTTCAACCGTAGCGACGTCACGGCAGACTACCGCGCCAACCTGTTCATGTTCGGCATCGCCTACCATTTCGGACGTTAGGGACACCTGCCTTTCCCAGGACTCCCCTCCCAATAGTCACAAACTGGGTTCCCCAACCACCTGGCAAAGCCGCCTAGTGGAACCACGGAGGTCTGGTGCCTGTCGGCGCATCGACCGATTCACTGCGCTCCAGGCCTCTACTATTGCCGGCCAGAAGGCGTACGGCCAGAGATGGCCATCCTCCACACTCTGCCCCCAACTGCCTGCGGTCTGCCACTGCCGACAACGTTCGAAAGTCGGCTTCCCTTGCTGACGCGTCAGCATAGAATCCAGGGATGCTCATGCGCCGCAACGGCCCTGTTGCCATCCCCTCGAATTCAGCCACCGTCGTATCGAGTCTGTTCTTAGAAACCACCGGGCAATCTGAGCCGGATATCCGCACCAAGCGGGACACAGCCCTCACGTCCTTCACATCGAATGTCGAGGCCGAGCAGCGCTTTTTTTGAGACCGACGTAAAGGAGCGAGAGGCATTACAGGTGGTGAGCCGAACCCAGGAAGCGCGGCGGGCGAATTGCCAACAGAACGCCAGCTGTGAAGAAGTGACGTACCTCAGGGGCCTGGTCGCGCTATTCGAAAACCGCGAGGACGCGATCCACGCCTTCCAAGAGTTGCGCACCACCGTGCCAAACGGCCGCTATGCCGCCTCCAGCACTCGCTGGCTCACCCTGCTACAAGGCGGTCAGCTGGCATCCGTCAGGCACGAGCCGCTATTCATGCAATTGAGACAGGAGATTCTCCATGGCCTGCTGGATGCAGACACCCTTGCCGCAAGTCGGAAACTGAAAGAGCAGGAACGACGGATCGCCGAGGTGCGGCCATAACCTCTCTGGGGCTGGGTCAGAAATAAAACGATGGCACGGGGAGAGATTTCGGCTGTACGCGAGAGCGAGCGGAAAAAGAATAAAGACAGGAGAATGGAGGCGTTTATCCTGTCGCCGAGAACAATCGTAAGGGATCCAGGTCGAGCAAGCTCTGTTTGGAGGCGCCGGGCTGGTTCAAACCGCGGCATCGCCGCAGTTGATTCAGACATTCACGTACTTCGCCCAGCGCCGGCCTTCCCGGCCTCCACGTTCCCTGAATCAGGTCCCTCACCGGACGATCGGAACGTTTGGCAGGACTTAAGATAATCGAGGATGCTCGACTTCGAGACCTTCAAGGCCTGGAAGGCGTGCCGGATCAAGGTATGTGCCCCTTCGACCTCAGGTAGGATAACTTCCGTTGCTCCCACGTCCTTCAGGTCTTCAGCCTCCCTAAACCCATGCGCTCGGGCGAGAAGGGGGATTTTTTCGTTCAGCCCCCGGAATCGTCGAACCGTAAGCGACGCCTCCTGAATGACGGGAAGCGCCACGATCACCAACGCCGCATGTTGGGCACCGGCCGCTTTCAACAGCTCAGTTTGCGAGGCATCCCCGTAGACGCAGGAAATTCCGCGTCGACGCAACTGTCGAACAATGTCCGGATCGCGCTCAATCACGGTGTACGGCAGTTCAAAATGATCGAGGGCGAGCCCCACCGTGCTGCCCATGCGACCGAAACCACACAGCACCACATGTCCGGCTTGGTCGTCAGGAATCCCGCCTTGAATCGGCAAGGACGCTCGTCCCAATTTAAAATGCAATGTAGCGATCCACCCCGGCGCATACCGAACAAGGGGCGCATTGAGGAGAATGCTCAGCAGCGAAGCGGCCAGGGTGGCATTATACACATCCTCGCTCACATGTCCCGCCGTTTTCGCGACCTGAACCAACACGAAAGAAAACTCGCCGATCTGCGTGAGACCGACGCCCACGAGCAGGGCGGTGCCCCAAGCATAACGAAACAGCCTCACGACCAGCGTCCAAATGACGAATTTCCCCGCGATAATCAATCCGAGCATGAGGCCGAGCAACGGGAGATTGGCCCACACCACGCGCGGATCGATGAGGACACCGATCGTCACAAAAAACAGGGCCACGAACGCGTCACGGAGTGACAGGAGGCGGGCTAAGGTTTCGTGACCATATTCTGAGCCGCTGATGATCAATCCTGCCAGAAACGCGCCGAGCGCCAGGGACAACCCCGCCATCTGTGTGACGGCTGCCGTGCCGATTCCAATAGACAACGCTACCAGCAGAAAGAGTTCGGCATTTTGTGTCTTCGCAATGCGTGTCAACAACGGCGGAATGGCTTTCGCCGCGAGATAGGCGAAGGGAACCAGAATGAGGACCGCGAGCCACAAGGCCTTTCCAATCGTGGCAAAGCGGCCTGGTTCGAGAGCACCGAGCGCAGGTAGCAGAACCGTCAGCACGACCACCGCGAGATCTTCCACGAGGGTGATCCCGATCATCACCCGGCCATGCTTGGCACGCAAATCCCCACTGTCCAGCAGTAAGCGCGCCAGAACCATCGTGCTCGCCACGGACACCACCGACCCGATCACCACGCTTTGAATCCCACTCCATCCCACCACATGGCCCAGACCGACAGCGAGGAGAATGGAGAGGAAAATGCCGAGTGGCCCTCCCAGCAAGGCGACCCACCGGACTCGCAACAAATCATTCAAGGAAAATTCGATCCCGATGCAGAACATCAAGAGGATCACGCCAATCTCGGCGAACAGTTCGAAACTATGGACATCCGAAATGGAGGGACCAGGGGTAAAGGGGCCGATCAGAATGCCGCCGAAGACATAGCCCAGAATCAACGGTTGACGAAGCAGATAGGCGGAGGCCCCGCCTAGGACCGCAGCGATAAAGACATACGCGAGATCTCGAAAAAAAATAGGTTCAGGGGCCATGAGTCCTCTCAGACAGAAGATCGTCCTCTAGGCTGCAGACTAACATGAACGAACGCTGGTTGACGCGAGAAGTCGGGACACACAGGTCAAATGTTCGGCAGGTGGCGGCGACTAGCGGTGTGATGTTGCGAAGCTTCCCCCGTTTTTATTTTCCAATCGTGCCGTAAGGCAGCTTGCCTGAGTGCTCGACGACCGACTACGGCCAAGAACGATGGATAGAGAGAGGGCCGCTAGGGAATCAACGATTTACCGCTCGTGATTGCACCCCATTGAAACGGCCTAGGATATCAAAGCGGGAGCAACACCGGGAGTGGGATCGGACGCATTGCCGCCGTGCACATAAAGTGAGCATGATTCTCTCTCACCTGTGTCGGATAAATGGAGGGCGACAGGGACAAATTAAAAAGGTGGGCTAAACCTGATCGTCACCGCGTGAGCCCCGTTGAATCGAGCCAGTTGGAAAGCGGTCGGAGGGAACAGTCTGATCGGAACCGGACGTAAAACCGGGAGTAGTCGGATACAAAGGGGGTGACGAGGGGCGGGAAGCACTTCCCGCAACATGCCCTGGAGGGGTTTTTCCGCTCACCTCAACCACTAACACGCGATCACTAGGCTCGCGGTCGGGTCAAGTGATGAACAAGCGATCGCTTGTTCGTGGGGTTTCTCCGCCCGCCAATAGATCACGATACGACGATAAAGAGCGGGCGGATCGCACGAAGTGCGGTTTGGAGGCGCCGGGCGGGTTCGAACCGCCGCATCGCAGTTTTGCAGACTGCTCCCTTAGCCACTTGGGTACGGCGCCACGGATCGGATTATAGAAGGGGGAGCTTCAGGAACTCAACCGCGAAGAGCGGAGAAAGAGAGGAATATTCTGAGGGGCGGTCTTAGCAAGTACACCACGCCGGCTAGCGTTTCGTCGGAAGCACAGGAATTTCGCGGACGATGGTCGAATGTTCATCCGGCGCATGACCGATCAATTCCCACCCAGGCTCCGCATGCCCATCTGACGACGCTGCCGTTTCGTGAGTCGCTCCAGCAGCCTCGGCTTCCTTTTCCTTGGCCAACAGCTCGACCTCATGGATCAGCGTGTCCATGAGTTCTTCAAGCGGTACCTTCCGCATCAACTTGCCCTTTTTGAAGAGAATACCCTTGCCTTCTCCGCCGGCAATGCCGATATCCGCTTCCTTGCCTTCACCGATGCCGTTCACGACACAGCCGAGCACGGAGACGTTCAGCGGCGTCTTGATATGGCCGAGCTTCTTTTCCAGTTCATTCGCCATGCGCACCACGTCGATCTCAACCCGGCCGCAGGTCGGGCAGGCAATGACATTGATGCCGCGATGCCGCAGCTCCAGCGACTTGAGAATCTCAAACCCGACTTTGACTTCCTCCACCGGATCAGCCGCCAATGAGACTCGCAGGGTGTCACCGATGCCTTGCGACAAGAGCCAGCCGAGGCCGATCGCAGACTTCACCGCGCCGGTCATGGCCGTACCGGCTTCTGTGATTCCGATATGCAGGGGATAATTGGACTGGGTGGAGAACAAATAGTAGGCATCGATGGCATGATGCACGTCGGAAGCTTTGAGCGACACCTTCATATTGGTGAAACCCTCGTCTTCCAAGGCATGGACTGCATTCAAAGCCGATTCCGACAGGGCTTCTGGAGAGGGCCAGCCATACTTGTCCAACAGCGGACGTTCGAGCGAGCCGCCGTTCACGCCCACGCGCAGGGGAATCCCCCGCTCGTTGACGGCCTTGATGACTTCCTGCACCTTCCACCAGGCCCCGATGTTGCCCGGATTGATGCGGACGCAATCCACCACTTCCGCCGCCTTGAGGGCTAAGCGGTGGTCGAAGTGAATGTCGGCGATCAGCGGAACCGTCATCGCGGCTTTGATCTGGGGAAGTGCGGCTGCCGCCTCGTCATCAGGGACGGCAACACGGATGATTTCACACCCTGCCTCTTCCAGTTGACGGATCTGAGCCACCGTGGCCTTCACATCGCGTGTATCCGTCGAGCACATCGACTGGACTGAAATCGGCGCATCTCCGCCGATCTTGACCGATCCCGCCTGAATCTGCCGCGTCTTTTTCCTTGTGATATGCATCAGCTTCTCGGTGTATGTCCTGTTTCGGTACGCCCAGACATCAACTAGCTGCCCTGCTCATCGCCGTGCGGCAAACTCCCCACCAGCGATGCCAACCGGGCGGCATCATCGGTAGCCACACTGGCTCCGAACAACGCCTTCACGTTGTTGTAAATGCCATCGGCTGTCAGGCCATACCGTTCGCGCAGCAGGTCTTGCGGACCCTGCTCGATGTACCAATCGGGAAGACCGATCACCTTCGTTCTCAGGTTCGTAATACCTTCTTCGGACAGGGCTTCCAAGACGGCGGAACCGAACCCGCCCATCTTGCAGCCTTCCTCGACGGTCACCAGGCAGCGCACGTTCTTCGCCGTCTTGATGATCAATTCCGTGTCGAGAGGTTTCACGAAACGGGCGTTGACCACCGCGGCGGAGATCCCTTCCTGCGCCAACCGTTCGGCTGCTTTCATGGCCGGCCAGACGGTGACTCCGATCGCCACAATCGCCACATCCGTGCCTTCCCGCAACAACTCGCCCTTGCCGATCGGCAACGCCATCGGTTCCGGGTCCATCGGCACCCCGAGACTGACTCCGCGCGCGTACCGCACCGAGGCGGGCCCGTCATGCGTCACACAGGTTTTCATCATGTGCTGCAGCTCGTTTTCGTCCTTCGGTGCCGCCACCACCATATTCGGCACATGACGCAGGAAGGCAAAGTCGAATGCGCCGTGGTGCGTCGTGCCATCCTCGGCCACCAGACCGCCCCGGTCGATGCAGAAGGTCACCGGCAAATTCTGGGTCGCCACATCGTGCACCACCTGGTCATAGGCCCGCTGCAGGAATGTGGAGTAGAGCGCGACCACCGGCTTCATGCCCTGCGCAGCCATACCGGCCGCGAAGGTGACGGCATGTTGCTCGGCGATGCCCACGTCATAAATCCGATCAGGGAACACCTTCTCAAACGCATTGAGACCCGTGCCCTCGCACATGGCGGCGGTAATGGCTACGATCCGCTTGTCCTGGTGAGCGACTTTGATCAGCGCGTCGATCGCCAGACTCGTATAGCTGGGACGCACTGCTTTCTTGGCCGGCACACCCGTTTCACGCACGAACGGCGGACAGGCGTGGAACCAGACGGGATTATCCATGGCCGCCTGATAGCCCAAGCCCTTCTTCGTGATCACGTGCAGCAGGACCGGGCCCTTCATTTTCAGCACGTTCTCCAAAGTCGGCAACAGGTGCTCGAAATTATGTCCATCGATCGGTCCGGCGTACTGGAAGCCCAACTCCTCAAACAACAGACCCGGGAGAATCGCCCCCTTGGCCAATTCCTCAGCCCGTCGGGCGATTTTCTGCACCTCAAGGCCGATGTGGGGGATCTTCCGCAACAGTTGGCCGGTTTCTTCCCGCATGCGCGCATAGAATTCGCCGGTGAAGGTCCGGTTCAGGTAGGCCGAAATCGCCCCGACGTTCTTGGAGATGGACATCTGATTGTCGTTCAAGACAACGATGAAATCCTTATTGGTGCCGCCGGCGTGGTGCAACCCTTCAAGGGTCATTCCGGCGGTCATGGCACCGTCACCGACTACGCAGACCACTTTGTGTTTTTCGTTCCGCTGCTCCCGCGCCTCCACCATGCCGAATGCGGCGGAGACTCCGGTGCCGGCATGCCCGGCATTGAAGGTGTCGTAGACGCTCTCTTCGCGTTTACAAAACCCGCTCAGCCCGCCGTACTGCCGAAGCGTGTGGAACTGCTCCCGTCGTCCGGTCAGCAGTTTGTGGGTATAGGCTTGATTGCTGGTATCCCACACGATTTTGTCTTTCGGCGTATCCAGGAGATATTGCAGCGCGACCGTCAGCTCCACCACACCCAGATTGGAGGCCAGGTGCCCCCCGACATTCGAAACCACCGTAAGGATCTGCTCACGGATCTCCTGGCACAGTTCCGGAAACTGCTCAGGGGAGAGGCGTTTCAAATCAGCGGGACTGTGGATATTTTTCAGCAGAGACATTGCACAATCTCCTTGTCAAATGATGACAATTGGGCGCAGGTATTCATTCAGTGGGAACAAGCCGTATAGAGAAGGTCGCGACGAAGCAGCGAAGAAGTTTCGTATAATCGGCTCATCCTCACATATGGCACTGCCTGTGTCAAGATTTCGCCTTCCCCTGCACCAAAAACTTCGCCGTCCCGACTACGACCGGAACCGGTAGGTGAGGACGGTGGAGAGGGTAAAATCCGCCGCGCTCCCGGTGATGAAATCCAGATTCTCCACTCCATAGAGCTGCCAGAGCAGACCGGGAAGGATTCGATAACTCACCCCCAGCACCGACTCCGTCACGCCCTTATCCAGGACTCGCGTGCCTGTCCCGTGAAACGGCGGGGAATAATAGTCGAACTGTGCGGTGATGGAAAAATTCTCCGTCCAGAGATATTCCACTGCAACCAACCCGCTCACCACCGGCTGGAGTCCCAACCCGGCAATCCGTCCCGTGGGAAACACCCCGTTAAGATTCGCGTACAGGATCCAGTTACCCGCGAATTTCTTATCCAGCGCCAAGCCGATGCCGGCGTCAGGATGCCCGCTGCCGAACACTTCGCCGGTGTCTCCGGTCGGAGCCTTGACCCCGACCCGGACTGAGAGGGCCGGAAGGCTCGAGGTTTCTTTGAGAATCTGATACTTGCCGTAGAACGAGATGTCTCCCAACCCAGTCGCGCCTTCGGATCCCTGAAACAACGTGCGGGAGCCGTTTGAAATATTAAACGCGTACCCGGTCTCCCGCAGCGCCTTGCGCGGCGGCGCCACGCCGGTCGTGCCCCGTTCCACCCCGATGATCGCCCCCTCCATGAAGCCACGGTACCGATGATAGCCGGGAATCTCTGCGCCGAGTTCCAATCGATCGGTGAGACCGTATCGGAGGAACAGGCCGGCCCGGATCGTTTCAAACTTCATCGCCACCTCGGCCTGCGCCTCACTGTCCCTGGCAATGCTGGCTGTATTCGCCGCTTCCAGCCGCACATCGAACTCGCCCTTGCGAAGCACCGTCGCACGTTCGCCCGGCATGGCCAGGACCAGTTGATCCAGCGCTTGAAAGTTCCTGACTGGAAACGGACCGAAGCCTTCCGCTCCGGCAACACGCGGCAGCACACTCAGGAGTGCAAAGAGGCAGAAACAATGAATGGTGTACCGCAAGAGTAACCCCGGCCGTTCACTCAGTGGCACTTAATAGGGAAAGTCTAACCCAGCGAAGACCGCCCCCCCCTCGCGACTGTACCCGTAGTCGACCCGGCCGACGACATTGGGACGAACGATGGCGCGAAACCCCAACCCCGGCGTCATTCGATAATCTTGAAAACTGACGTCTTTGAAGGAGTTGAAGACCTGCCCCGTGTCGAGAAACGGCGCCACCTCGAAATCCGCAGTCACCCCGGCCAGTTTCGTCCTCAAGATGTGAATCCGCTCTTCGATACTAAAGGCAATCAGATGTTTGTCGATGTACCGGTCCAGGCCGAACCCGCGCAGATTGTTCTGCCCCCCGAGCGACGACTGTTCGAAAAACGGCACCTGAGATCCGAGGGTCGCCTGCAGGTCGGCGCGGACGACCAGAATGGCGCGCTTGGACTCGCTGGGGAATAATTTCTTGACCTCGAGTTCGTATCGCGAATAGACCGGGTGGTCGCCGTTTTTCACATTTTGATTCAGTTCGGCATAGGCGGTGATGGCCACGCCGTCTGTCGGAGTCACCAGACTGTCACGGGTGTCGTAATAAAACGAGGCGCGGTGGCCCACGATGATGGACTCGCCTTGAATACCGTCAACCGTGGGAAATTGCTCGACCGAAAAGGGCAGATCGATCGCCCCTCGCTGAAGCTGCACCTGCCGGACCCGCTGCCCGACGGAAATCTGCGTCACTTCATTCGCGTAGAGACCGAGCCGCCAGTAGGCGCGCGCTTCCCTGGCCGTATAGTTGGACTCGGCGGCCTGGGTCGTCGCCTGGCCGAGGCCGAAGAACCGGGAGGTCGCGTTCTTAAAGAAGGTGCCGCCGAAATTAAGTGAATATTGCCCGTTGCCGAAAGCCGGATCGACATAATCGAACAACACTTTGCGTTCGATCCGTTCGGTCAACGAGGCGATGAATCGCATCTGGCGACCACCAGGATCGTACTTGAACAGATTGAAGACTCCGCGTGTCCCCACGATCGAGTTCTGAATGAGCATGGGCGCCATCAGATACTTCAGTTCTCCGTCCGGATCCGCAATCAGGATCGGCGCAATCAAGCCGGCGTCGTTGCCGTCGTTCCGGCTGGTCGAGACAGAGGGAACCGGGAAAATCTGCGTGTCGGCGCCTGCCGGAGCCGGAAGGCCCAGGAGCAGCAGGCCGGCCAGCGCCAGACAGCTTCGAATCGACGACAAATAGTGACACTGCATGGCGCTCGCCGGAATCGCTCGCTCCCTACCGGACCTACGGAGCTTTGATCTTGTCGGATTTCTTGCGGAGTTGATCGACGAGTTCGGGATACGAGGAGGTATGGAGGATCTTTGTGAATTGTCCGCGGTAATTGTTCACCAGACTGACGCCATCAACCACGACATCGTACACATGCCAATCGTTGCTCTTGTTCAGCAACCGGTAATCCATGGGGATTTCAGTTTTCCCGGAAAGCACCTTGGTGCGGACTTCCGCATACTCTTTCTCCGTCCGCTCGTTCAGATACTGCACCCCCTCGCCGGAATAGGTCTCCACCCGATCCGCGTACGTATTGGTCAAGAGCGTCCGGAACAGATCGACAAACTCCTGCTTGTCCTTGTCGGACAATTGATTCCACTGCGCACCCAACGAGCGCCGGGACATCTCCGGATAGTCGAACCGCTGGGCCACCACTTTTTCCAAGCGCTGCCGCCGGTCCTCCAGGCGGGCCGGGGCTTTCAACTCTTTATCGTTCAGGATCCTGAGCACCTCGTCGATGGTGCCCTTGATCGAATCAGTCGCCGGTCCGGCCATAGCGGACGACAGCCCACCCATCACTATCTGCAGGGCCAGCACGACCCCGATCATCATCCAACGGCTTGTCTGCATTCCAACACCTCTCCTTTGAGTGGTGAGTTCCGTTCCCCACCGGCCTGGCTTGTTCACGTCCATGCCCTGACAACTGACGCGATTAGACTAGTTGACCTTCCCGTGTACATACTGGCTGACCAATTCTTCGAGATCAAGTCCGGCCTCGGTATCGCGAATCTTGTCGCCGGGCTTCAACGGATCGCCCCCTCCGCCCACCGACAGAGCGAGATACTTGTCACCGATGATCCCGCGGGTCTTGATCGAAGCGATCGTATCGGAATACAACTTCACGCCGTCTTGAATGGCCAATGCCACCAGGGCACGGTCGCTGCTCAGGCCGATATGCCGGACACGTCCGACCTCGACACCGGCGATTTCGACCGACGCTCCCGGCTTGAGTCCCGACGCAGACGTAAACTCCGCCTCGACCGGATAATTATGCCCGCCGATGACTTCCAGCTTCCCCAACTTGATGGACAGATACCCGAGGCAGGCGATCCCGACGAGCACAAAGACTCCCACCATCAATTCCAGCTTTGCGCGTTCCATAACGTCTCCTATCAGAGGGATGCGGTCGGCAACCCCTTCGGCGTGACGGTCCCGGCGACAAAAATAAACTCCCGAATCTCTTCGTCCGTCGTCTTCACAAACTCGTTCGATGGCGCCATTTCAATAATCCGCCCGTTCTTGAGCATCGCCACATAATCGGAAAGCCCGAAAATCTCGGGGATCTCATGACTGACCATGACAGCGGTGAATTTAAATTGTTGCTGCATCGCCACGATCAAATCGTGAATAGACTTGGCCAGCAAGGGATCGAGTCCGGTCGTCGGCTCGTCGAACAGAATGATCTCCGGCTCCATCACCAAGGCGCGCGCCAACCCGGCGCGTTTGCGCATGCCTCCGCTCAGTTCGGCCGGGAACTTGTGCCCCATGCCCGCCAATCCCACCTGCTCTAGCTTTTCCTCAACCCGCCGGGTGACAACCTCGCCCTTCAACCGGAGCTTTTCTCGCAGGGGGAAGGCGACGTTTTCAAACACCGTCATCGAATCGAACAGCGCCGCGTTTTGAAATAACATGGCGAACTTCTTGCGGACCTCATTGAGGGCCTTCCCCTTGAGATGGGCGATGTCGGTCCCATCGATCCAGATCTCTCCCTGATCAGGCTGCATAAGGCCGATCATGTGCTTCAGCAGCACGCTCTTCCCCGAGCCGCTTCCCCCGATGATGGTAGTGAGTTTTCCCTCCGGGATCGTCAGGTCCACCCCTCGCAAGATCGGCTGCCCACCCAATGTCTTTTCAACGCCGACCAGTTTAATCATGGAGCCTCATCCGGGCCGAATCTGTCCCCTGCCGTCGCAGCCGCATTCTCCTCATGGCCGTCACATTTCATCCTTCATACTTCACGACGCTAGAGCAGCACCGACGTCAGAAAATAATCCCACACCAGAATCAAGACCGCCGAGAGCACCACCGCTTCGGTTGTCGCGGTCCCCAACCCTTCGGCGCTGTGCTTGGTGTGAAAACCTTTGTAACAACAGACCCAACTGATCAGCAGGCCGAAGCTGATAGATTTCAAAATGCCTCCGTAGACATCCTTCCACTCGACCGCCGACTCAATCGAACTCCAGTAGGCGCCTTCATTCCCGTTCAGCAGTTGCACGCCGACGACGTACCCCCCGTAAATCCCGACGACGTCAAAGAGCGCGACCAGCAGCGGCACGGCGATGAGACTGGCGACGAGTTTAGGTCCGATCAGATATTGCAGTGGATTGATGGCCATCGTGTCCAGCGCATCGATCTGTTCCGTAATCCGCATGATGCCGATTTCCGCGGTCATGGCGGATCCGGCCCGGGCCGTCACCATCAGCGCTGCCAGAACAGGCCCCAGTTCCCGGATGATGCTGAGCGCCACGGCAGAGCCGAGCACCGCTTCAGAACCGAATTTGCGTAGCGTGTAATGTCCCTGCAGGGCCAGGACCATGCCGGTGAAGACGGCCGTGAGGACGACAACAAACGTGGACTTGTAGCCGATGAAATTCAGCTGCTTGACGATTTGGTAGACCCGGAACGGCGGACGCGTCAACCAGGCAAAGGAGGAGAGGACGAACAACATCATCCGTCCCATCTGCTCTGTCAGGTCGATCGTATACCGTCCGATACGAGCAATGCCTTCCATGCCACGCTCTCCTCTCGTCCACCGGCCCTGCACACAGCCGTCGAAACACGTTGGGCCCGGTCAGGCCAGTCCCTCGCGTAACGCCTTATCGGCGCAGGCTCTAAAAACCGCCGTCAGTTGTGTTCCGGCGACGCGACTTTGCACACGAAGTCGATTAAGCCCGATCAGACACGTCGGATGAGCCAGACAAGCGGCGACACCCTTCACCCACCCAGATGGCCTGAGAAACAGATTGAAGTCAAGCGGAAGGCTTTCATCGACAAGATCCGAGGTCGTACGCACGATGACAAATGGGATGTTGCGCTCCAAGGTCACGAACCCCAAGGCCGCACTCTCCATATCGAGCCCGATCCCACCCGCTCGACGCGCGATCTCCTGTTTCTCTTCCGCCCGACAGAGGACCCGTGGAACCGTCACGAACCGGCCGGACTGCACCGGCAGGCGCTGTTCCTGCACGGCCTGGCGCACCCAGTCGACGAACACCGGCGCACAGGGCACGGGCCGCCCTGCCTCGCGTCCATCCTCCATCGTCACCTGAGTGCCGATCAACACCTCGCCGATCCCTGCCGGACCCAAGGCACAGGCAAACCCCGTCGACCACACCGCAGCAAATGACTGCTCCGCGAGCACCCGTCTGGCAGTCGCAGTGGCCCGCTCGGGACCGACCCCCATCGGAATGACCCACCACTCGACCTGCCCCTGCTGCGCAACGACGCAACGAATCCCTCCGACGACCCGCATCTCGCTCGCGGCAAAGGCCTGACGCACGGCAGCCAGCTCCCACCGGGTTGCCACGAAGACTCCGATCGCGGTCACAATGACTCCCGGGGGACAATAACAGGAGAAGCTGAACTCGATGAACATCCACGGTCAGCGTGGCGACCGGAATTGTCCTGATTGATAGGCCTGCAGACGCAATTCATCGGCCCTCGTCGTTCCACGAGTTTTGAGATTGCGGTACATGGCCAGCGCCCAGAGGGGGAAGTATTGGCAATACCAATGATAACGAAGGTAAAACACGCGCGGGAAACCAGTTCCGGTATGGCGCACCTCTTCCCATGACCCATCCTTCCGCTGATTCCGAATGAGGTAATGGATCCCCCTGGCCAGGCTGAAGGAGTCCGTCACTCCGCCTGCCATCAGGGCCAACAGCGCCCAGGCTGTTTGCGATGGCGTGCTGTCACCGCGACCGCTCTGCGAGACATCTCCGTACGAGAGACAGGATTCACCCCACCCGCCATCGGGGTTTTGCTTGGACTCGACCCAGCTGACCGCGCGACGGATATAGGGCGACGAAAGATCCTCCCCGATCGCTCGCAGGCCGGACAGGACCGACCAGGTGCCGTAAATGTAGTTCACGCCCCAGCGTCCGTACCAACTGCCGTCCTGCTCCTGATCGTTTTTCACAAACGTGAGCGCGGAGGCCACAGCGGGATGGGTCCAGTCGTATCCCAGCGTCGCGAGCATCTCCAAGCAACGTCCCGCAAGGTCAGCCGTACTGGGGTCGAGCAGGGCCCGATGGTCGGCGAAGGGAATGTAGTTGAAGACGATCCGATTGTTGTCGACATCGTAGGCGCCCCATCCCCCATCCGATCCCTGCATGGCGGTCACCCAGCGGCAACCGCGACGAATCGCCAGACGTTGCTGGGCCTCGTCGGACAGATGCACTTTCGCCAGGGCCATCAAGACCACCGCGGAATCGTCCACATCGGGAAACAGTTCATTCTCGAACTGGAAATACCATCCGCCCGGTTCGGCACCGGGGGAGGAAATAATCCAATCGCCGACGGTCTTCGTCTGCTTGGACAACAGCCAGGTCGAAGCCTTCTGCAGCGCCGGATGATCCTGCGGCATACCGGCCTCGATCAGAGCATTGATGAGCAGAGCCGTGTCCCAGATCGGAGAGTGGCAGGGCTGCAAATGCATCGCATCGACGCATTGGCCGTTGTCCTGCACCGTATCGTGAATCTCGAGTTCCTCGATCTCACGCATTGCCTTGACCATAAGGGGATCATCGTTTTTGTATCCGAGGCAATGCAGCGCCATGACAGAGTTGGCCATGGCCGGATAAATCGCGCCGAGGCCTCCGCTGCCCTTCATGTGATCGAGCATCCAATTTTCAGCGCACTTGAGCGCCTTCTGCCGCACCCACTCAACGGGCGAGCGATCATAAATCTTGAGCAGTGCATCGAGATTGATGAAAAAATTTCTGGCCGTAAACCACGTCCGGTCCTTCCTAAACGGAGGCACGGTGCCGTAGTCGATCTCTGCCGGAGGCTGCGTATACAGCTCATCAATGCCCTGCTCGCCGGGAACATGGCACATCGGCCGTTTGGCGAAGATGATCAACAACGGAATCAGCACCGCACGGGACCAGTAGGAAATCGCGTAAATGCTGAAATAGAACCGCTTCGGCAACAGCATGATTTCCGGAGGCATGCTCGGAACGCCGCGCCAGTCATATTGACCGAAGAGGGCCAGGGCGATTTTCGTGAAGACATTCGCCGCCACCACTCCACCCTTGTCCAGAATGCAGGTGCGGGCATTCACCATGAAAGGCTCGTCGGCCGAGACGCCGGAGAGCTTCAAGGCAAAGTAGGCCTTCACCGAGGCGCTGATCTCCGCCGGGCCTCCGTGATAAATCGGCCATCCACCGTCGGGCAACTGAGCGGATTTTAAGTACCGAACCGCTTTGCGCTCACGCTCGGGATCGATGCAGTCCAGGAAGCGGCGTAACATCAGATATTCCGACGTCAGCGTGGTATCGGCTTCCAACTCGGCAACCCAGTATCCTTCGGACGCGTCTTGCCGCGCCAGGAACCAGGCCTGGCTTTTCCGCAGCGCCTCTTCCAGCGCTTCAACCTGGCCCGTGGAATGAGCCGGGGCCCGCTTGGCGGCACTGTCGCCGGAAGCCGGCACCGCAGGTTTATTGGAGACGAGCCGAAGCACCGGAGCCGAGGCGAAGTCGCGCGCCGCCCTGATCCGGCTCGGCACCGACACCAGCAGGCTATCGGACAAACGATTGAACAGGTTCTTGAGAAGTCGCATAACGTGATGCCGTGAATCTGAACAAGACGGCGGGATTGATAGTCGAGACGGTTCCATCGATCAGGCAGCGATCACATGAAACCGCACAGTACCAGTTATAACCATTAGCAGAACTGTATAACAAACTGTTTCTGGGCAGTCAAGAGAAGCGCCCCCCTCAGGGCGCCGAACGGTCCCCCCGAAACAGCCCCCTACGTACTCATACCCGCCGGGATTACGCCGGCTGGAGATCACCGAGCTTGACCGAGATCAACGTCGACACGCCCGGCTCTTCCATCGTCACTCCGAACAGCGAGTCCGCCATCGCCATCGTCCGCTTATTGTGCGTGATGACCATGAATTGGGCGGTCGACGACAGGCTGCGCAGCACGCTCGTGAAGCGCCCGATATTTTCTTCGTCGAGCGGCGCGTCGATTTCGTCCAAGATGCAGAACGGCGTCGGGCGGATCAGGAAGCTGGCGATGAGCAGCGCCATCGCGGTCAGGGTCTTCTCTCCGCCGGACAACATGGTAATGCTCTTCAAACGTTTCCCCGGCGGCTGGGCCACGATCTCCACACCGGGCTCGCGCGCGCCATTGTCCTCCACCCCTTCTTCCAGCGGCTCCTCGACCAATTGCAACTCGGCGCGGCCACCGGGAAAGAACTGGGAAAAGACGTCCCGGAATTTCTGCTGCAACTCGTTGAACGTCTCCACGAACATGTCCTTCGTCGTCCGGTTGATCCGCTGAATGATTTCCTTGAGGGACGCGATGGAGGTCGAAAGGTCCTGCTCCTGCGTCGTGAGGAACTGATACCGCTCTTCCAGCTCACGATGCTCGTCGATGGCCGCCAGATTAATGGCACCCATCCGGTCCAGCCGTTCACGGATTTTTTGAATCTGCTCCCGCAATTGCGGTGTTTCGAGAATCGAGACCGGGGCCGGCGGCTCTTCGCCCTCCGGGACCGGCTGATCATCCACCAGTGGCATGAGTAGCGTGGCCGGATCGATTTGATAGGTACCGGCGAGCGTGCTCTCAATCGTGGAGAGATGCGCCTTCACCTCTGCCTTTCGCACTTCCGCCCTCATCCGCCGATCGTGCAAGGCGGAGAGACTCTGCCGCACCTGGCTGAGGGTTTCCTCCACCGCATGCAACCCGGCCATTTCCTGCGCCTGCTGCTCCTGGGCCGCCACTAACTCCGCCTTGATTCCGTCCACCTCTGCGCCCAATTCGCGGCACAGTGCTTCCTGCCTGGTCTGCTCTTCGCGGCTATTTTCCGTCGCTTCAACCAACCCGGCCACCTGCTCTTCCAAATCGGTCGCCCGGCGTTGCGCGGCATCCAGGCGCTGTGTAAATCGTGCGATGTCGTTCGTGGCATGCTCCCGGCGCCCGCGCATGCTCTCCAGCGATAACCGGACTTCGGTCAATCGTTGCTGGATCGCAAGGCTTTGGCTTTCGATCACCACCAGCCGTTCTCGCACTTGCAGCAGCCCGCTTTCCTGCCCGGCCTTTTCCGCCACCCATTGCCCCAACTGCGCCTGGCTGGACTGAAACTGTTCCTGAAGCCGCGCCTGCTCGGCCAGGCTCCGCTGTTGTTCCTCTGCCAACACATCCATTCGCCGGTGCAATTCCCCGCGCTGGCGTTCCACGCCGGCATCGTCTTTCTGCAGCGACAGCTCCAGCATCTCCGCTTCGCGGATCGCCCGGCCGAGGCGCTGTTCATCTTCACGTCCGAGCCCCAACTCGGCCGCTGCCTCTTCCCGCGCGGCCCGCGCCTGCTCAAGAGCCTGAACCGCGGCAGTCCTCCGGGCTTCCAGTTCCAAGACTTCGCGTCGGCGTTGAAGCAAACCCCCGCTGGCACTGCTGCCGCCCCCGGTCATCACCCCCGCGGCGTCCAGCGTTTCACCGGATAACGTGACGTAGGTTGGACCGGCGGGGGCCGCCCATTGATGCTGCTGCCAGAGCTGCAGCGCCACGTCCAACGACTCCACAAACACAATCCCGTCGAACAGATAGCTTAATGTCGCGGCGGAGGCGCCTTCCGCGCGGATCAAATCCGTCGCGCGTCCCACTACGCCCGGCTGCCCGTTCAGCGTCGGCCACCACGAGGCCGACGAATCAAGCGCCGCCTGCTCGGGAGCCCATCGCAACTGCTGCGGGAGAAAGGCGCCACGCCCCAGCTCTTTGCCCTTCAAGAATTCCACCGCGCGACAAGCCGCCGATGGCTCATCCACCAGCCAGCCGCGCACACGCTCCCCGAGAATCGTCTCCACGGCCCGGTCCAGTCCCGACGGAATCACGAGCCACTCGGCGAGCGCCTCGCGCACGCCGTCGCACGTTTTCAACGCCGTACCTTCCTCCTCACCTTCCCGGCCATATCCCATTTCCTCGCGTACGACGCCCTGCAGGGCGCCGAGACGCGATTCCACGCCGGCGACATCTTCGGAAAACTTCACGATATCGCGGTCCAACCCGGTAATCTGCCCGCCCAGCCCTTCGATTCGCTCGATGGCCGCTTGCCGCTCTGCCATGAGTTCTTGAATCCGCCCGCCGGCCTCTTCCCGCTGTGCGGCAAGCAAGTCGCGCTGTTGATCCAACCCGGCCACCTGCGCCGTCAGCTGTTCCTGCTCCCGCGAGACCCGCTCCGCCCGGGCGGCGGTTTCCTGTTGACGGGCCGCTATCTGCGTCAGGCTCTGCTCCGTATTGGCCACGAGGACGGCCAGGTTCAACACATCTTTCCGCGCACGCTCTTCCTCCGCCACCGCAGACGCGCGATGGCCGGCCAACGACTTTGCCTCGACATCCGCCTGTTGGAATTGCGCCTCCTGTTCGACGATGCCCCCTTCCAACTGAAGCAACATCGCCCGAAGGGTCTCGATTTCCGACTGCGCCTGCTCCTGATCCGCCGCCAGCCGCTCCTTCTCCTGCGCGGCCTGCATGCGTTGACGTTCAAACAACTCGGTCCGGTTTCGTTCAACCTCCGCCGCCGTCAAGGCCTGCGACTGCCGCTGTTCAGTACCGGCCAACGTGTCCCGCACGCGCGCAATAGCCTCCGCCGCGTCGTTCATGCGCAGCCGGATCGATTCCTGTTCAGAATCCAGGCGGGCTTGTTCGGCCACCTGTTCCGCTTCCTGTGCTTCCACCTCACGCGCTTCGTGATCGACGGATTCCAGATCGGCATGCATGGTGCGGTAATCGCGGGACAGGAGTTCAATTTCGAGGCCGCGAGCCTCCTGCTGCAACGTTTGATAGGAACGGGCCTGGCGGGCCTGACGCTCCAGCGAATTCAGCTGTTTTTTGACCTCGGCCACAATGTCCCGTACACGCACCAGGTTCTGCTGTGTCGCTTCAAGTTTGCGGAGGGCTTCGGCCTTTTGTTTTTTGTAGCGGACAATGCCGGCGGTTTCCTCGATCAACTCCCGGCGATCCTGCGGCGAGGCCTGCAGGATCTGCTCAATCCGTCCCTGCTCGATGACGGTATGGCCCTTGGACCCGGCCCTGGTTTCAATCAGCACGTTTCGAATGTCTTTGAGCCGGCAGGGGGTCTTATTGATGAGATACTCGCTGTCCCCGTTTCGATACAGACGGCGGGTGATCATCAGTTCCTGATATTCGCTCAGTTCGCTTGGTAGCCCGGAGATCGCATCCAGCCGTAATTCTCCCAGCCCGCCGATAACCAGCGACACCTCCACCAGCCCCAAGGGTTTGCGAACCTCGGTGCCGTTGAAGATGACGTCTTCCATCTTCTCGCTTCGAAGCGTCTTCGTACTTTGCTCGCCCAGTACCCAGAGGATGGAGTCCACGACATTACTTTTGCCGCTCCCGTTCGGACCCACGATGGCCGTGATGCCTTTCGGAAATTGGATCTTCGCCTCCGCGAACGACTTGAAGCCGAGCATTTCCAATGACTTCAGATACACCGGCGACCTCCAGAGCAAGAAGGTTGAGATGGGACGGATTGTGAGGAATAAAACCAAAATCTTCTATCACAGCGATAGAATCAATGCAAAGAAAAACACCTGATATGGGGGAATAATGGCGCCACTCCCCCAACATATGGAGGAGTGGCAGAAACGGTATGGAGGAAGAGCGGACGGCAGCCGGCGGAGCTAGTTCGCCGAAGCCGACGCGCGCGAAGCCGATTCGATCGTGACCAATTCTTTGGGAAGAAGAAACTCCACATCTTCTTCGATGACCGTCAGTTCCTCGACCTCTTCCGAAGAGCCAAGACGCTTCAGATAGGCCACCACTTCGGTGACCAGGACCTCGGGAGCCGAAGCCCCGGCGGACAGTCCCACACTCTTGGCATCTTTCAGCCAATCGGGATTGATGTCCGACGCCGCATCGATGAGGTAGGAGGGAATGCCGCAATGCTCGCCCAATTCGCGAAGCCGATTTGAATTCGAGCTGTTCGGTGACCCGATCACGAGAATCACGTCGACCAGCTTCGAGAGGGACTTGACCGCATTCTGGCGATTCTGGGTGGCGTAACAGATATCTTCCTGATGCGGTCCCTTGATATTCGGGAACCGCCGGTGCAGCGCTTCGACAATGTCCCGACATTCGTCGACGCTCAGCGTGGTCTGGGTCACATAGGAGAGATTCTGTGTCTTCTCGACATGAAGGCTCTCCACGTCCCGGACCGAGGACACCAGGTGGAACTTGTCCGGGATCTGCCCCAAGGTCCCGATCACCTCCGGGTGTCCCGCATGGCCGATGAGGATCAATTCATACCCTTGCGTATAGTCGCGGTTCACTTCGTTATGCACCTTGATCACCAGCGGACAGGTGGCATCGATCACGTGCAGGCGGCGGCTCTGCGCCTCCTCCCACACCGATTTCGCCACACCGTGGGCACTGAAGATCACGACCGATCCTTCAGGCACTTCATTCAGCTCTTCCACAAACACGGCGCCCTTATGCCGCAGCGAGTTCACGACGTGCCGGCTGTGGACGATCTCATGGCGCACATAAATCGGCGCGCCGTATTTTTTGAGCGACAAATCGACGATATCTATGGCGCGGTCGACACCCGCGCAGAATCCACGAGGATTGGCTAAATAAATCTTCATCTGCTGATTCCCTCTCACGCTCATGAAGGGCCGCCCGGTCTGCCGGGAAAAGCGCGTAGTCTCACTGAACGGTCACCTTACGTCAGACCCGCCCTTGTCGTCAACCGAATCATCGGCCCCGTTCCTCCGCAAAAGCAGTTGAGGCCGCGGAACCATTGTGGGAGAATCCCGCCATGCCTCCCTCCTCAACGACACATAAAAAAATCCTGATCGTCGAAGACGAGAAGGATATTCTCCAACTCGTCAAGCTCTATCTGGAGAAGGAAGGGTTCCGCACCGTCTCCGCCATGACCGGCACAGAGGGGCTCCGCCAGGTCAAAGCCGAGCATCCCGACCTGATCATTCTCGACCTCATGTTGCCTGAGCTGGACGGGCTGGAAGTCTGCAAACGAATCCGGCTCAATCAAGAGACCGCCCTGCTTCCCATTCTGATGCTGACCGCCAAAGCGGAGGAATCCGACACGGTCATCGGCCTCGAACTGGGCGCCGACGACTACGTCACCAAACCCTTCAGCCCCAAGGCGCTGGTGGCGCGCGTCAAGGCGCTTCTCCGACGGCTGGAACGGAACGCGAACAGCCCCCAGACGCAATATCACTACGGCCCCTTGACCGTGGATCTCTCGCGGCATGAAGTCCGGCTGGATGGACAGGAAGTCGCGCTCACGGCCAAAGAGTTCGGCCTGCTGGAACACCTGCTGCGCAACATCGGGCGGGTGCTGACGCGCGACGTGCTGCTCAGCGCCGTGTGGGGGTACGACTACTACGGCACCACCCGCACGGTCGATGTCCACGTGCGCCGGCTCAAACAAAAACTTCCGCTTCTGGACGACGCTATCATTTCGATCAAATCGCTCGGATACAAACTCCGCGAATCCGACGTACCTGCATGAACCTCGGCATCCGGTGGAAAGTCGCCCTGGGCACCCTCGCCGCCGTCTTCGTCGGCTTGGCCGTCGCGGGGTGGCTGGTCATCCGCTCGGTGGAGCAAACCGAACTCAGCCGCATGGCGGAGACGCTGGAGACCAGCAGCGGCTTGGCCGCCATGACCCTCCGGCCGTTATTCGATCAGTCCGGATCGACCGTACCAGGCTCCCTGCTTCACGCCACCGTTCGCGATCTCAGCCAGCAGGCTCACCTCCGCATCACCGTGATCCGGCAGGACGGCACCGTCGTCGCCGACAGTGCCGTGCCGACCGAAGGGCTGACTCACGTCGAAAACCATCTCTCGCGGCCGGAAGTCGCGCAGGCCCTGAGATCGGGACGCGGGATGGATATCCGGGCCAGCCAGACCACGGGAGAACGCACGTATTATGTCGCCCGCCTGCTGTCGGCCTCGACGCCGGCGCAGCCCGGCATTCCCGTTATCAGACTCGGGCTTCCGCTGACCTCGATCGATGAGCGCGTGCGGCACATTCAGCAGGACTTAGCGACGGCGTTCGGCGCGGCCTTCCTGCTGGCCATGACCTTGAGCCTCTGGGTGTCGCGCAATCTCACAAAACCGCTCTCAGAGATGGCCGCCGCCGCCCGCCAACTTGCCGGCGGGACGCCCGGCGTCCGACTGGTGGTCTCCTCGACGGACGAAGTCGGCCTGCTCGCGCAGACCCTCAACGAGATGACCGACCAGCTGGAAACCAAAATCAAAGAGGTTTCGGACGACCGCGCGCAGCTGTTGGCTATGTTGATCGCCATGGTCGAAGGCGTCATGGTGCTGGACTATCGCGGCACCGTCGTCCAGGTGAATCCGGCGCTGGAACGGATGTTCTCTCTGGAACTGACGGAATCGCGGGGCCGGCACTATGCCGAACTCATCCGCCACGAAGGGCTCACCGCCCTTGTCTCCTCCGTGCTGCAGACCCGATCCGGGCAAGGCGGCGAAATCACCCTCTCACCCAGCGGGCGATGCCTGCGGGTCGAAGCCTCGATCGCCGGAGGCAGCCGCGAGCAGGAAGCCTGCGCCGTGTTTGTGTTTCACGACATCACGGAACTGCGCCGGCTGGAAAAAATCCGGAAAGATTTCGTCGCCAACGTGTCGCACGAACTGCGCACGCCGCTGACGTCCATCAAGGGCTATGTCGAGGCGTTGCTGGATGGAGGCAAAGACGAGCCGGCGACGGCGACGGCCTTCCTGGAAATCATCATGCGCCAGAGCAACCGGCTCAATCTGATCCTGGATGACCTGCTGCAGTTATCGCAAATTGAGTCCGGACAGGTGCTGTTCCGCCGTGAACCGGTCGATTTGCGCGCGTTACTGGAACGCACCGTGGCAGTAATCAAACCCCTGGCGGACAAGAAGCATCACACGATCGAGTTGTCGCTTCCGGACGAATATTGGGTGGTCGAGGGTGACGAGGAACGGCTGGTACAGGTCTTCATCAACCTGCTCGAAAACGCGGTGAAATACACCCCGGATCAAGGACGGATCTCCATGGCCATCCGCAATGCCACACACATGCGGGCGGCTTCACCCCGCCCGATGATCGAGATCGTCGTGGCCGACTCAGGAATCGGCATCCCTGAAGCGGACCGGCCGCGTGTCTTCGAGCGGTTCTACCGGGTCGATAAAGCCCGCTCGCGCGAACTCGGCGGGACCGGGCTGGGCCTCGCCATCGTCAAGCATATCGTGGAAGCTCATAGCGGGCAGGTCTGGGTAGAAGGGAATACGCCCAGAGGGAGTCGATTCGTGGTCCACCTCCCCGTCGCGCAGGACTCGTCTACTGCAGTTTCGACAGAAACAGGTAGCAAATAGTCGCCAGCAACGCAGCCCCAGGCAGCGTGAAGAGCCATGCCGACAGGATCCGCCTGGTCACACCCCATCGCACCGCCGAGAGCCGCTTGACCGCTCCGACACCCATAACGGTGGAGGTGATGGTATGGGTCGTGCTGACCGGCAGGCCTATATGAGCGGTCGCCAGCAGCACAATGGCGGCTCCGGTTTCAGCCGCGAAGCCATGGACCGGTTCTAATTTCACGATTCGCATGCCAAGGGTACGAACGATCCGCCACCCGCCGACCGCCGTGCCGAGCCCCATCGCCAGGGCACAGGAACCGATCACCCAGGTGGGCACCTCCGCAGTAGGAAGCACTCCGGCGGACACCAACGCCAGCGTGATGATGCCCATGGCTTTCTGCGCATCGTTTGCCCCGTGGCTGAATGCCATGAAACTGGCCGAGACCAGCTGCATGCGTGAGAACAGCCGCAAGGCCAGGGCGCGCGGCACCCGGAAAAAGACCCAACTCAGGATCACCATCAGCACCAGTCCGATGGCAAACCCGAAAAACGGCGACAACACCATCGCCTCAAGCACCGAGCGCAGACCTGAGAACTTGACGGCCGCCGTGCCGCCGTGGGTCAGCGCGGCACCGACCAGCCCCCCGATCAGCGCATGAGAGGAGCTGGTCGGAAGTCCCAGTAACAGGGTCAGAAAATTCCACACAATCGCCCCGGCCAATGCCGAGGCCACCACCGCCTGCGTCACCGACTGCGGATCCACAATCCCGGTTCCCACCATCTTGGCGACGGCGGTCGACATGAACGCCCCGGCCACATTGAGCACACCCGCCACCAGTACAGCCGTGGACGGACTCACCACGCGCGTCGACACCACGGTCGCAATGGCATTGGCGCTGTCGTGCCAGCCGTTGGAAAAATCAAAGAGCAATGCCAGAATCACGACGACCAACAACAACCCGCTCAATTCAGCCATGAATGCCGATTCCTACCCTTGAATAGTGATCAGGAGTGGTGTCGAGGGAGACGCGGAGGACGCTCACGTGTGCTTGAGCGCGATGCGCTCAAGAATATTGGCGACATCTTCGCACCGATCCGTCCCCGCTTCGAAGTTTTCGTAGATCTCTTTCCATTTGATCACGGCGATCGGGTCCGTCTCCTTCTCGAACAACAGAGAGATGGCATCGCGGGAAATGCGGTCGGCTTCGTTCTCCAAGCTATTGACCCGCACGCTGCACTCCGTGACGGCCTGGTGCGACTTGCCCAGCAAGTCCACGGTCGCCCCGACCTCCACTGCCGCCTGATACAACACGTTCGCCAGCCGGATCGCCGACTCGGTGGGCGCCGTCACCTTGTAGAGGACAAATCGGTCGGCGATGGCTTCGACCACATCCAGGATATCGTCGAGGGCACTCGCGAGATCATGAATATCCTCCCGGTCAATGGGCGTGATGAATGTCTGGTTCAGCTTCCTGGCAATCTCATGGGTAATACCGTCCCCGACATGCTCAACGTCCTTGATGCGTTTGGCCTTTTCGACGGGATTCCGGAAATCCTCCGTCATGTCCTTCAGGAGACGACTCCCCTCGATCATGTTGTGCGCCGCATTCTTGAACAAATCGAAAAACGCTTCTTCCCGAGGAATGAGACCGAACATAACGTCCTTTCTAGCTGCGAGGGGTTACCAGCGCACCAGTCCTGTCGCCCAGGTCAAGCCCCCGCCGAATGCGCCCAACAACACCAGATCCCCTGCCGCAAGTCGCTGTGTCCGAACCGCCTGATCCAGCGCGATCGGCAGGGAGGCCGACGATGTATTCCCATACTGTTCGATCACCGAATAGACCGCCTCCGGCGAGAGGCCGAGACGACGACGCAGCTGCTCCAAGATCCGCGCATTGGCCTGATGGGCAATGACCCTTGTCACATCGCCGGCCGCCAGTCCGAATTCCTTCAAGAGATCGATCATTGCCTGCTCCAGGCGACGTACCGCCGATCGAAACACCGCGCGGCCTTGCATACGCAGCATGTGCTCGCTCGCACGGACGGTGTCCACCCCGACGGGCTTCCGCGACCCCCCGGCGGGAATCGTAATCAGGCCATGGCCCGAACCGTCGGCATGGAGGCGCACACCAAGGATGCCCGGCGCGTCCGGTTGGGCCGAGTCCTCCTGCACAACCAGCACCGCTCCGGCTCCATCACCGAAGAGCAGGGCGGTCTCTCTGTCCCTCGCATCGAGAGACCGTGATTTCACCTCGGCGGCAATGACCAGGCAGGAGCGAACCTGCCCGCTCCGAATCATGACATCCGCCATCGATACCCCATAGAGAAACCCCGAGCAGGAAGCCGACAGGTCGAATGCCATGACCGGATTCACGCCCAGCGCACGTTGGACATGGCACGCCGTCGAGGGAAAGGCGCTGTCGGGGGAGGTCGTTGAAACAAGAATCGCATCGACAGACTGTGGCGCCATCCCGGCCGCCTCGCACGCACGTTGCCCGGCGACCACCGCCAAGTCCGACGACGCCTGGCCCTGCTCTACCCAATGCCTGGTCCGAATCCCGGTTAAGGCCACAATCTGGTCCGGATCCAGGCCAAGCGGAGCCGCTACCTCCTGGTTGTCTACAACCCGGGAGGGGACATACGAACCGGTTCCGACAATGCGACTGCGCTTCACGAGGTTCCTAACTCACTCGTCGTTGAAGACCGTCAGGGATCAGCCGTCCGACGGTCTCACAAGATGCGGCGAGATTATAGGACCCGGACCCAGGAGGGTCAACCTCCACAAGCCGAATTCGTTGCTTTTCGCTTCCCGATCTGCTAGAAAAATTGTGTAGTTACGATCAGTCCATGTTTCGAGTATTCACCGAAGGAGTCGCTGGATGCACAGGCATTCAAGGGGGTTGTGTGTCGGTCTCACCATGATGGTGTGTATGGTATGGTTTGCAGCCGGATGCTCCAGCAAACCGAAGACGACCGCCGACGCCAAACCCGTAAGCGGCACGGATGAACAGATCTTCCTCGGCGACACGATCGAGAAGAACTACGATCCCAACGTCATCATGAAGCGCGGCGAGGCATTCTTCGACAAGGAGGAGTTTGCCGAGGCCATCGTCGAATACCAGCATTTCCTGGAATTGCATCGGGCCCACCAACTGGCCGTCTATGCCCAGCTCCGGTTAGCGGAAAGCCATCTCCGGATGGCCAAGTCGATCGACCGGGACCCGGAACCGATCCAGAAGGCCATCGCCGCGTTTGAAAAACTGCGGAAGGAGTTCCCCGGCAGCAAGTACGAAGCGCAGGCACTCCAGCGTATTGCCGATTGCCACGATTGGCTCGCTCAGACACACCTGTTCGTCGGTCAGTTTTACTATCGTCGTGCCTCCTATCTGGCAGCCGCGCATCGATTCGATCAGATTATGAAAGACTATCCGGATAAGAAGGTGGCGCCGGAGGCCTTGTACTATCTGGCCCTCACCTATCAGGAGCTCGGAGCGGATGATTGGGCAATGGAAAAGCTGCAACTTCTAGCCGAGAAGTATCCGAACAGCGAAAACACGGGTGATGGCCGCCGCTTGCTGGCCAAGCTGGAGAAAAAATCGTCGCCACCTGCGCCGACCGTCGCGGCCAAGACCGACACACCGACTTCGCAGAATCAATCTTCGACAACGCTGCTTGCGGCCTCGGTCCCGTCGTCGAGCTTCGCGGCTTCTGCTCCACCAAGCATCCCCAACCTCAAGAATTCGCCGGCGCTCTCCCTTGGACAGCCTTTCGTTTCCTGCCGGCTCGGCGCCTGGTGCTGACAGGCAACGAGCCTCCCGTTCATCCACTCATGTACAAGCCGTTCACGAGGCATCCCACAGGACTGCAGCAAGGTCGACGGCGCGAGGAATAGTGTAGCAGCTCCGCCGGGACGGTGAGGCGGCAGTGTCATGTGAGACCCCCATTAGCAGGGCCACCTTCCTGTTATCGTAGATGTAATGCTTCGAGCAGCAGGTCGTTGACCGACGCCTTGAGGCGCTTCTTCGCGTCGGGCAAGAATTGTGCGGCCGTCGTACGTCCCTGCAGAACTTCAAAATAGGACTGCACCACATCCTGGTAGCGGCGGAGAAGCCTGAAGCCGAGTCGTGGGAAGGCATAAATCACCCGGGCGATTCTCGCTGTGATTCTGAAATCCGGCAAGATATCCCGCTCGAGTGCGGCCGCATAATCGGCTAACGATCCGCGATGATCATGACGATTCCCCAGTATCGCACTGGCAACGAGCTGTCCCGATCGAACTGCATAATAAATTCCTTCCCCGAACAGCGGGTCGACCAAGTGACCGGCATCACCCACCAGTGCCGCTCGTCCACTGATGAACGGGGAGCCAATGCCCTCACGATGCCCGCCTTCAGAATCTGAATAGGCAGGGATTGGATGCCCGATCGGCCGCGGCACCGTCCGGCCGGACAGCCCCCGCGCTTCGCTGACAAACCGATCGAAAGTCGAACGCAAACCGCTCGACTTGCGACGAAACTCTCCTACCCCAACAGACAAGCCATTCTCCTTGGGAAAAATCCATCCATACCCCTGACGGGCAGCCCCCACATCGACAAGGATCGTGGAGGCACTCGGATAGTGACGGCTATTCCCGAGCCGCACCTCACTTTCAAGCGCAGGCGCCCGATACAGGGAACGGTTGGGAAACAGCTGCCGCGCGACCAGACTATTGGCGCCATCCGCACCGATCACCATCCTTGCGTGATAACGCCCCTCCTGTGTCACCACGCCCACACGATCGGAATTCTGAGTGATCTCGACTACCCCCTCACCGGTCCGGATTTCAGCTCCGGCGTGAATCGCTTGTTGCACAAGATAGTGATCGAAACGATCGCGCATGACCATGTAGGCGATGGGTTGGGAGGATTCAATGAGCAGCGGATCCTGCCCACGATAAACAAACTGGACCCCATTGACCGTTTGCTCGACAACCGATTTGAAGCCGGGCTCGAGGAGCCGGTCGATACGCGCCGAGAGCCCCCCGCCGCACACCTTGTAACGGGGATGGGCGTCCTTGTCGAAACCGAGCACGGTCAAGCCCCCACGACAGAGAGCCGTAGCGGCAACCGCTCCCGCCGGCCCCATTCCGACGATAATCACATCGTACGTTGTGGCCAATTGTCTATCCGCCATGCCTCAGCCCCCAGTTGAAAGACACACAGCTCCGACCTGGAATTAGCCAAGGATAGAACACGCACTGCATGGCAGACGTCAAGGGGGAGCCCGAGAGGAAAGGAAGAGACGGGACGGAGCTACTGACCGAGATACCAGCCGATCCCATACCGTTCGAGAAAGCTCGTGATCATGGTCAGCGAATTGGCATAGATCATGACACCCACTACAATGAGCAGCACTCCGCTCACCGTCGACACACCCCAGAGATATGCGCGCACTTCTTTAAAGTAACTGAGAAATCGATCGACGCCGAGCGCGGTGAGAAACAGCGGTAGAGCTAACCCCAGCGAATAAAACGTAAGCAAGACCACACCACTGAGCATCGATTCAGTCGTACTGGCATAGAGCAGGATCGTCCCCAGGACAGGTCCCACGCAAGGAGTCCAGCCCGCCGCAAACGCGATGCCGATCAGAAACGAACCCAAAAACCCGGCTGGGCGGTTTCGGAACTGATACCGGTGCTCCATTTTCAAAAAGTTCAAATTCAAAATACCGAGCAGATAGAGGCCGAAGATAATCACAACGATGCCACCGAACCGGCGCAGATGCTCCTGGTAGGTAATCAACGCCTGCCCCAAGAGACTGGCCGATGCCCCGAACGCGACAAACACCGTCGAAAACCCGGCGATGAACAGCAGGGAATTCAAAATGATCGCTTTCCGGAAGCGATTCCGTTCAGAGACGTCCGTGAGCTGTTCGATCGAAAGTCCTGTAATGTAGGAAATGTACGAAGGGACGAGCGGCAGCACGCAGGGCGACACGAAGGACAGCAGCCCGGCAGAGAATGCGGCAACCAATGAAATCGACTGCACCGAGTCGGTCATACTTAGGACCCCTGCAACAGCGATTCAACCAGACGCTTCCCCGCAGGAGCACTCCAGTCTCTGGCCCCTGGAATCCGATTGCGAATGATGCCCTTGCGATCGATCAGAAACGTCATCGGGAGCTGGCGGGCCCCGTACTGAAGCCCGATACGAAAATCGGCGTCGTGGAGCACCGGGAAGGTAAAACCGACTTCGCGCTGAAAGGGACGGGTCACGGCGGCACCCTGGGCGTCGGTCGAGACTGCAAGAATCTCAAAATCCTTGCGGCTGAAGCTTCGATACAGTCGCTCCATCGCCGGCATCTCGATTTTGCAGGGCCCGCACCAGGTCGCCCAGAAATTTAAGAGTACGACTTTCCCCCGGAACTGATCGAGTGTGACGTTGAACCCCTCGGAGTCCCTCAACAGGAAATTCGGCGCCTCTTCATCGACCTGAGGAATGCGCTCGACGACAAGCATCGGCACAGCCGGCGAGGCAGGCAACGCCTCGCGAGCGTCGGCAGAAAACCCTCCACAGAGCATCATGACCGCACCGACCATAGATATTATTGAACAGCGTCTCATCATTACCGTTACAACATTGGGAGCGCCTGCGCAGGGGTCGCATGGGCGGCCTTCTCCGCGGGCTTGAGGAGTTGGGTCAACACCTTGAGATTGTCCAGTCGTGTCCAATCCCGAGGCCCGATCACTTTTTCACGCAGGACCCCCTGCTGATCAATGATGTAGGTTTCAGGGACACCCATCAATTTGTAGCGCTTGTCGGTCTGACCCCAGGAATCAACCAGTACGGGAAATGTGAGGTTCAAACCCTTCACGAACGGGGGTATTTCTTTCTTTGTCGTCACCCGGTCAATACTGACCGCCAGAATGACCAAGCCGTCCTTCTCAAAGTTTTTGTACAACACTTCCATTGAGGGCATTTCTTCACGGCACGGCTTGCACCAGGTCGCCCAGAAATTCAAGAAGACCACTTTGCCGCGATAGTCCGATAACCGCAGTTGCTTCTCGTTCAGGTCGGGCAGTTGGAAATCCGGCGCCTCTTTTCCCACCACCAATGGTTCGTACTTGGAACTCTGTAGCCAGACTACGAGAAACATCACGCCAAGAATGGCCGCAGCGGCAATCACCACCACGATCCGGGAAGGGCCGGTTCGCGGCGCAGTATGAGCAGGGCTCTGATTGATGTGATCTGTCATGGTCTAGGCGTAAGCATGCAGACCGGAGAGTAGAAAATTCACCCCCCAGAAACAGAAAATAACCATGAGAAAACCAAAGATCGCGTAGATCGCCGCTTTATGGCCTTCCCACCCTCGTGTCATACGAGCATGAATATAGGCGCCATAGATCAGCCATACGATCAACGACCAAGTCTCCTTGGGATCCCAACTCCAGTACCCGCCCCAGGCATAGTTCGCCCACATGGCGCCGAGGATGATCCCGAAGGCCAGCAGCGGAAACCCGAGCATGATCGCTTTATAGCCCAGCTCATCGATGGTCTCGAGGTCTGGAAAGGCGGCATAAAACCGCGACTGACTGCCACGATTGACCGCCCGTTCTTTGAAGAGATACATCAGGCCCAATCCACCGGCCATGGCAAACGCCGCGTAACTGGTCAATGTGACGGAGACATGGATGTAGATCCAGTAGCTGTTCAGGGCCGGAACGAGCGGCTCTGCCGTCTGGTATCGATAGGGCAAGAGCGACGCCGCGCCCATGGCAATAAACCCGATTCCCACCACAAAGGCTCCGACGGCCTTGATCCTGTAACGGAATTCGAGAAGCACGTAACCCAGGATGATCGCCCAGGACACATAGGCCATGGCCTCGAACTGGTTGGACCAAGGCGCGAAGGTGCCTGAATGCTCCATTCGCTCAAATGCCCGCGTCGTGAGGGCCAACGTGTTCAGCACCCACCCGAACACGGTGACGAGCGTCGCCACCTGCCCCAATTGTGTGGCCCATGCGCCATCACGTTCTTCAAGGTCCTCAATCGGATGCCCGGCCGGAGCCATCTGCATGGCAGGACGTTTTGCGAACAGATAGGCCACATACAGCCCCAACGCGGCTAAATACAGCCAGAACGTCATATCGAAGAGGAACAGTGATCGCATCATACGGACCTCCGTCTATCTATCCTAGCGTGCAGCGCAGACCGAATGAACCGTTGCTCTCCGTCGCGCGGCAGCGATCTTCAGGATTGAGCCTGAGCGTTAATTTTCTCCGTCAACTTCCTGAACTCTTTCTGGAAATCGATCTGGCTTTTGTGCGTTGTTCCGCCAAGATGGAGCGTGACGCCGGACTCGCCGGGAATGATCTTCGCCCATAACCGCCGATGATAAATCAGCGACGACAGAGTCATGCCCACCACCAGCATGGTACACCCAATCCAGACCATATTGATGCCCGGATTTCTGGCAATCTGCAGCCCGGTAAACTTCTTCGGCTGATAGCCGATGAATTCGAATTGGTATGCGGAGTCTTTGATCTCAAAGAGGTCGGGATAGTGATAGAACACCCAGGGAGTGGACTGCACACTACTCCGCTCATCAACCGCCAGCCGAATGGCGGGATTGGCATGCTCCGCGGTTTTTGAAAACACTTTCTTCTCGGTCGAATTAAACGCGAAGTCGGCCACAAAATCCGTCATCTTCATCTTCAATGGAAGACCGTCGACGGCTTTCTCCTTATTCCATTCCAGATCGACCGTCGCGATAATCTTGTCGCTGCCCTTCTCCTTAATATTGATTCGAGCCGCCTCGATTTGATCCCACGCATCCCCATAGCTGGATTGGTAAAACCAGATCCCTTTGTAGACCAGGGGATCGTTCACCGTAATCGTCTTGGTTGTGGTGGGAGTGCCTTGATCGATCACGGTCAAGGTGCTGTTGTAGGATTTTACCGATCCGTTCTCATGGTAATCGATCCAGAACTTATCGACACGAAGATCGAAGTTGCCTCGCGGAATGTGGTAGGTCTGGCCTTCGAGACACACCCCGAACTCCTGAAATCCATAATAGCTACCTAGTAGCCCCCCGAGCACGATGACCGTGGCGCTGAGGTGGGCCACATGTGCGCCGACCCGGCCCATAATCCCCTTGGTGGCGTAGACCGTCACCTCGCCGGGATCGCTCTTGGCCAGCACCCGATAACCTTTTTCAGCGAAGAGCTTTACAAGTCGCTCAGCCACAGCGTCTCTCGATTGATTGAGCGAGAGGGTGGTCTGCTGCTTCATTCCCTGGATAAAGGCCAGCGGCACACTGACCTTATCCTGACGCATGGACCGCCATACACTGGGAAACCGCTTATGGAAACACGTGAGCGAATTGACGCACAGAAGGCCCAGAAGACTGGTAAACCACCAGGTGTGATAGACGTCGGTGAAACCCAATCGTAGGAACCAGCGATAGGCTTCTTCGCCATATTCCTGCACATAGGTTTCCGGGCGCTCGCCCTGCTGAATGACCGTGCCGATCGTCGCAGTCATGGCGAGCACAATGAACAGAAACATCGCCAGCTTGATCGAAGCAAAAAAATCCACGACCTCGCGCGAAAACTCTTCCCAACCAAGGCCGGAAGTGCGCGGAGCGGATGCGCTCACATCGGATGCTGCATCGGGTTTATCGTTCATGAATCAACATACCTAGCTGCTTCGACCTGGCTGTCATACAAATCCCATCATCATACCCAATGACGAGCTGCGTGTGGAATCCTGCGCCAATGCAGGTCGATACCACGAGGCTGGAAGTGCCGGGGCGGAGCGTTTATGATGAAAAATGTTCCAAATACGCGAAAAGTAAGCTATCTTACAAGTCGTCTTAAAGGACTGTCAAGCAAGACGCTTGTCCGGCGCGAGACTCAACCAATTCCACCAGAACGGTGGACAAAAACAGACCGGTCAGCTACTATTGCTTTAGTTTTTTGCGGAGTTGCCTGATCATCTTAAGCATCGCGTCGTCCACAATCAGTCGCCGTACCACCTGACTTCAACCGCCGCATCCTCGTATCACTTCAATTCCAGGGGGAACAATGAGACATAACTACCTGTTCACGTCTGAGTCTGTCACCGAAGGGCACCCGGATAAGATTGCCGATCAGATCTCGGACGGAATTCTAGACGCCATCATCGCTCAAGACAAGTTTTCGAGAGTCGCCTGCGAAACCATTCTCACGACCGGCATCGCATTCGTCGCCGGAGAAATCTCGACCAAGGCTTATGTCGAGATTCCCGATATTATTCGTGACGTGATCAAGGACGTCGGCTATACGGACGCCTCTTGGGGATTCGATTCCAACACCTGCTCGGTCCTGACATCGATCCACCAACAGTCCGGCGATATCGCCATGGGAGTTGACTCCGGCGGCGCCGGCGACCAGGGCCTCATGTTTGGGTATGCCACCAATGAAACGTCCGAGCTCATGCCGATGCCGATCGTGCTGGCCCATCGTTTGACCAAACGTTTGGCGGAAGTGCGCAAGAAAAAGATTCTCAAATGGGTGCGCCCCGACGGTAAATCCCAGGTGACCGTGGAATATAAGGACGGCAAACCCTGCCGTGTCGATACCATCGTCGTTTCCACGCAGCACAGCCCCGACGTGACCAATAAGCAAATCGAGAAGGATTTGATGGAGCACGTGATCAGGCCGTCTATGCCGAAGGGCCTCTACGATCCAACCAGCGTGAAGCACCATATCAATCCGACCGGCCGATTCGTGGTAGGCGGGCCGATGGGTGATACCGGCCTCACCGGCCGCAAGATCATCGTCGATACCTACGGCGGGCACGGCAGCCACGGCGGAGGGGCCTTCTCGGGAAAAGATCCTTCAAAGGTGGATCGTTCGGCCTCATACATGGCCCGTTATATTGCAAAGAACATCGTAGCTGCGGGGCTGGCTTCAAAATGCGAAGTCCAGCTGGCCTATGCCATTGGAGTCGCCGATCCCGTCTCCGTATTGGTCGACACCAAGGACACCGAGAAGGTAGCGCCCGAAAGCTTAGACAAGCTGGTCCGGAAGCATTTCCCATTGACCCCGCGCGGGATCATCGACCATCTCAAGCTGCGTCGCCCCATCTTCAGAAAGACGGCCGCCTACGGACACTTCGGTCGCAACGAACCAGAGTTCACTTGGGAAAAAACCGACAAAGCCAAAGCGTTGCGCAAGGACGCGGGCATCTAAACGCCCACAGCGTCGCACCAGCCAAGGGGGCGGGTCGCAAGCCCGCCCCCTTTTTTCTGCATTCGAACATCAACCATTCAGGGGCATGACACAGGAGGAGGAAACAGTGGATTACGACGTGAAAGACATGAGCCTAGCCGATCAGGGAAAATTGAAAATCGAATGGGCAGAAGCTACGATGCCGGTACTCCGGCTCATTCGCAAACGCTTTGAACGTGAACAGCCGTTCAAGGGCATCCGCGCCACCGCTTGCCTCCACGTGACCACCGAAACGGCCAACCTGATGAAAACCCTCAAGGCCGGCGGAGCAGATGTTCGCCTTTGCGCCTCCAACCCGTTGAGCACTCAAGACGATGTCGCCGCCGCCCTGGTTCGCCACGAGGGGATCCCGACTTTTGCCGTCAAGGGAGAAGACAACAAGACCTACTACCAACATATTGAATCGGCGATCGCCCACAAGCCGCATCTGTCGATGGACGACGGCGCCGACGTGGTGTCCCATCTGCACTCGAAGCGAAAAGACTTGCTCCGCAACGTAATCGGCGGAACGGAGGAAACCACCACTGGCGTCATCCGTCTTCGCAGCATGGCCGAAAAGAAAGTCCTGAAATTTCCGGTCATCTCCGTCAACGATGCGGACACGAAACACATGTTCGACAACCGGTATGGCACTGGCCAAAGCACCATGGACGGCATTGTCCGTGCCACCAATCGGCTAGTGTGCGGCTCTACGCTCGTCGTCGCCGGCTACGGCTGGTGCGGCCGCGGCATTGCCACCCGCGCACGCGGCATGGGCGCGAACGTCATCGTGACTGAAATCGATCCATTGAAGGGACTCGAAGCCGTGATGGACGGATTCCGGGTCATGCCGATGGATGAAGCCGCTCCCCTTGGAGACTTCTTTGTCACAGTCACAGGCAACTTGAAGGTTATTCGCGGCGAGCACTTTGCGGCCATGAAAGACGGGGCAATCGTCTGCAACTCCGGACACTTCAATGTCGAATTGGACATTCCTGCACTGGAGAAGCTCAGCAAGAAAAAGCTCGCCGTGCGCTCAGGTGTCGACCAATACACCTTGAAGAACGGCCGTCGCGTCAGCCTCTTGGGTGAAGGTCGGCTTGTGAATCTCGCCACCGCTGAGGGCCACCCCTCCAGCGTCATGGATATGAGCTTTGCGAATCAGGCTCTGGGGGCCGAATATATCGTGAAGAACTACAAGAAATTGGAGAAGAAGGTCTATCCGGTTCCCGCCGACATCGATAAAGAAATTTCGCGGCTGAAACTCGCCGGCATGGGCGTGTCGATCGACAAGCTCACCAAAGAACAGGTGAAGTACTTGGCCTCGTGGGAAATGGGAACCTAGTTTTATCGGAGAAGGCCGGAGCTGCTCTCGTGGCGGCTCCGGCCCATCCACCGCGCAACTCTAAGCGGCTACACGAACTCCCCAAGTCACTCCGGACGCTCCTACACTTTTTCTCTGCTCTCTATAACTTTCTCGCAATGATACCGAATACCTGGCGTGACCTCCGACAAGTACTGGAGGTTGATCGTCATGAAGCGACCACACCATAGGCCTTAGGCTTGCGGAATACTAGGAATAGTCGCTGTGGAACCTGAGAACAGACGGAGTAACATCGGAGCCCAGTAGGCGCAGGTGCAGCTCCGGCCAAGTAGATACAGAAAGCGTCAAGTCGAGCCCCCCACGCCTCACTTGCTGAAGCACGGGGAGAGCTGACAGAACATGGCGAATCTTGCGCAGACTACCGTGAGTTGACCATGGGAAGTTCGCGGGACCCTTCGGCTTCCTGCTGAATTCGCTGACGCTCGGCTTTTGACTCTTCCAGCACACTATGCAGCAACTCATCGCTCAGCTGGGTCAATTGCGCTGCGGCGTCTTTCATCTCCGCATGCTCCACCGCCCGCGACAATACTTCGGCCTTCGTCGCCCCCTTCTTCTGGCCCAAGAACGGCTTGATGATGAGATAGGCCACATCGCGGAACGGCATGAAACGCAGGAATCGGCGCAGCAACTTGAAGGTCTGAATCGGGTATCGAGTGAGCTTATAGATAAACAGCTTCTTTAGCCCCTCTTGGCGAACTGAATTAATGACCGCCCCCGGCAAACAGGTCGGATCAATCTCCGAACACTTAAAATACTTGTACCAATCCTTGGCGTCGCTCACCAATCCACGCTTGATATATTCCTGCCACAGAGGCGTGCCCCGATAAACGCACAGCCGATTGAATCCAAACGTGTCCAAAGGCAATTTCGAGGCGAAATCGAACGTCTTCTGCATGTCCTCGACTGTTTCGTCGGGATTGCCCACAGTAAAGAAACCGTGAACGATTTCAATCCCGGCCTTTTTGGCGTTTCTAACGGCGGTCTCAACTTCGGCGAGCGTCTGCTCCTTCTGGAGGCGATCCAGAATTTTCTGACTGCCGCTTTCGATGCCGAACATCACCGTCCGGCAATGCGCCTGAGCCATCGCGGGGAAGAGGTGCTGGGCCACTGAATCAACACGGCCCTCGATTCCCCATTGGATTGTCAGTTTGGCATCGATGATCCCTTTACAAATCGCATCGATCCGCTTCGGCTGTAGTAAAAAGTGATCATCAACGAAGTAGACAGACCCATACCCGTTCGCCTCGAGGTACTTCAGCTCATCAACGACGTGTTGCGCGCTACGCGCCCGCCACTTCCCCTCATTGAAAATCGGGATGTCACAGAAGACACAGGGCCACGGACAGCCCCGCGAAGTCTGCATGGTCGTAAATCGCTCCATCGACAGCACGGCCGGTACGTCAAGCGGCATCGACTCGACAAAGTCTAGTTCCAGGCTTTCCCGGTCAGGAAACGGCCACTGGTCCAAGTGGCGCTCCATCGTCCTGTTTGGATTATTGATCACCTTGCCGTCTTTCGCCCAGGTGACCCCTCCCACCTCTTGCGGATCATCAAGACGATCGAGCAAATCAAGCAACAACTGCTCTCCGTCTCCCCGACACACAAAGTCGACTTCTGGACACTGGAGCTTGACCAAGCCCGCGTTGAGAGTGGCAAATACTCCGCCGAAGGCTAGCTTGACGGTGGTATCGGCCGCTCGGATCTGGCGAGCAAGAATTTTGGCATAGGGATAGCTGGTGGTGCTGAGGAAGCTCAGACCAACCAAGGCCGGCTTGCGCCGTTTGATCTCTTCGATTATGAACTCATTGGGGGTCTCAGGATGCGCCTGATCGAACATCACGCATTCATGACCCGACCGCTTCAATACCGACGATAACGACATAATGCCGATGGGCGGAAACCCCATGACCCGGATACGCCCGTTCTTGGCTCGCGTCTTGGCAGGGAGGGCATAAAACTGGGGATCACGCACATGAATAAGAAACACCAGCATAGTAACGTCCTTTCATCGGGACAGTATCCGGATTCCTCAGACTGGCATCAAGTCGCTTTGGGAGCGGAGAATCCAGGCTCGAATTGCAGTGAGGCCGAATCACTCAGGCCATTCGACCCCCGTGAGGCGTCATACAGTACCACGTCTCGCTGGAGGGAAAAAGGGAAGATTCTGACAAAGAGAAAGGACCACCGGTGACATGGGCAATCCTCAGCCATTGACCGGTAGTATGACTTGAGCGCTACAAACGCAAAGAGGGCGTCGGATCTGATCCGACGCCCTCTCCAAAAGAGACACCTGGCTAGCGACCGAGTGCCGCCTTTACGGCATGCCCGATCTCAGCAGGATTTTTTACGACGCGTACACCAGCAGCTTCCAGCGCCTTCATTTTTTCCGTTGCCGTCCCCTTGCCGCCTGAAATGATGGCGCCTGCATGCCCCATGCGGCGCCCCGGCGGTGCCGTGATCCCGGCAATGAAACTGATCACTGGCTTCTTGACGTGCTTCTTAATATATTCGGCCGCCTTCTCTTCTGCGTCGCCGCCGATTTCGCCGATCATCACGACAGCCTGTGTTTCAGAATCTTGCTCGAACAAGGGCAAGACATCCACGAATCCCGTGCCGTTGACGGGGTCACCGCCGATTCCCACACAAGTCGTTTCTCCAAGCCCCAATGTCGACAGTTGATGAACGGCTTCATACGTCAAGGTGCCGCTGCGTGACACTACGCCAACTACACCACGTTTATGGATGAATCCGGGCATGATCCCGATCTTGGCTTCATCCACTGTGATGACACCGGGGCAATTGGGGCCGACTAATCGGACATCACGGCCATGCAACGCGCGTTTCACCTTCACCATATCGTTCACGGGAATGCCTTCGGTGATGCAGATGATCAGCTTGACACCCGCATCAGCGGCTTCCAGGATCGCATCCGCACAAAATGGCGGCGGCACAAAAATCAAAGAAGTATCGCAGTCAGTCTTCTTTACAGCATCGGCCACGGTATTGAAGACGGGGATGCCCTCAACTTCCTGTCCGGCCTTGCCAGGGGTCACTCCGGCGACCATCTTCGTGCCATACGCTTTACATTGCGTCGCGTGAAAGGACCCTTCCTTCCCTGTGATCCCCTGTACTACCACCCGGGTATTCTTATTGACGAGAATGCTCACGGTCTTCTCCTTTACGCCGCCTTGCCGGTCAGCTTCACAATTTTCTGCGCCGCTTCCCACAGATCGTTGGCAACTTCCAACTTGAGGCCAGACTCCGCCAATAGTTTTCGGCCTTCATCCGCATTCGTACCCTGGAGACGCACCACTAACGGCACGGTAATCTTTACTTCCTTGGCAGCCTCGATCACACCATGCGCAATGCGCTCACATCGTACAATGCCACCGAAGATATTGATAAAGATGCCTTTCACGTTCGGATCCTTGAGCAGGATCCGGAATCCCGCTGCCACCGTGTCCTTCGTGGCTCCGCCGCCCACATCCAGGAAGTTCGCCGGCTCACTGCCCGCCAGCTTGATGACATCCATAGTGGCCATCGCAAGACCGGCACCGTTCACCATGCAGCCGATGTTGCCGTCAAGCTTGACGTAATTCAGATTATTCGCCGCGGCTTCGATCTCCAGCGGATCCTCTTCATTAAGATCTCGCATTTTCTGCACATCGTCATGCTTAAAAACGCCGTTGTCGTCAAATGAAACTTTGCCATCCAACGCCACCAACGTCTTTTCCTTCGTGATAATCAAAGGATTGATTTCCACGAGCGCGGCATGTTTTTCCATGAACAGTCGATAGAGATTGCCGAGCATCTGCACGAATGGATTGATGACGGCCGGTTCCATCGCCTGGAGGCCCAATGCGAAAGCAACATTGCGCCCATTGTGCCCCTGAAATCCAACAGCAGGATCGATCGCTTCCTTGATGATCTTCTCGGGAGTCTTTTCAGCCACCTCTTCGATTTCCATCCCGCCTTCGGTGCTGGCGATGAACGTCGGCCAACCGGTGTCGCGATCAACAAGAATACTTAGATACAACTCTTTAGCAATATTGGCGCCTTCTTCGAGCAACAGCCGATGAACCTTTCTCCCCTTCGGTCCGGTCTGGTGGGTGACCAAGGTTTTGCCTATTAATTCCTTGGCGATCCCTGCGACTGCCCCCTTCTCCTTCGTAATCTTGACCCCGCCGGCCTTACCACGTCCGCCTGCATGGATCTGAGCTTTCACTACGAAGACCGGCGTATTCAGTTCACTTGCCCAAGCAGCGGCTGCTTCGGGCGAGGTAATTTCCTTGCCCCGTGGCACTGGTACCCCGAACTGTGCGAACAATTGCTTGGCCTGAAACTCATGAACGTTCATCGAAACCTCATAAGAGCTATTGGCTCATGACAAATGGCGTAGAGCGTGACTATCGGCAGAGTCCTCTTACAGAACCAGCCGCCATTATTAGCTATTCGCCGTACGCTCTGGTTCTTTTCGCGTATAGGCAGGGAGAATCATCGGAGAGATCACACCACTGGAGCTGCCGTGCTGCTTGGCCTCCGCCCGGAATCGTCGCAGATGTTGGAGAGTGAGCTTGCCTTGTGACATGGATCCAGCGCGCGACGCCGCTGTCAACCCAGAGCGCTTTCCAAACACCATGAGGTCTAGTAGCGAATTCCCCATCAAGCGATTCCGTCCGTGCAATCCACCGGAAGCTTCTCCGGCCACGAAGAGATTCTTCACGTTGGTTTCTGAGTTGGCATCGATTTTCACTCCGCCGTTCTGATAGTGCAACGTCGGATAAATGAGGACAGGATCCTTGCTGATGTCGATGCCGAACCGCTCAAACTGCATCATCATGGCTGGAAAGTGCTTCTCCACCGTTCCGGGCCCATGCTCTGCATCGAGCAACGGCGTGTCCAACCACACCCCGACACGACCGGACATGGTGCGAATACCACGGCCCTCCTCGCACTCACGAATAATCGAGGAAGACACAACATCACGAGTATCCAATTCGTTTACGAACCTTTCACCCTTGGCGTTGACCAAGTGACCGCCTTCCGACCGGATGCCCTCAGTCACCAACGCCCCGATCAATTGCTCTGGATAGACTGCGCCTGAAGGATGATACTGGAACGTATCAATATGATCCAGCTTCGCTCCGATTCGGTAGGAGAGGCACAACCCGTCGCCCGTCGCGCCATAGTGATTGCTGGTAGGAAATCCTTGGATGTGCAACCGGCCGATTCCACCGGTCGCGAGAATCACAGACTTCGCAGCCACCACCACCTGTCTGTGATTGTCGAGATCCTTAAATATGGCGCCTGTGCAATGCCCGTTGTCGTCGCTGAGCAATTCAACGGCCGCGCAGAATTCCAGGAGCTGAATCTTTTGATTCAGGACCTCGTCTTTGAGGACACGCATGATCTCTAAGCCGGTATAGTCTGAACAAGTCAGAAGGCGAGGCTTAGAACTTCCGCCCCCTTTCTTTACGTGGAGATTTCCGTCGGCCTGTCGATCAAACAGCACACCCAATTCAATCAACCACTTTGCAATGGACGGCCCATCCTCGACCATGACCTTGAGCAATTCATGGTCGTTCTGCATATGGCCACCCTTGAGGGTGTCAAGAAAATGGGTGACTGGAGAATCTTCCGGCGCAACGGAAATTTGCATTCCGCCTTGCGCCATCACACTATTGGAGTCGCCGAGTCTCAGTTTCGTGGCCAGAATCACCTTCGCACCGGTACCATAGGCATGCAAAGCTGCCGCGCACCCTGCGCCCCCGCCTCCGACGACCAGGACATCCGTCGTGTAGTGTGGAGTCAGATCAAGACTTTCAGAGATGGAGCTATCCCCTTCGAGAAGAGCGGCGAGTTCAACGACCGTTTTGTCATTCTTGTTCGGGCCGAATCGAATCGAGCGATAGGCGCTGGTGCGGTAATCAGGATGATACTTATGGATCAGCTGGTCGCGATCAGCAGGAGCGAACTTCGGGATCGTTTGCTTGCGACGAGCATCCCGAGTCTGGTGGACGATCTGTTGGAGTGCGTGAATATCCATGGTTTCGCTTTCAGCACGGAGCACAGTCGTCAGGCATATCTGCCCTGGACCGGCTGACGGCACGAGGCATTACTTCACTTTCGCGCAGTGGTCGGCCAGCTCCTGTTCGTTCATTGCGAGCACTTTGTTCCATTCATCCTTGAAACGGCCGTCCTGAATTTCCTTGATCCGAATGTCCAGCCCCTGCGGCTTCTCGGTGAAATGAGCACCTTGCGCCCGGCTCACATACAGGGCGACCAGATTGGGAGCGATGTCGGCGATGCAAACAGGCGTGCACATCCCGCACATGACACAATCCATGAACATCTCTGAGACGCTCTTAAAATCCCCGAACACTGCTTTCCAAACCCCTTCACGCACATCAATCTTTTGGGGACACGCTTCCGTACATGCATTGCAATTGCGGCAGAGTGGCGCTTCTGGATAGAGATTGAAGAGGTCTTGCTTGGGATCTTTCAGCGACTGGATGTCGTATAGAGCCTTACGAGCAGGAAACGGTGGCATGATGGTGAAAGACATGCCGTCTTCTACAGCCATCTGGCAAGCCAAGCAGGTCCGAACTTTCGGATCATCCTTGGTTCGATAGTAGGTCGCACAAGCGCCACAGAACCCCCCGAGACAGCCGGCTCCGCGCACTACCTCCTGCCCCGTATGCCACAATGCCTTGATGACGGTGATACCTTCCGGCACTTCATACTTCTTACCGGAAATTTCAATCGTCACCATCTTGTGGCGCAATACTTCCGGCTGATCGATCACGTTGGTGTCTTCTTGTGCCATGTTTCTCTCGTGGACCACTGAAAGCCAGGCGTGGGGAGATTCGCTTCTCTCTCACGCCTGACGCTTAATTAACGGATACACCTCTACGCAATTGCGTCGATGATAGCATTCAGCGTGGTACTCGGACGCATCGCCTTCGACGACTTCGCATCATCAGGATGGTAGTACCCACCTGTATCAACCGGCTTACCCTGAGCTGCAATCAACTCCCCGGATATCTTGGCTTCATTATCCGCCATTTCCTTAGCAACCTTGGCGAAGCGCGCCGCCAAATTCTTGTCCTGCGTCTGCTGGGCCAATGCCTGCGCCCAATACAGCGCCAGATAGAAATGGCTGCCGCGGTTGTCGATTTCTCCGACTTTGCGCGCCGGCGATTTATTGCTCTCAAGGAACTTGGCATTGGCTTGATCAAGGGTATCCGCCAGCATTTTTGCCGCAGGATTGTTCGCCACTTTGGCCAGATGCTCCAACGAGGCGGCCAGCGCCAAGAATTCTCCGAGCGAATCCCACCGCAGATAGCCCTCTTCCTGGAACTGCTGCACGTGCTTCGGCGCGGATCCCCCTGCACCGGTCTCGAACAGACCGCCGCCGTTGAGCAACGGCACGATCGAGAGCATCTTCGCGCTGGTTCCGATTTCGAGAATCGGGAACAGGTCCGTCAGATAGTCGCGCAGCACGTTCCCCGTCACGGAAATCGTGTCCTTGCCTTCCTTGATCCGCTCCAGTGAGAGACGAGTCGCATCGGCCGGCGTCATGATCCGGATATCGAGCCCGTTCGTATCGTGTTCTTTCAAATACTGATTCACCTTCGTGATCAGTTGCGCATCATGCGCCCGGTCCTTGTTCAACCAGAAAATGGCTGGGGCGCCGGTCGCCCGCGCACGAGTCACGGCTAGTTTCACCCAGTCGCGGATCGGAGCATCCTTCACCTGACACATACGCCAGATGTCCCCTTCTTCGACCTTGTGCTCCAGCAACGCTTTTCCCGACGCATCGACAACGCGAATCGTACCGTTGCCAGGCGCCTTGAAGGTCTTGTCGTGTGAGCCGTACTCTTCCGCCGCCTGCGCCATGAGTCCGACGTTGGGCACGCTGCCCATTGTCTTCGGGTCAAGCGCACCGTGCTTCTTGCAGAAATCGATCACCTCGCGATACACCGTGGCATAGCTGGCATCGGGAATCACGCACTTGGTATCCGCCAGCTTCCCGTCCGGTCCCCACATCTTGCCGCTGTCGCGAATGACCGGCGGCATGGAGGCATCGATGATGATGTCGCTGGGCACATGGAGGTTGGTGATCCCCTTGTCGGAATTCACCATCGCCATCGGCGGACGCTGCTTGTACACAGCCTGGATATCAGCCTCAATCGCCTTGCGCTGATCATCAGGCAAGGCCTTGATCTTCGCATAGAGATCGCCGAGCCCATTGTCCGGATCCACGCCCAGCTTCTTGAGCGTCTCACCATGCTTGGCAAAGACATCCTTGTAATAGACCGTCACAGCATGACCGAAGATCTTCGGGTCCGAGACCTTCATCATGGTGGCTTTCATGTGAAGTGAGAACAGCACGCCTTGTTTGGCCGAATCCTGAATCTGTTCTTCGAGGAATGCGCGCAACGCCTTAACGCTCATGAAGGTGGCATCCACCACTTCGCCCGCCTGCAAGGCCACTTTCGGCTTCAGGACGGTCGTCTTGCCATCTTGGCCGACGAACTCGACCCGCACTTCAGTCGCCGCGGTCGTCGTCAGTGACTTTTCATTCGAAAAGAAATCTCCACCCTTCATGTGACTGACGTGAGACTTCGAATCTGAACTCCATGCGCCCATCTTGTGCGGATGCTTCCTGGTGTGCGCTTTCACGGACAAGGGCGCTCTGCGATCCGAGTTGCCTTCCCGCAAGACCGGATTGACTGCACTGCCTTTGACCTTATCGTACCGGAACTTGATATCCTTCTCTTTGTCGTCTTTCGGATTTTCAGGATACTCGGGTAGCTTGTATCCCTGGCTCTGCAATTCCTTAATGGCTGCCTGTAACTGGGGCAGCGAGGCGCTGATATTGGGCAACTTGATGATATTGGCTTCCGGTTTCTTGGCCAGTTCGCCCAATTCGGACAGTGCGTCCGGTTGCCGTTGTTCCGGTGTCAGATATTCCGGAAACACCGCAAGGATTCGACCAGCCAGCGAAATATCCCGCAGTTCCACCGATACACCGGCTGCCTTGCTAAAGGCATTAATGATCGGCAAGAGCGAATAGGTCGCGAACATCGGCGCTTCATCAGTCTTGGTATATATGATCTTGTCAGCTTTCGTAGTCATGATTCTCCCTCTTATGCCCCATGAGTTAGTTCAGCGCATTCAGCGCTGAACCCGCCTTAAACCAAGCGATCTGCTGCTCAGTGATGCTGTGGTTCGTTTGGATGGTCAGAGCTTTGCCATCCGCCTTGTGTATGGTGACCTGCACCGGCTTGCCGGGAACCAAATTATTCAACCCCGTCACGCTGATGCGGTCCTGCTGCTCGATTTTGTCGTAGTCCTTCGGATCTGCGAAGGTCAAAGCCAAGATTCCCTGCTTCTTCAAATTGGTTTCATGAATCCGGGCAAAACTCTTAGTGATCACGACTCTGACATTCAAGAATCGAGGCGACATCGCCGCATGCTCGCGGCTGCTACCCTCACCATAGTTCTCATCACCCACCACGACCGACCCAATACCTTTGGCCTTGTAGTCGCGTGCGATCTGAGCAATGGTAAGGTTCGATTCACCCGTGAGGACATTTGTTCCTTTGCCGGGCTCTGATGTAAAAGCACTGTTTGCGCCCAAAAACATGTTGTCGCTAATCTTATCGAGATGCCCACGGAATTTGAGCCATGGCCCGGCCGGAGAAATATGATCCGTGGTGGTCTTCCCCTTCGTCTTGATTAATAGCGGCAACTTTTCGAAATCTTTGCCATCCCAGCGTGGAAATGGTTGAAGCAATTGCAACCGTTCGCTGGTAGACGGTATGTCCACCGTCAACCCCTCGCCGTTTTCAGCAGGAGCCACGAACCCCTCTTCACCTTTCGCAAAACCTTTGGCCGGCAGCTCTTCTCCCTGAGGCGGCTGAAACTTGAACTCTTTTCCGTCCGCGCCCTTGAGGGTTTGGTTCACGGGATCAAACCCCAAATCACCGGTAATCGCGTATGCCGTCACAACCTCCGGACTTGCCAAGAACGAGAGTGTTTCGCTGATTCCATCATTGCGACCAGGGAAGTTGCGATTAAATGAGCTGACAATCGAATCCGCCTTCCCCTTCACTCCGTCAGCCCGCTTCCACTGTCCGATACAGGGGCCACAGGAATTCGAAAGCACGGTACCTCCAAGCTGCTCGAAGGTGTCCAAGAATCCGTCGCGCTTCATGGTGTGATAGATGCGTTCAGAGCCGGGCGACACGAGGAACGACGCTTTGGCCTTCAAACCTGCCTTCAAGCCTTGCCTTGCGATATGGGCGGAGCGGCTGATGTCTTCGTAGGAGGAATTGGTACAGCTGCCAATCAGCGCCGCCTTCAGTTCGATCGGGTACCCCTTCTCTTTCGCTTCCGCTGCTAACTTGGAAACCGGTCTAGCTAAATCCGGCGTGTGCGGGCCCACAACGTGAGGCTCGAGCTTCGACAAATCAACTTCCACGATCTGATCGTAATATTTCTCGGGTGACTGGTAGACCTCGGAATCGGCCACGAGCAGATCCTTGTGCGACTGGGCAAGGTTGGCCAAATCGGCCCGATCAGTGATGTTCATGTAGGCAACCATTTTCTGGTCGAAGGGAAAGACAGAGGTGGTAGCTCCAAGCTCGGCGCCCATGTTGCAGATCGTTCCCTTTCCAGTTGCACTAATGGTCTCAGCACCAGGGCCAAAATACTCGACAATCTTGTTCGTACCGCCCTTCACTGTCAGGAGACCACAAAGGTACAAGATCACATCCTTCGGAGAAGCCCAGCCGTTCAGCTTGCCAGTCAAGCGCACGCCGATCAGTTTCGGGTGCAGCACCTCCCACGGCAAACCAGCCATGACTTCACCGGCATCGGCTCCGCCGACACCGATCGCCAGGCCGCCTAATCCACCGCCGTTGGGCGTATGCGAATCCGTGCCGATGATCAAGCAACCTGGAAAGGCATAATTCTCCAGCACGACTTGATGAATAATTCCAGCACCAGGCTTCCAGAATCCAATCCCATATTTTTTCGCGGCTGAAGCTAGGAAGTTATAAACTTCCTTGTTCTCATCCATGGCCCGGAGGAGATCCTTCGCGGAGCCCATTTCCGCTCGAATCAGATGGTCACAATGAATCGTGCTCGGTACGGCCGCTTTTTTCTTATTGGCCTGCATGAACTGCAACATGGCCATCTGAGCGGTAGCGTCCTGCATCGCGACCCGATCGGGCCGCAAAGCCAACATGGCCTTCCCTCGCTCCCAAGTCTGGGCATCAAAGTTGTCCGCGTGAGAAACCAAAATCTTGTCAGCCAGTGTCAGACCACGCCCGAATTTCTTCCTGGCCTTAGCGAACACCTCCGGCATCTTGGCATACAGTTTCTTGGCGAGATCCATCGACATGACTTATCTCCTTATAATATGCCTGTCGCTGGAGCAGAACCGTCAACCGTCAGGGACCGCAAAAGCTCCTAGAACGGATTGCCGAATCACTCTTGACGACAGACCATTGTCGTCTTACTTCAACGGCGGAACTTCTCGCCTCTTGGGTGCGGCATAATTCACGAGATAATCAAACAAACGAATCAGGCGGCTATCCTGACGTTTTTGATCGACCCAATGGCCAATTAGCCCAATGGTCCGCGAAAGTATGAAGAATCCGTTCAAGCTATCGACAGGGAAACCGATATCGACCAATACGGCCGCCATTGTCCCATCGACATTCAGAATCAGATTGTCCTTTTTCACGGAGGTAATTTTCTCCACTTCCAGTGCGAAATCCAGACAGGGAGTCTTGATGTTCAAACTCTTCACGTACCCGACCAATTCCTTCACCCGCTTGTCCGGGTTGCGCAGACTCTTCACGCGATGACCAATTCCCGGAACCGGCCCATGGTTTTTCTTCATGTAGGCCAAGAATTCGTCGACCGACATCTTGCTATCAACAGCATATTTAAAGAATCGTCCGGCATCAGTGACCGCACCGCCGAAGCGCGGGCCAATCATAATCATGCCTGCGGCGACTGATTGCGACAGCCCGATCCCGGCGCAAGCCGCAAGAATTGTCGCGTATGCGCCACTCACGCAGGGACCGTGATCAGCGGAAAGCATCATGATGCGCTTAATGATTTCAGCCTCTTGCTTCGAGATCAGCCGCTTGTCCCACAAAAGACCGATGACGTGAGGAATTTCGTAGCCCTTGTTAATGAGCTCAGAGGCAGGATAACCGTCGTAGCAGGGCTCATCGCCGCGGTCATCGCTGATGGTCGTACGGATCAGCGGTGAAACCATGACCTCATCGGCCTTCATCGCCTCCTCGACGGTTTTTGGCAACCGGGGCAACGTAGCCGGCTCGACCGGCTCCTTGACCTGGCCGGACTTCAAGAGATCTTGATAAGTTTCCTTGATGGCAGGACCAAGCGCGCCAAAAGTTGGCGGCACGAGGGCCCCGGCTTTCTTCAGCGCATCGGACTTGGACCGAGCTGATCCTTCACCCTTCATGCCCTCTTTCGCGCCGGCATGACCGAATTTCATGCCTTTCGGCAAACTCTCCTGACAGAAGCCAGAGACGACGGCAATCAGCTTTACCCGTCGCTTTTTCGCGCCATACCATTCTGCCGCCCGCTCTTCGAGATCGCCGCCCATCTCTCCGACAATAACGACCGCCTTGGTTTGGGGATCGTTCTCAAACATCTCGAGATAACTGACGTAATCGGTGCCAGGATAGGCATCACCGCCGATACCGATAGCCGTCGTGATCCCGTCGGCAAACTGAGAGCAGATCCAAATGATTTCGTTCGAGAGACCGCCGGACTTGGTGATGACGCCGAACGATCCTTCACGATAAAGCTTGGAGAGAACAAGATTGTCGAACGCACCGCCAATTACGCCAAGCCGGCACGCTCCAGCAGAGATGATACCAATGGATGAGGGGCCGTTAAAGACCTTCCCCAACTTGCGCGCATGAGCGCCAAGAATCTTGGCATCTTTTTCCGGCACCCCCTCGGTGATCATTGAGACCACCTTGATGTGAGAATCGTCCAGCGCCTCCATTCCACCCTTCATCGCGCGGTCTGCGCCAATGTATACGAGACTGGTGTTGAGGCTCGGATGATGCTTGGTGGCTTCAGCAATAGACTTGTAGACCGGAATGGCGATCAGGCCACTGCCGTATGGGATCTCATTGCTCTTGCCGGCATCGGGTGGGTAGACAAACGCCTCAACATTGAGCGGACGCTTAATGAGATAACAGAACTCGGCCATACGGCGGGCAGCGTTGACACCGGCTTGACCACCCTGGATCACCACACGGGTGTCTTTGTTTGCCAGAATACTCATCTCGGGATCTCCCCTTATCTTCGGTTGGTCATAGGCGGCAGGCTACTTCGCTTGGAGCGCCTTGTCGACAATGTCGGTGAGCGGTGTATTGCGGTCGAAGACATTGATGTCAAAGCCTTCCTCTTTCAACGCGCGCATCGCATCAAGGCCCTCTTTTTCCCGCGGCCCACCGCGGCGCACCCAAATCTTTACGTTCTTCAACTTCCCTTCCGACTTCGCCTTCCGGAAGCCGTTGATGATCCCTCCGAACGTCTTCTTCACGTCGGTGAAGTTGGCGATCGCACCACCCACAATGATGTTCCTGATTCCCGGCAAAGAACAGACTTTTTCCGTGAGGACCTCAACGGCCCAATCAGGTGGATCACCGGAGTATTCGGCATAATTGGCCAGCTTGCCGCCACGCGCCACGACCGCATCTGAGTAGTACACGCTGGCACCACCACCCGCCGGCAACATCGCTGTATCCCCACCAGGGATTTCGATAAATTTAACTGAGCCCTTGATTTTGCTATCGACAGCCATCACCTCGAGCTCTTGCTTGGAATAAGCACGGCCAAATTCCGCCGCAAAAGCGAAATTCCAGTCCGGATGCCTAAATTTGGCATCGCCGTCGAGCAATGTCACGGCATCAAGCGCCACCAGCTCTTCATCGGCAGCACGAAGGACGACCGGATTCACCTCGAGATATTGCGCATCTTCACTATCGAAACAGGCAAACATTTTTCCTGCAAACTCAGCCACCTTCTTCGCGAGCGACCCACTAAATCCTGCCTCTTTCGAGAGTTTTTCGAGGGATTCAGGAGAAGGAGCTTGCCCGATCTCAAGACACAGCCTCTTAACACGTTCCCAATTTGATTCGACTTCGATCCCGCCGCAATTGGCAACCAGGATCTCACTGCCTTCGCGCGTGGATTTCACCGCGCAATAATATTCTTCCTTGTGCGGGATCATCTCAGAGACAATCACCTGAGTCACGGTGATGCTGCCGACTTGACGGCCGATCATCTCTTTCGTAGCGGCTTCCGCCGCCTTAAAGTCCAGGTCGATCTTCACAAGCCCCAACTTGAAGCGCGACCCGAGAGCCTCGTGCGCTTTCGCAACAAGCTTGGATTTCTTCAACCATTCGTTGGCTTGACCAAGCCTGGACAACTCATCAACGGAAGTGACGACCACATAATTGGGAACATTAATCCCCCACTTCTTCATCAGCCCCATCCCGGGACCTTCCAGCACTTTCGCCATGATTGACGACTCCTTGGTGTGTGATAGGGCAGAGAAACGGAGCGGTAGAGTACCGAATTCTGCTGATTACCTCAATCCTCCAAAAGGCCCAAGCTTCGAGCACAGAAGTCCTACCATAATGAGCACCGAAGATTCATCACCATAAATAATTGATAACGTTATTGTTGTCTCCGATGCTTCAAGGGTTGCGGTTAGCGAAACTTTTTAGGCCTTGTGGCATGCGACGCCCGTTCCGCTGGCATGTGGGACAGTAAAACGAACTTCGTTCGCCGACGGAGCGACAAATGACGGTACCGCAGGCATTCGGGCAGGGCTCACCGGCCTTGGCATACACCAGATGCCTGCTCTTGTATTGGCCTTCGGTCCCATCCGGCGCAAAATAATCGCGCACGCTCGACCCTCCCATGGCAATGGCTTCCCGTAACACCTCGCCCATGACTTGATGCAAGCGTACGATCGACTTCTCTGGAATCATATTCGATGGCTGATTGGGATGGAGGCAGGAACGGAAGAGGATCTCATTTGCATAGATGTTACCGATCCCTGCGATCACTTGTTGATGCATCAGGAGAGACTTCAGCCGACTCCGTGTCGCCCGGAGCACACACAAAAATTGCTCATGACTGATCGTGAGGGGGTCATAGCCGAACCGGCGAGCGACATATCGTTCCAGCCCCGCTTGGTCAAGCAACGATAAACGACCAAACCGGCGCGGATTCCAATATCTGATATCGGGTTCAGAACAACCATCGAGGTGCAGGACGAAGTGGGTATGGTGAGGATGCTTGGTCGAGGTGGATCGGAACAGCAATAATCCCGTCATACCTAACTCTGCGACGAGAAATCTCGGCTCCTTGCCGCAGAGAAAGTGAAGAATTACGCTTTTCCCCTTTCGCTCGACCCCTGTAATCTTGGCCTGACGATACTGTTCCAGAGAAAGCAACCCTTCTCGTACGATGTCCTCACGGCCAATCCAGCAATCACGGACGGTGGCTCCGACGACCCGTTCGCGCAATTGACGCGCGGCTACTTCGGCTTCCGGCAACTCAGGCATCAAATATTCTCTCGGCGACGGAGTGGACTGTATGAAGGGCAAATTACGCCATGGGGCCGAGTTAAAATGCAACTCCGCCCTGAGATAGTTCCCCAGGCATCAATTTAGACAATTATAACGAGATCGGTCGGAGAGGGGAGGAGGGACTGACGAGTAGGACAAATCGGGACATCCCGAGTAACACCACTTTTAGGGCGTTGATGAATTCACTCTAGCTTGTCGCCGGCGACAAACATCCTGAATCTTCTCTTGGAGGCGCGGCAACGGCATGCCGCCTGGCCGCCTGGTCAACACAAGCTTCACCGCATCATCATAGGCCATTCCCTCAATACAGCATAGATAGGCAATCACCACTGACACTGATCGCCCCATGCCGACCCGGCAACAGACCATCAATCGATTACCAGCCACATGCGACGCAATCCATTCTACAGCCTCATACAACGCAGCTGCGGCCGGCTCACCAAACTCCTTGAGCGGAACCTTGGCATAGATAACCCGCGAGGGAACTGTCACATTTTGTTCTTCAGCCACCATGAGAACGGCACTTACCTGGGGAGGAGGATTCCTGGCGTCATCGACATTGCCGACCAGAAGACGTTTGCTGATCATGTGCATCGTGTCGTTAGTATAGGAGGCGCACGCTTACGGTCAAGTGAATCCTCGGAATTCGGGCAAGGCGGTTGAACATCGCTTAAATCGGTGCGTATACTCAGCTCCGCTCTTCAAGGAGGAATTAATGGCTCACACGTCGCTTGAAGCGGTAGAAAAACGGCTGGCGAGTGTCCAGTGCGCAATCTGTAAGACCAATACCTTCGGCGTCGACCGCCGCACACTGCAGCCAGATGGAGAATGCCGGGGTGTCTGCTTGAAATGCCGGTACAATTTCCCTGTCTACACCGACATGGAATTTTACCTTCGGACTCAACCGGATATACCCTATCGATTGAAAGAGATTTCTTGCCCAAACTGCCAATATCGAGGCGTCACCCTGGATTTTCGAATCACAATGTCCGTACGCGAGGCGATCTACTTTGTCACCTGCAACGCCTGCCAAACACAGTTCCCGGAACGTTCTTCATTGGAAGCGTTTGAGTAACCCTTCCAACCACATTTTCATGTATACTGAATTTACTATGAGCACGACACCAATTCCAGATCCTCCAAAAACTCCCCCATCGACTCAGAATGAAACGAAGCCTCGGAAGGAAATTCCGCTCATTTCGGTACCTAACGATCGCGACATGATTGCCGCGGAAATGGCCGAACTGTTTGACGAAGATCGGGTATCCCATCAGCACGGTTCTTCAGAACCGGAAGCTGACTAGATCCTCACGCAGAACGAACGACTTCCACGGTTCCGGACGAGGTAATGCGACCTACCATAGCCGGTCGCCCCTTTCGCTCCTTCCTGACAATTTCACTCAGCTGAATAATCGCCCCACGATGCCAGCCATCAAAGGCAGCGTTTGAGATTGATCGCTCTTTATCCTGGCGTCCAATCTCCGACCTCCCCGCCTGATCGCACAACCAAACTCGTTTCTCGCCTTTCATCACACGCAACTCACTCACCACCCGGTGATAGTCTGGATTTCGTGGCACGAGCGTTTTCCCATCCTTGCGCAAAATCACATAGGAAAATTTCAGCGCATCCTTTATAAGCCCGACTTCTCGATCAATCTGAGCAATCCAGCCCGGACATTCCCACTTCCGCTCTTCATGGCACCAATCATCCGGCTTGACTAACGCGGAACAGGGCGCGTCATGGAGACAGGGAGCATAGACAGAACAGTGCCGTCCTGCCAGAAGTCGGTCTCGCACCTGATGCAGCTCCCGAGAAGCAGGCCGCGTAGCCGGCTCGATCAGCATTAGACTCCCCTCAGGTGCCAAGTAGTTCAGGAGTTCACCTAGGAACGCAGTCCGCTGCCCTACGGGATCCACACTTCCCAGAAATAACTCTGAGAGAAGATTCTGAACAATAATGAGTTGGTATCCATACACCCCACCGCCTTCACGGAGAGTGGAGGGCAGGGACCGTTCAAGATTACACTCCACGGTTGTTAACGATGGGACGGAAAGGTCACGCTGCTGTTCACAATACGCCTTCCAAAGCTCAGTAGACACCCGCAAGACCTGGGGGGATCGATCAACAGCTATCATACGGAGGGTAGACGGCGCCCTCACAGACTTTGAAAGGCACCAGTCGAGTACTCCCAAGACTCCTGTTCCAGGCCCTCCGCCAAGGTCCAATACTCGAAAATCCTGGTCCGGAGCGATTGGAAACACGGGCTGCAGTTCATCCAAGAGTACCTGCACCTTGGCGAGATTTACCGGCAGGTAGTAGACCAAGTATCCAGCGCGCAACTGAGCGGCCTCGAAGTAAACCCTGCTTTCTGCCTGCCCACTACGCGTAAACATTTGTGAAAGATCTGATACCGCCTTAATGATTGATTGTGGTGGCCCCTGAGAGTGCTCCAGGAGACTTACTTTGGCCACCTTCGCGATAGCCATCAAAACTTCCGGTGATAGTTGGTGCATAGACGGACCCTCGGTTGACCCTCCAAAGCTGGCTGGAGTATTCTCGGCATAGAAGGAGCATTCACATGACTGACCCTATTCTGCAAGCATATCGGGAGGTGGAGATGGCTATGGAGCGCTTCACGCTTGTCCTGCATGACCATGTCGATCATCTCCGCAAAACTGAAGCCCCTGGCTCTGACAGGCTGCACCGGATGGCCAACGGTACCAAAGCCATGCGCGATAGCGCATCGATCTATTTATCCTACGCCAAGTACGTTGCTCACGGAATGCCGGAGAGCCCCGATTTGGTAGAGGAAGATCTTCAGGGCTGATGAGCCTCGTTCAGGCATCTTCCCAAATACGTAGGGCCCGTCCGGTATAACCGAACGGGCCCTAATGTTTCTACCCTGACGTTACTCTTGATCTAAATGCTGCGCATGAAATGTCCCATAGCCTCATGATCAGCAGCTGATGCGCCCATAACTTGCGAAATGGCAACGTTCGTGGACTTCTTTCCGGTTAGACCGGACTCGACTTCGTCCACGATCAGCTCCACCGGCATAGACTGCCCGCCGTACACTCTCGGGCCACCGATAATCTTGGCATTTGAGAAACCGTAAATAGCAGTTGCCACTTCTTTTGCTAACCATCCGACATAGTTGAATTCCGGCACAACAATCACTTTAGCTTTTCCGCAGAGTTTGCGCAATTCCTGAGTCGGGAATGGGCGGAGCGATCGTATCTTGATCAGGCCGATCTTAATGCCCTTTTCTGCGCAAATACGAACCGCTTCACGTGATTGAGCGGCCGCACTACCTGACGCAATAATAACAGCCTCCGCGTCATCTACATTTTCTGCCGTGAGCAGTCCTCCCATGTACTGGTTGATGTACTTACGGGAACGCTCCACAGCAGCCCACACTTCCTGCTGCCACACCGCGTGAATGTTGTAGGCCATGAAATTGGACTTCTGAACGGGGGCATCGCGCGAGAGCCGTGCCGGAGGATTCTCAGCATCAAGCACCGGCACCGCCCCACGCCAAGGTTCGCGCGGGGGAAGTTTCATCCCACGATCTTGCATACGCACATAGCCACGGGCGTGCGTCACAAAAAACCCGTCACAGCACACGCCGACGGGAAGGGTCACATCATTCTTTTCGCTGATAACAAACCCAGCCAAAGTGAAATCATACATGTCCTGCTGATTTTCGGCATGGAACACAATCATGCCGCAATTTAGGAGATACGAGACCTCAATGTTGTCAGGCTGAATGGCCAACGGTGCGTTCACCACTCGGCAAGTGAACATGGCCACAACTGGTAGCCGGTGCCCTGGCCAAGAAGCAATACCTTCCAGCCCTCTCAGCGTCCCTGGCCCAGCCGTTGCCGTATAGCAACGAACTCCAGCCCGTGACCCGCCGGCGATAGCCGCCATGACGCCGACTTCTTCTTCGCCACGGTAATATTCCTTGACGTACCCCTCACCATACAACACGCCGACCAACTGCATAGTTTCACTTTGGGGGGTAATGGGGTATGCAATGGCAAGATCGACATTTGACCGGCGAATGGCCTCTTTTGCGGCCTCGCTGCCGGTGATGAACTCCTTCGTTCGAGGAGCTTCCAGGAACATGTACTCAGGAGTGACAACTTTCTGCCGCTTTGCATCCGCGTGCGGATCCTTCTTGGTCTCGGCCTTCGGGGCCGACACGCTGGTAGTAGGGTCGCCCTGCGGATTAGTCTTTTGCTTGGGTTCCAATGCTTCGCTCATCGTTGCACCTCTTGACTGTATCGCCTTAGCCTAAAACCTTAGCCTTCCCGCTTCATCTGTTCAGCTGAGTGGCCAAATGTAGCGGCGCTGCCTACGCCTGCAGCGGAAGGCATAAAGGTCATAGGATTCGTGTGCGTCTTTCCATCGTGGACCTTGGATTGCGTTCCAGTGAATCGGACGTTCTCGCCATTATCCGGAAGTTTTATGCCCATCTCCTCACGAACCTTCTTAAAGATTTGTGCGGTCTTCTTCAGCTTCAACGTGTCCGAATCGCGAATTGTCAGCATGGCGTCCTCGTGTCCCTGCTCGGCACAGATAGCCATGGTGCAGCAGTTCGTCCCCGCCCGGATCATTTTCAACGTAAGATTGGCATAGTGACAATGAACACCGATAAAAATACAGGCCTCAATCTTGTTACCCCAAATAGTGAGATTCGGGTGGTTCGGATTGATCACCTCTTCCGGATCGATTTTGGGATATTTGGGCCGATAATCCGGCATGGGAATGATCATCACATCTGGGATCTGCGCCGCAATTTCAAGAACCGCTTGCGCCTTCTCGACGGCATGGTTATTCCACGCCCACAAGACGAGAGGACCCGGGAAAATCGTCGCATTCGGGCTCGTCAACATCTTCCGAGCCATCTCTTCAATTACCGTGTCTTCATTGGGCTCCAGCAAGCCATAATACAGTCCCTGCCCTGGGTCCGGCAGCGAGACTCCCAACTGAGCCGCTGATGGTGGATGGAACCCTGCCGGTCCCGGCACGATTATCCGTTCTCTCGAATCTTGCGTCGTTCCCACGCCCGTTCCCCTTTCGTGCAATTACCCAACTACAGGGCTGACCAATGTCGCCGTCGTGCTCTTTTCCCCATAGGTAATATTGTCCGTCAACGCTGCAACCGGCAGCTGATCAATCATGATCATTTTAATGGCATTATTCTTTGCCATATTGTCACAGACCCACACGCATTGCGCGCAGCCCTTACACCGATCTACCGCCACATAAGCCGAGCCGTACTTGAACCCCTTATCCTTGCCCATTTCATCGCTATACAAAATGGTATTAGCTTCCGGGCAATATTGAGTGCACAGCTTACAGCTCTTGGCGGCACAGATCTCAACGCTGATATCGGCTACGAGATACATGAGAACTCCTTGTCCATAACTGGATTATGCGGTGACGCTCTCCGCCGCTTCCGAACGCTTCACAGAGGGGGCCGCCCATCCATGGTCAACGGCATAATTCCAGCCGGCGCGAATAACTGCCACGTTTTTCTCGATCAACTCTTGCTTCTTCTTGAATTTCCGTTCAACGACGCTGTCCAGCGCTGCAGTACCTCCGGAGACCACAAAACCTTTCCCGAGGAACCGATCTTTCACCGATTGCTCCAAGGCCTCGACAGAGGTCAGCCCTGTGATAGCCCCGATGCAACCCATCAAGGCCATGTTCGTGGCGAGGTCCATTCCCGCCACTTCTAAAGAAAGCTTCGTAGCCGGGAAATAATACAGTTTCGCATGACGCTCTTCGAGCTCACGCGCCTGGTCGCGATGGAGCTTCATGGGGCCATCATTATTGATCAAGGCAATCCCGTTCTCCTTCAACCCGAAGTAGAACGGCATGGTATATGACTTGCCGTGCGTGATGACCTGCGGGTGAAAGATGATGATGATGTGCGGGAAGGTGATCTCACCGATTTCATAGATAGGCTCATCCGAGACTCGAACATAGCTCTCGACTGGTGCCATACGCTTTTCTGATCCGTAAAACGGAACGATCGTACTTTCTCCTCCGGCATGAATGACCGCCGTACTAAGAATATGCGAGCCGGTCACAACGCCCTGGCCGCCCACACCCGCCATACGAATATTGAACCGTGTCGCCATACTCAACCCTCCTTAAACGTTGCTTAGGCCTTGGGAAGCCCCGGAGCGGGAGCAGCCGGCTTCGGGAGAAATTCCTTGTAGCCATACCGTTCCGTAAGAAATTGCTTCGCCTCGTCGGTAATATATTCGGAGAACTGATAGCGATCGTTTTCAACGTTCTTTGCGTCTTCCATAACCTTGTCGGTCGGAATGGCATATTCAATGTTGCAGGAAGTATAGGCCTGAATATAGGTCGACCCGACTTCCCTAGCTATCAACACAGCCTTCTTAATGACGCTCTCAACACGGCGAGGATTGTTCGGCACCACCGTCGCAACATAGGCGCATCCGGCAACCTTGGCCATCTGCAGCATATCCATCTTCTCAAACTTCTTCCCTAACGGAGCCATCTTGAGAACAGCGCCACGATTGGTCATACCGCTTTCCTGCCCACCGGTGTTCCCGTACACTTCATTGTCCAGCATGATGGTGGTGAATCGTTCCTTACGGAACCAGGAGTGAAGGACCTGCTGAAATCCGATATCAGCCGTACCGCCGTCACCGGCCATAACGACCACGTCCTTGGGCTTATCACCGAACCGAAGACGCAACCCACGGGACAACCCGCTTGCCACACCATTTTGGTCGCCGTAGTTGCCGTACACAAAAGGAATGGCGGCCTGCGAGATCGCCAGGCGTCCACAACCGGCAGTTCCAACCGTGATGGTATCCTCTGGATTGGGGAAGGCGATCATGGCGAGTCGGATGAAGAGAGTCATCGCACAGCCGGCACACATCGGGTGCTCTTCAAGCACCTCCTTAAAAGAACCCATTTGCGAAACGGAGACTTTTTTCCCGAAGGGACCATGCTCAACCATGTCCCGATATTCTTTCGGCATGAACTTCTCAAAGCCACTTGAAAACTTGACGTAATCAAGGCTCATAAGGACTCCCTCCCTTTTATAAACTGAGGACTTTCTTCGGACCAACAAGAGCGGCCAGAAAAAGTCAGGTGCAGATTATCTTGACGCTATATTTGGACTGAGTACCGAACTGTGATCCCGACACGGAACGGATCTTAGTTTTCTTGCTTCGTGTAGTCGCCGAGTGTAACAAAGCCCGAAAAAATCTGTCAATCGCAACTAGTACGGCAACCGCTCCCATTACATCAGGACAATGGGCAGTCTATAGAGTCCAGAAAAGCATTGCAACTTTGCAGAAGGCCCACACCGGACGAAAGAAGGCCTAGTAGAAATAACCGTGCTAGGCCCTTGGCCCTAAATCCGCTTGAACGCGGAGATTTTACTTCTGTCGCAAACACGATGCGTCACGCAATTCAGTTGCAGTTGACCCGAGAAGCGGGTAAACATTGTCGCTTAACGCGTTTCGATCTACACTGCGCCTATGCCTATACGAGTACTGGTCCCAGGAGAAGAACATGGCGAGCAACATGCGGGAGGGGTGCACAAGCGACCACCAATCCCGGATGGCTCACTCAAGGCCGAGTGCCCAAAATTCATGAGCCATGGTCCATGCGGAGGCGTCCGCAAAGGTGGATTCTGCGAGGTCTATCCGGAAATGACCTGTCCGTGGGTCACGCTCTACAATAAATTGAACGAACTGGGCCAATTGGAGTGGATGAAGCAAGTCTGATAACAAGAAGGTGGGGTGAACGGGTGGCAGCGAAAGGTAATAAAAAACAGAAGCCCGCGGGAGCAACAACAAGGCTGGGATACAACGAACGGCACGCCAAGAGTGGAATCTCTACTCCCCTGCCCGACATTGAGACATTCCCCAATCAATACAAGGGATACGAAATTACAATCGTCATACCAGAGTACACAGCCATATGTCCTAAGACCAACCTGCCGGACTTCGGAACTATCACCCTTCGCTACCAGCCAGACAAGTATTGCCTCGAGCTTAAGGCTCTCAAAATGTACATTCATGCCTACAGAAATGTAGGAATTTTCTACGAGAATGCCGTCAATCGCATCCTTCAGGACATCGTACGAGCCTGTCGGCCAACCAAGGCCACAGTAACCGGTGAATTTGCCGCTCGTGGGGGACTGCGAAGCGTAATCGAAGCAAACTATCCGGCATAAATTGCCCACTCCACAACCTCCTCTGTACGCCATCCACTGGCTACTTGCCTCGCTTCACCTCATCACCAGCACACCCATCGCAACTATCTCACTCACACTGCGGCAACTCCGTACGTGCTGCGCACTGCCAATGGTTCTCACTAAAAACGCCTAAAGTCCGACTCAAAATCCACCGACATCAGACAGTCAGGGTGCGGCATGGGTCGGCACAGGGTACCCGTACGTCGCAACAGGGTCGCTATCGAGCGGGAAAAGGACACCGACTTGCGCACGCACTCCATCGGAGCGACCATCGTTCAGACGGTGGCAGGGCTCTTCGTTGTGATATCGGGAACGTACGACATGTCGGTTCAAACCGCAGAAGCTATTCCCGCCTTTGCGCGGAAATACGCGTTGAACTGCACGACGTGCCACACGGCTCCACCACAGCTCAATACATTCGGTGAACGGTTCCTCGAAAACGGCTATCAGCTTCCGGGAACCGAAGACGGGGGCATCACAGGAAAGAAAAATCTCGGCGACCTCAGCCTGGATGATTTTGCGCACTACACAGGTGTCCGGCTCCGTGGAAACGTCCTGCGCGCCCACAACTTCAAGCAGCAGAATCCGCCGGGGGCGGAATCCGGCACGGTCCAAAACAAGAGCGAGCTCGGATTCCCGGAAGTGTTCAGTCTATTTACTGCCGGCACCTTGAGCAAAGATATGGGGTTTTTTGCCGAGATGGAATCCAATCTCGAAGAAGGGGCAACAGGGATTGAGCGAGCCTTCATTACGTTCAACAACGTTGGAGGTGAGAATATCGCCAACATCCGCATCGGGAAACTCGACCCTTCGGCCGTATTCTCCTTTTCCACCCTCCGGCAACAACTCGAATTTATCGGTGAGAGCACGAATTCCTCCACCGACGCGGTCCAGCGGGCAGGGCTTTTCCCGCTTGCCACAGCCGCCAAATTCTACGGTCTGCGCGATCGCTCAGGAGCCGTCATTTCCCCCTATGCCCCCTCACTCTACAACGCAGTGGCGGAAACCGGCGTCGAAGTCCGCGGGCGTCCGTTCGGCGACTGGTTCATGTATCAGGTCGGCGTGCTGAACGGCTCGAACGAGGGCTTTGGAGACTCCAATAAGGGCAAAGATTTTTACGGCGCCATCCGCCTTGATTACGCCCGCTCAGCCAACTTCTCAGCAAGCCTCTCGGGATTTGCCTATCTCGGGAACAGCAATGCCACCGTGTTCGACGGCACACGCAACGTCGATGCGAATTGGAATCGCTACGGTGCAGCTGCGCATCTGCGCTACAAAATGCTGGATCTCCATGGGATGTATACACTGGATCGAACACACATGCCCCGACAGCGGCCTTGAGCAATTTCGACACCACCGCCAGCGGAGTGACCGTCGCGCTGGATGCTTAGGTCACGAACCGAACCCTGCTCTCGCTACGGTACGACAACATGGATGCCGGAGGAGATCTGACCCAGCGCACATCACAAACGTTCGCCGGCATGCAGATCAAGCACTACCTTCGCTCGAATGTGGCCGTTTACGCTCGACACGACCTCAATTTGCGTCGTGCAGAAGAGGGCAATGCGGCAGCTCGCAATCTGAGACATGCAGTTTTTGTGGGAATCGACATCTCTTACTAAACCGGGAAGCATCATGCATCGCCGTGTACTCCGATATCTTGCGATCCTCATCGTGACAGGCTTCTGCGCCACGACCGCGCAGGCGCTACGACCGAAGGACGGACGGGATACCATCACAGAGGGGCATCGAATTTATGATCGGGCCTGCGTCTGGTGCCATGGGACCGAAGGGAAAGGGGACGGGCCATCCGGCTGGTCCATCGGTCGCTACGCAGCCCCTCGTCCTCGCGACTTCACGGCGGAGAGCTACAAACTGCGCAGCACCCCCTCGGGTGAACTGCCCACGGATCAGGACCTTTTCAGAACCATCACACAGGGCATTCCCGGCTTCATGCCGTCGTACCGATCCTTGAACGAGCAGGAGCGATGGCAGGTCATCGCCTATCTCAAATCGTTGAATCCGGCGTTCGAGCAGGAACAGCCGACGCCGATCGTGCTCCCCTCTCCGCCGCTCTTTCCCTCCGGGAATGGAATCACCAACGGCCGGGCGCTGTATGCCAAGTACGAGTGTCGGACCTGCCACGGGGACGATGGTGCCGGTGATGGACCGGAATCGAAGGCCGGGCACCTGCGGGACGCCCACAACCTTCCCATCACCGCCACGGACCTGACCGCCCCATCCTCATTCAAAAACGGGGCGACGCCTCACGATCTCTATCGAAGCATCATGACCGGACTCGACGGCACCCCCATGCCTGCCTATGCCGATCAATTTGCCGGACAGGAAGAAGCTGCATGGGATCTGGTGTGGTACCTCCAGTCCTTATCAGGTCAGCCGGGGCGATAATCCGGCACCATGAAGCACCCACATTTCATACAACCGACGAGGCGGACGCCCAACGGGGACCTGGAGATGCGATACATGAAATCGATACTGCTGACCGTGACGCTCTGCGTAATGCTCGGCCCGAGCGCCCTCCTGAGAGCGGAATCTCCCATGAGCACACTGGTGGGCCGAATCACCTATCCTGGCCCGATCGAATCAGGGCAGGTGGTCGCGGTCACACGCGATTCGTCTTTCTGCGGCACCACCACCGCCATCCACACCGTGACGGTGAATGCGAAGACGCGAGGCCTTCAAGGCGCCGTCATCAGCATCGACGACAACACAGTCCCCGCGACCGATTTGCCACGCCGCCCGCTTGTGCTCACCAATACCCGTTGTGCCTTCTCACCTCGCATTGTCGTGGGGGAGGTTGGCCAGCAACTGGAGATCCGCAACGACGACCCCGTCATGCACAACACCCACATTTCCATGGGACCACGAACCTTTGTGAATGTCGCCATGATCCCCGCCAGCCGACCGGTCGAAAAGCCGCTCAAGCAACCCGGCATCTATCTGGTTCAGTGCGATGCGCACAAATTTATGCGCGCCACTGTGGTCGCCTTCACCCACCCCTTTTTTAGTGTCACAGACGACACCGGCGCGTTCCAGATCGCCCAACTCACCCCGGGGGAGCACCTCGTAACGGTCTGGCACGACACGCTGGGAACGTTCCAACAACGAGTCACGATTCCAGCTCGCGGCGAAGTCACCATCACGATCGAATACCCCGCTCATGTCGATGCCAATAAAAAATAGGACCGACTGGCTTTGTCGCCCCTGGCGCATCTGGCACGGGAATCTCCGCCTTCGTTTGAGCATCGGAATGGCGGTCCTGATTACGATCGGCATGGCCGGCTTTGCGACCTTCCGGCTGATTGAAATCCGCCAATCCATCGAACAGGCCACGCAAGCCCGGGCGCTGGCAGTCAGCCGCACCTTTTCAATGGTGGGCGCCGCCGCCGTGTTGGACAATCTCTTTCGCATCCAAGAGGCGTTCGGTCGCTATGCCCAGGATTCGGACATTCTGAGTATCCTCATCATCGATCCCGATAACATGATCGTCGCAGCGACGAATCCTCAGCAAATCGGGCAGCAACTGACGGATGAGACCCTCGCGCAGGCACACGAAACCAACACTGAGACTATTTCCCATGGCCGGACTATGAGCGGCGTGCCCACGCTCCTAGTGGCCACGCCGCTCCTGAACGAGCAGGACATCGCCGCCTGGGTGCGGATCGAGTTTTCCCTCGCGGCGATGCAGGAGGAACTCACCCGCGAAGCGCGCCGCCTCTTCCTCCTGTCAGTCCTATTCATGGGGGCCACGATTTCGGTCGCCCAACTCGGGATCAGGCGCATGTCCGGCCTGTTTCGAGAAACTGCCGAAAAGCTGCAGGAGACCCTCCATACCCTCCATTGCGTCTCGGAACAGGCGCCGTCCGGCGATGCGGCGTCCGATCACGACAATTCCCATACCTCGCCGTCCTGCAAGGGCGACCTGGAGCAGGTAGTCGACCTGGTTGAGACGACCACCACTCTGCTCACCACGCAGGCACAGCGGCTCCAATCCTTCACCGACTCACTGGAGCAAGCGGTACGGGAACGAACTACCGAATTGCATCAGGCAAAGGAGGCGGCCGAGGCGGCGAATCGTGCCAAATCGCAATTCCTCGCGAATATGAGCCACGAAATCCGCACCCCGATGAACGGGGTGCTGGGGATGACGGAACTCCTTCTCACCACCGCTCTCACGCAGAAGCAGCGTTCATTGACGGAAACCCTGCACCGGTCCGGCACCGGGCTCATGGACATCATCAATGAAATCCTTGATTTCTCGAAAATCGAGGCCGGCAAACTGAAGTTGGAGCGGATCGAGTTCGGCCTGAGACAGACGGTTGAAGATGCCGTGGATCTGTTTGCAGAGACCGCCGGTCGCAAACACCTCGAACTCACCTGTTTCGTGCCACCGGACATCCCGGACACCGTGATTGGAGATCCTGTTCGGCTCCGGCAAATCCTTCTGAATCTCGTCGGCAACGCCATTAAGTTCACCCAGACCGGCGACGTGGCCGTCACGCTCGAGCTCGTCACCCATACCACGACGAACCTGACGCTCAAATTCCGCATCCGCGATACGGGAGTCGGCATTCCTGAAGCGACGCAGGCTCGACTGTTTCAGGCATTCTCGCAGGCCGATAACTCCACCACACGGAAATTCGGCGGCACAGGGCTTGGCCTCGCGACTGTGAAACAACTCGCCCTCCTGATGGGAGGCGACGTCGGCGTCGACAGCGTGTCCGGCCAGGGATCCACTTTCTGGTTCACTGTCGAACTGGAACAGGCCGCCCAACGTACGGCCGCCTCTGGAGCAGCCGAAAGACCGTTAGACGGATTCTCCATCTTAATCGTCGATGACAATCCAACGAACCGGCACATCCTTGAAACGCACTTGACCGCCTGGGGCGCCGCAGTGCTGTCCGCCACCTCCGGCCTGGAAGCGCTGGCTTTGCTCGACCGCCAATGCACCGCCCAGCGCAGAATCCATCTGGCCGTGCTGGATATTCACATGCCGGACATGGACGGCATGACGCTGGCCCAGACCATTCGAGAAGATGCACGACTTTCCGGCATGGTGCTCGTCGCGCTCAGCTCGGTCGACCAGGTCACAGACGAATCCCAGAGGCACCCGTCTCTCTTCAGTGCCTGGCTGAGAAAGCCGGCCCACCAGTCCTTGTTAAAAGATTGCCTCGCACGCCTGTGCCACCACGTCCCGACGACCGGGGCATCCGCGCCGGTCCAGCCGGACGATCAGACCGTCCCATTCGCCTCCCACGTCCTGCTCGCGGAAGATAACCCCGTCAACCGCGAAGTGGCATTCACTATGCTGGAGCTACTCGGGTGCACCACCACCATGGTTGAAAACGGCAGGGAAGCGGTCGAGGCACTCACGAATCGGTCATTCGATCTGGTTCTGATGGATTGCCACATGCCGGAGATGGACGGCCTGACCGCCACCGCCCTGATTCGTGAACAAGAAACACAGGCCACGCAGCCTCGGCACACCAGCATCGTGGCCCTCACCGCAAATGCATTGCAAGGAGACCGCGAGCGGTGTCTGGCGGCAGGCATGGATGATTATCTGTCCAAGCCGTTTACATTGACTACGCTCAAGGAGGTGCTGCACCGCCGGCTCTCCATCAAGGGGCCCTCAGGAACAACCGACCCCCCTCTGCGGTCGACACCGCAGGCACCGCCCCGACAGGCGGCACCACCGGCCGAACCCGTCCCCCCAGGCGACGACCATGTGGACCTCAAGGCGTGGCACGCGATCCGGACCCGCCAACGACCCGGCCAGCCGGATCTTCTCCACAAGGCGCTCTCACTGTATGTGCCCCATGCCGACGCCCAGCTTACTCAGCTCCAGCAGGCCATGGCCGGCGCCGACATCCAGGCTGTAAAGACCATCGCCCATATGCTGAAATCCTCAACGGCGCAGCTCGGCGCACCGCGACTGGCCGACCTGTACGCGCAGATCGAAGCGGCATGCCGAGCAGGCACTCCGGACAATCTTCCCGACCTCTGCAGGCGCCTGATCCCTGAACACCGGGCGGTATGCGCCCTGATGCGTGCAGAACTCAACCGGTCAGGACGGTCGGCGGCATGATACACCATCGGACAGACAAATCGTGACGATGCGTCGGTTCCTGCAACAACTGAGGCAGAGCGTGCGGCGCGCGACCCGGCAACTCGCGACCGACTCGGGCGACTCGCACATCGAACGCCGGGAGAGTCCGCCTCCCAACACGCCTACGTCCCTCGACGAAGGGCGCACGCTCGACGCCGTCCTCTGCTCGCTCGACGAAGGCCTGTGCATCGTCGATGCGCAATGGCACATCCTCAAACTGAATCCCCAGGCCGAGATCCTCTTCGACACCCCCGCCCATGACCTGAAGGGACGCCCCGCGTATCAACTGATTGCTCCCGGCCCGGAGGAATTCCGCCACGAGTGCCTCGTAACCGACAGCTCCATTCCTCCGCTGCAGTCCGGACTCCCCTACCGGACGGACAATGGTTTCCTGCTCAGACAAGATGGTCAGTTGACGCCGATTTCTCTGACAATCACTCCGATGTCACATGATGGCGTCGTGAGCGGAGCCGTCCTGACGTTCCGGGATCTCACAACCCAGAAGGAGGCGGAGTCACATCAAGTCGAAAACTCCGCGTTGCTCCGCCGCTTACAGACAGGCATGGTCGGGCTAGCAAGCAATCAGGCGATCTACCGCGGACAATTGACCGAGGCCTTCCACCTCATCACCCGGGTCACGGCACAGAGCCTCCGCGTCGCACGGGTCGGCATCTGGTTTTTTGCGCCGGACCACGCGGTCCTCCGGTGCGCGGACCTCTATGACCAACCGGGCGATCAACACTCAGACGGCATCGAGCAACCCGCGGCCCTTTATCCACAGTACTTCTCATCGCTCGAGGCGGGAGAGATGATCGTCGCGGATGAGGCGCAGTCGGACCCGCGGACGGTCGAATTTGCAGCACACCATCTGCTGCCGCTGGGGATCACCTCCATGCTGAACGTGCCCATCCGCGCCGAGGGTATTCTGGTTGGGGCGCTGCACTGTGAACACATCGGAACGCCGAGAGTCTGGACGACGGAGGAACAGCAGTTTGCGGCCTCTGTGGCGAACACCGTCTCACTCGCCGTGGAGGCAGCAGATCGGCATAAGGCTGAAACCGAAACGAAACGTGCCGAACAATTTCTCGACTCGGTGATCGAAAACCTACCCATCATGGTCTACGTGAAAGAAGCCGAACAGCTCCGGTTCACACGCTGGAATCGGGCGGCGGAGGAGCTCACAGGATTCAGTCGCGACC